>Ga0255338_1003754_pt1 | contig 17362 bp, 16 predicted proteins | sample MeOH1_35cm_T4_19_FD_203715 | JGI IMG/M metagenome (GOLD analysis project Ga0255338, IMG submission 203715) | Sandy soil microbial communities from University of British Columbia, Vancouver, Canada - MeOH1_35cm_T4_195 | ecosystem: Engineered > Artificial ecosystem > Sand microcosm > Unclassified ...
CATGGGACATTTCCGCTTTCTTTTTCAAAATAGCGATCTTGGTCTCAAGACTTGGCGCCTGCACATCTACCACAAGCCCCCATCCCAAGCGAGATTTGAGTCGGTCCGCCAATCCATCAATATTTTGAGGAATAACGTCGGATGAAAAAACGATTTGCTTGCGCAAGTCATACAAGGTGTTAAACACATGAAAGAATGCTTCCTGCGTTTGATCCTTGTGGGCAATAAATTGAATATCGTCGATCAATAACACATCAACCGCGCGATATTTTTCTTTGAAAATATGAACCTTGTTGAATCTGATCGCATTAATAAATTCATTCACAAATCGATCTGCCGTTTGGTACAGGATAACGATTTTTTCATAACGTTGCTTGAGCGCATTGCCGATGGCATGAAGCAAATGAGTTTTACCCAGACCCGAGCCGCCATAGAGAAAAAGCGGATTGTATAAATCGCCCGGTTGTTCAGCAACCGCCTGAGCGGCTGCATAGGCTAACGAATTATTAGGACCAACAACAAAGGTATCGAACGTGTGGTGACTGTAAATTGAGCGGGGCTTTTGCTGCGTTGATTGAATAACCCGACCTGCTGCTTGGTGCGTCTGCTCAGCCGCATGAACCGTGATCGGCTCTACCGGCGTTGGATGAATAATCGGATTACGTTCGATTTCTCCGGCAAGCACCATATGAACTTTTATTTTATCGGTCGATAGTAATCGAGCCATATGAATGGTAATGAGCGAGAAGTAATGAGCCCGGATCCATTCTTTGACAAAGAGATTGGGAACCTCGAGAAATAGTTCCTGGGCCGAGGGGTCCCAACGTCGCAGAGAAACGGCTTTAAACCACGTATCTACCACGTGGCTTCCCGCTTCTGCTTTTATAATCGTGAGAAATTCTTCCCATATGGTGGCAATAGGTACCATCCAACGCCCATCTCTTTGCTAAAATAGTTTGGTTAAATATGCGATATTCTACTCTAGCATAATGTCTTGTTAAACAAAAGATTCTTGAGCCGTGGATTACCCCCGATTACTGCCTTTGACAAATGAGTCAATGCCACTCATAATTCCGGCAACAATGATATCCAGATAGGTATCGTTAATAAGATATGATTCTTCAACCGGGTGTGACAAAAACCCCAGCTCGACCAACACTGCAGGGACAAATGCTCCCATCAACACTTGAGAGCATGCTTTTTTGACAGTTCTATCAACCGCTTGAGGGTAGTAAGAATGCGCTGCGCTCAACAGATGCTTATGAATTTCATCGGCGCATTGTTTACTTAATACGCCTAAGTTATCAGACATAATGTCCGCCGACCAAGCGCCTCCGGTCTGGAATACTGGCTTGAACAGAGCGCGTTCAAAATAAAATGTTTCTATCCCCTGCGCCTTGGCATCCTGTGCGTGATTTGCATGAATCGAAATAAATACACAGGAGGCGCCATTATGCGCACACGAGGTGCGTTGATCAAGCTCAAGAAATGAATCATCTGAACGGGCCATCGTAACCGGATAGCCCTTCTTTTCTGCCACTTGAGCAAGTTTTTTACCAACGCGAAGCGCAATATCTTTTTCAACCGCGCCGTGAGTTCCTACCGCACCAGTGTCCTTGCCACCATGTCCGCAGTCAATAACCAGCGTTGGCGCATGATGCGCCACCTGGAGTATCGATTGTTGAGCATTTTTAAGACCGTCTATTGTTGGTTGATGATACAGAGTGATACTTAACCCCGGCTTAGTACCAATAGAGGTAAATTCATCAACCGCGACGTTGATCTTACGCAAATCGAACGTAACGGTAATCTCCATATCACCATTCTTGTGCTGGTTCACCTTCAGCACGTACTGATCAGTGGTGCGTTGCTGGATCTTTTCCAGAGCAGTCTTCAATTCACCACTGGCTCTTCCAAGATTAGGAACGGTAACTACCACCGAGCTCCACTGTTTTTTTGCTACTTTTTTCTCAACTACCTGAACCTTGGGCTTCTGATTAAAATAAAAAACGAGTCGCGCTTCTTCTATCTGCGGACCCCTCTGAGCGGCCTGCTCGTGCGCTCCATGCAGATAGACCTTCTCTAGCTCGATCTGACTGCCGCTTACCACTCCCGAGATCAGCGCGCCCAACAATACTACTAATTTCTTCATATCTCCCCCCTTGCATTATCCCTATTACCCATGATCTTCCATTGCATACTCAAAAAGATAGGCCAATCGCTTTGATCGCTCCCATGCTACCAGAAAATCTTTAATTGGATAGCGTTTTACGACTGATTCACTTGGCTGAAATGCAGGATCATGACAGATGACTTCTTTGGTCTTATTATCCCAGCCAACTACCACCAGCAGATGACCGCTTGCATACGGCGTTGCCGATCCTTGCAATGGGCCGCGAACACTGACGATAACCGGCAATCCCCGGAATAATCGCGCATACAGCTCTTTAAAGGTGTGCAGGCGTGCCACGGAACAGCGAACCGCGCCCCCGGATATCTCGAATGCATGGGCAATATTAAAGGGCCAACTGCCATATGCTCCCAAGCCCCTGTCATATGCTTTTTCGGCAAAATCGAGTGGATGAACCGGTTTATTGAGTAAATAACTCATGAGCATGGCGCATGATGTCGGTGAGCAGAGTGAATCATTTTTAGGATGATTGAGTTCAAATTGCGAAATAAGCGGCAACCCCTTGATATGAATCGTCGGTAGCGAGTAATCAGCTTCTTCGGAAAGCAACTTACTTAGATCTGAAAGCGACGCAGAAAATGAACTGAGCTGCTTGAGAGATGCGCCATTGTGGCTCGTAATTTTTATTCTAAACCCGTTTGCGTGACGCTTGCCCATCTCGAATCGCACATGATGGTAACTGCGGAGCGTGTCGGCACTGCTATTGAACGATTGCTGCACATCAGCACCCCATTTCATCATGCAGACCCATTTTGACCATTTGCCTGTCTTGATATCTCTTACTTGAGCCCAGAAGGCAAAATGTCCCTGCTTGGGTCGAGAGGCGTTCCAGGAAAAAACAAGTTGATTAAAGGGCGGCAGATCGATTTTTTCATACATAACACGTTTTTTATGCTCAAGGTGAGCGCGTTCATCAGCTTTGAACATCTTGCTATGAAGCCAGGTCCAATCTCCATGCTGAGCACGAAGGGTGGAAAGCGCGAGAAATAGATATGAAAGTATAACCCTCTTCATTGACCAGCTCCTTGGCACAGATCTTGATCGTCCCCATGGTGTTATTTTAAACTACTAGTATCGATAAATTCAATACATTATAGCAAACTATACTACCAGTTGTAGCTCAGGTACCATATTCAGTTCGCCTTTGCATATAAAATAGTCCATACTTAGGTGCGGATCAACAGAATAAAAACAAAGGATATTCATGAGAGCCCGTTACACGCGTATTATTATCACCTTGTCACTGCTGATCATACCCATGATAGGTGCTGCCGATAAAGGCATCATCATGGTACCGATCGCAGATCTGTTGGGAGAGCCCATCAAACGCATTTCCCCTGAGCTTGAGTATGACCTTCTTCCCCTGTGTGGGGCAACACCCAATGCAAGCAAAACATGTCCTCGGCTTCATCAGGCGTTATTTAATGAGGTCGTCACGATCGTTAAGGAAACCGCAACCGAATTCTGCATCGATGTCCCTTCGTTGTTTTACGTCACTCACCAGACCAAAACACCTCAAACACTCTATTGGACAAAAAAAACTAACGTAGTGCCACTCAAAAAACTTGGACGTTCCAAAGAGATCCTTGGGGCAATACCAGAGCCTCTTTCCTATCTGATGGGCACCACTAAACCAAAACAACTCATCGTGACGCTCACGCAGCCCTGGCGTGACGAGCTCACCGATATACATTTCTCTGCAGGAACCCGTTTTGTTTGTCTGCAGGACGATCCTTCATTAGACACGGTCATGATAACGTTTATTGATCCACGTACCAAAAAAGTAACGCGTGCAGATCTGCCAAAAACAGTCGGATTAATCTGGCGGGATACTGATTATGCGGAACGCAGAAAAGAATTTATCTCACTACTCAGGTCGTGGGCCAAGCCTCAGGAGGGCTATATACCCTATGTGTGGGGAGGCTCAAGCTATTGCGGTGTATCAAAAGCTAAAAAAATTAATGAAATCCCGGTGACGGGCGGCAGTTTTTTTTCGTTGGCCGATTACCAACAGAGCCCAAAAGCGGGCTTTGATTGCTCAGGATTAATAACCCGCGCATATTGTCGGCCTGCCCTACTTTTATAAAAATACCTACACTTTGTCACACTACCTCAAGCCCATAACCCCGGAAGAGAAGCTCCAGGAAGGTGACCTCATCTGGATACCGTCGCATGTGATGATCATTTCCGATCTTAAAAAACATACATTAATTGAGGCCCGTTCGTATCAGTCAGGATTTGGCAGAGTGCACGAAATTCCATTGCATAAGCAGTTTAAGGGGATCAAAACCTATAACGATCTCGTACACGCGTTTTACCATAACAAACCGCTCAAGCGAATCGATAAGAATGGCAAAGTAGTAGAAACGGTAAAAACGTTTAAGATATTGCGGTTAAGCAGCGCCTGGGAATAAAAAAAGCCGGGCACCTCACGGGGAGGCCCGGCATATTCAGTTGTTAGAACATTGCTGCAACTTATCTGCGTCGAGCTAATAATGCTTGCACTTCTGGCAGTCTATCTATGGGGCAATCATTACTCTGCATAAGCTGTCGAAATAGATCGGTAATGCGCCGTGCGGCCAAGCATCCATGCCCTCCCGGAAAGAGCGCGCATACTTCTTCTTCTTTTTGTATCGCGACTTGCAACGGAGTCTGGGCTCCTTTGTCGTGGAAGGTCATTGTTTCTTTGAGCATCCCATCAATAGATTCTGAAACTTCATGCTCCACATGCATATTTCTGACAATGGGCTGTGTTGAGCTAGTTATCGCTGTTTCAAAAAATATATCTGAACATGATTCAATGCTCTTGGTATGGCGCGCGCGCAATACCATAAAATCAGCATACTTGAGCGCCCAACGCTGACGAAATGCTTCTTGTGCGTGCTCAGAAGACTCCTGCTGCCCGTTATGCTGCTGGTACTTGTTAACAAAACACAGTCGATGGAATATACGGGATAAATACCCACCTTCAGCCTTGCAAACAGACGCCATCGCAACGCAGAGAACTAAAAGAACTTTTTTCATTCTTCAACCTTACTGGAGATTATATATGTATACTTGTATTTTACTGATTGGATTATTCCTGTAAAGACCGACCCCTGCGCTCACGCGGTCAAAACAGAAGCAGTCAGGGAGGATAGTGCCCTTGAGGAGGCTTGGAAATAACAAAAAAAAGAGCCTGTTTACACAGACTCTTAATCTTTTTTAGCGCTGATGCTTATTCTTCGTCGAGAGTAACGGCTTTAAGCGCAGATTGTGCTGTTTTATACAGAGAATATACTGCAGCTACACCACATACTGCTGCGGCACCATACAAAATAGGCTTTGCAGATTTAGCAACTTTAACTATCTCGGTCGTTTCTTGATATCCACGCATATCTAATGTTAACAAAGATATCACGCGATTCAGTTGCGCTCTGGGCATTTCTTGATCAATACACTCAGCCTGTGTATAAGATAGGAGCGCAGCAACACCAGTCACCGCTGCACTCGCACCATAAGCTGCTGTTTTAACTAAGTTTTTACCGAACGCTTTTGCTTTTGATCCGACAGAACATTCTGTTTGAGGAACTATTCCGATACCTAATACAGCTAATAATAGTAATTTTTTCATAATGCGACTCCATTATTGAATATAACAACTTATTCACTTATTATTTAGTTTACTATATGTATTATTTTTTGCCACACACCCCTTCTCATAATACCGACTGGCAGGCATCTTTGAATCTTTAAAAACATATGCTGATTGAGGCGCGTTCTTACCAGTCAGGATGTGGCAGAGTGCACGAAACATTTCTGCTAAGCAGTAAAGATGGGGTAGGATAGCGGGCTTGAGCAGGCCTGGAAATACCAAAAAAAGGGGAGCCGATTAGATCGACTCCCCTCATACTAGAATATGGAGATTTGGTTATTTATGAGCAAACTGTTTGTGACCGCAGTTGATTTTACCGCATTTACCGGCGACCTCATAATGAGGACCAGTACCTGGAATTCTCATACGGCGAACAACGAGTTTAATCGCTTCAAGACGCTCATGGTGATTGTACAGTTCCCAATACAGCTTGTTAGCGCGTTTGGTATACGGATATACCAGCGCAGTAACGACGCTTGCGGGAGCTGAGAGCAATGAATGTCCTGAAACAAGTGACAATTTTTTAACAATACGTTGTTCCAATTCTCTCATCTGGTCAGTATCAAGATCTTGCAACCCGCGATGAGCGATATTCATGTCTTTACGGTACGCATCAAACGTTTCCTGAACTGAAGCATACGGTCTCAATTGCTCAAGGAGCGGCTTGATCAAGCTTTGTTCATATGAACAGGCAGCTTCAATACGTTGAGAATATGAGACGTCTTTACATCTACACACATCGAACGATGGCGCTTCTAACCCAAGATAATAGGCCACAACGTGTCTATCTGCACGGATCAAGTCAGCTCGTTCCCAATACTTTCCGTCACGAGCGTACACTGATTGGTTTTCCGATCGTCTCCAGTTAATCATCTGCATTGATGGATCAACTTCAGCCGAAATACGTGGCTCGTCCAATTTGTCTAAAAAGGCTTGCGCAGCGTTTAACGCGTCTTGGGCCTTATTCATCTGTTTCTTGTAATACCAGCCATAGGCAGCAGCACCAGCGGCACCCGCAAAAAGAGCCGGTTTACCGGTAATATCTGCGATACCCTTAGCGGCCCACACCACAGCCTTTGAGCCGTTTTTGAGCGCATAGCCGGCCGCAGTGGCCGCGTATGAACCCAAGGTGCTCATGAATGATGATTGAGTTGATTGTGCAACTTCACCTGCGCCACAGACCATAGGTAAGGTAGTAATCAGGGAAAGAGCAATAAGTGAAAACTTCTTCATAGGAACCTCCATATTCCAATCAGTAACTGTTACGTCTTATCGACGGGCGTTATTAGGGCGTGCGTTCGAAGGAGCAACTTTTTTATAGAGCTTGTACACACCATAACCGGCTGCCGCCACAAGAACGGTGGTAGTCATAGGAGTCTTGGTCAATGCCTCAGCAAATACTTTAACTTCTTTAGTAGCTTGCTCAGCAACACCGGGCAAGAATCCAACGATTGCTTTACCAGTTCTGACCAATCCGTTTTTTATTGTTTCTACCGGAATATACCCGGCGGCATTTTTAACTGCTTGCAGCAAGTGACCCGCGGCTTCTTTACCGTTTTGTTTAATAACCTGCATTGCGGTTTCAGATGGGGTCTCCATCGCATACATAGGTGCTTGGGCAATAATAAGGGTAGAAAGTAAGGTAAGTAATGATAACTTTTTAACCATAGTAATAACCTCCATATAGGTATCCCCCTTGGCGGGGGGTACTTGACAAAAAACTTTTCTTATTGTAAAGAATTTATAGCTTTTTGCCTCTTAATAGTTTCTATCTATAATTATACCTTACCCAATAACGGAGTCAAACGGGGGGTCTCCCCCTGAAAAACAGGGTAAAAAAGGTGTTTTTTAATAGGGTTGACGGGTAAGAAGGAGCCGTTTTAAGGTAGGAAGCTCGGAAGTATCCCCAATCAGGGTAAAACCGGTCAGGATACCCTGGGTCCGGGCTATAGTTTTGAGCCCTGAAACCGATATCTCTCTGGTAACTCGTGCATCCTGAGGGATCCTGGTGGCCGCAAATGATAGACCAAAAAAGGCGGATGTAGCTATCTGGGCTACCCCTGGATAGGGTTTAGGGGTACCAGCCATCCCCTGGGCTATAAAAATACCCTGAAGCATGGCATCGGGCCAGGTACAGCTCAGGGTTAATTCAGGGGATAATTGATCCTTTACCAAGGCAACATCGCCCCCTGCCCAGATACCGGGTACCGAGGTTTGTAGGTAGTCGTCAGTAATAATCGCCCCTGAACGGGTTGCAATACCTGCCTGAACCGCCAGGTGGCCGTTGGGACGGGTCCCCGTAGCAAAAATAACCATGTCAAGCTCAATACGTTCACCGCTTGACAGAACAATAGTTGAAACTTTCCCTTGATTACCCTCGATTGAAGCGAGAGTAGAAGATCGATAGAGTGCCATGTTATGGCGATCTAACTGGGTATGGATTAGTTCGGCATCTTCAGGTGCCAATAAATGGGACAACACCCGATCATTACGTTCGATAATCGTGCATGTAAGTCCCCGAGAAGCAAGGGCGTCGGCACATTCAAGACCGGTAAGCCCTGAACCGATAATACCGACCCTGCGTACCGCATTGCGGTCTATATATTCAAGCATGCGGTCCATATCGCCAAGGGTATGGAACGTAAAGACACCCGCCAGATCCTTGCCTGGCACAGGCGGCACCCACGCTGAGGCACCGGTGGCGATGCAGAGCGTATCAAACGCTTCCTGCTCGCCGCTCTCAAGTTGAACGGACCGTTGATCGGTATTAATTGATACTACGCGTGTTGCGTAGCGGATAGTTAGTTGTGGATTGTCAGCGATATTCATAAAGAGCTGATCGTAGGTTTTTACGCCTGAGACAACATCGGCCAAAAAGCATTTATTATAGGCCCGTTCCGGTTGATCGGTGATGCAGACAATCTGGTCATTGGGCGCCAACATGCGCAATCGATTAATGGCGCTAATACCCACAGCCGATAGGCCGATAATGACGTGCTTCTTATTCACGAACAGTTGGTCCTCAATAAAATCATGTTACAAGAGTAGACAGGCCACCACGCGTAGTTTAACAAGCGAAGCCTGTCGATTTTTTATCATCCAAAAGACTGGCTTGCCAGCCGAAGCCTTGGCGTAGGCTGGTGCGCCCGACGGGAATCGAACCCATGGCCTACAGATTAGGAATCTATCGCTCTATCCTACTGAGCTACGGGCGCATACTTGCAGTCTATATTACCATCTTTAATAATGGCGGGAAGTCTTTGCATGACACTACGTAATTCTTCATACGCTTTTTTGTAATCTCCTGTCATCTTTGGCAGAATGACGGTGCGTCCATCATAACGCACGCTGATAGTACCTACGGGCACCGTTCTGACGCGATGTCCCTTTTTTAAAGGGATCGTTATCTTGCGATCAATAAAAAAAACGGTTTCATCCTCACCATCCTCGACCGATACATCAAGCATTACTTTTGCTTTAGGTTTTTTAAACCGCGGCTTGCTCTTCTCGGGCTGCTCTTGCATACCACAGACAGTAGTTACACCGAGCCAAAGAGTGGCGAGAACAATTTTTTTTATAGTTTTCATCTCATGCCTCATTACTTTTTAAAACCTCTTGGTATAACCAATGGGCGAGATGAAATGTTTTCAGCAATTGACATAAGAATACGCTGGTTTGATGCAGTCAGTTGTGAATTAGTTTTATGAGATGTGATAACCGGCTGTACACCGCTATATCTTGGTACCAGAACCGTACCAACCTTTCGTAATGGCTCATTCATTTGATCTTCATAGAGCGTTACTTCTGCATAAAGATACGCATCGGAAAGCTCCCAACATGCTGCTTTCAGCAATATCGGCTTAGCATCGAGTGTACAGTTAATGGTAACTATGTATGAACTATCGAGATCGGAGTACCTGATGTCCATAGCATTGGTGCAAGAATAAAAAAACCCGCCTAGAGCGAGCAAGAGAAAAATCATAGTGTGTCCCTAAAACCCTTGAATATGATATACCAGTCCAGCCTACGTTTATCCATGCTTTCAGGCTTGGCAAACTACGGCGGACAGTCTTCGCATTGTTTTTGTGTGTATTTATTTGTTCTGCCTTAGCAACTGGCTCGCCAGGAGTAGTCCCTTGTGGGTGAAGCCTGGTGCGCCCGGTAGGACTTGAACCTACAACCAACGGATTCGAAGTCCGCTACTCTATCCAATTGAGCTACGGGCGCATGTTACGATATACAAGTTGTAACAAAAAAAGAGCTATTTGACTATTATTTCTTGATACAATAAGTCAAAAATTCCTTATTACCCTCGGTCCCCAAAATCGGCGATTCGATAACTCCTTGGCACGTATAGCCATGAGCCTCGATCCCCTGAGTAACCTCTTTCACAACCCGTTCATGAATAGCAGGATCAGAAACGATGCCCCCTTTACCAACTTCGTATCTGCCCGCTTCAAATTGGGGTTTGATAAGTACAATAAGTCCGCCGCCTGGTTTGAGGAGTCGATCGACGGCGTCCATAACTTTAAGAACCGAAATAAATGACAGATCAAGCGTTATCAGATCGACCTGCTCGCCAAGATCAGTCACATCTTTCAGATTCGTTTTTTCGCGAACGATCACGCGTGCATCACGCCTAATCTTTTCATGAGCCTGGCCGTAACCAACCTCAATGCCGTAAATTTTGCGCGCGCCATGTTGCAATAAACAGTCGCTGAATCCGCCGGTTGAGAGCCCGGCATCAAGCGCCACGACCCCTTCCACGGGTACCTGGAAATGCTCAAGTGCCTTTTCCATTTTAAATCCTGCGCGACTGACATACTTTTGCTCATGAATGTCACACTCGATTTTTGCCTCGGGCGAGGTTGCCTGACCAGGTTTGGTCACGACAACCCCATCAACCTTGACTTTGCCCTGCATGATCCAGCTCTGAATCTGTGATCGTGAGAGTGACGGTTCTATTTTCTGAACCAACAAATCTAAACGTTCTTTTTTTGCCATCTGGCCTTATGCCCTCGCCGCGCTACCCTTGGTGGCCGGTGAGCTTGCGCCCTCCTTGAGTGCCAACAATTCTTGCGCTATTGATGAAAGTGGATATTTAAAGTCTCGGGAAAGCGCTCGTTCTTCGTCAATGACCTTATCAAACGGAAGCGCCACAAAAATATGCTCCGTTGAACGGGTCACATTGTCCGAGGCTTTGATTGTTAAGAATTTTTCGTTCGCCGTTTTGAGTAACGCTGCTTTTAAATCACCCAGGCTATGCACCGGTACCCCATTGACTTCATTTAATGTGCAGCCAACAGTTAAAGTACGGGTACGATAGATCTGAGAATTAGGGAAAATGTGGGTAATGACCAGAATCGGTTCGCCTTGCTCCTTGCTTTCGGCATAACGCGCAAGACCGGGAGCAACGCCCATGAGTGCATGAATATGATTGAGGGTAAGCGGCATAACGACCATACCGGCAATCACTTCATAGGACACTTCTTCAAAGCCGGGATAAATCTTACGGATGGCGGGTAACTGAGCCTGATTAAAGGCTACGGTAAGCTGCTTGCGTTCACCCTTGCGATAGACGGCGAGGTTAATATCCTGACCAACCGAGAGGCGTGAAACGTATTCAATCAGCGATATTTTATCTTCCGACCACGGCACATTCATCTCGCCATAAATATCGAGTCGGTAGCCATTGATCTCGTAGATCATGTCGCCTCGTTGTACGCCCGCTTTTTCAAGGGTGCTATTTTTGACCACTTCGACCACATAGCAGCCTCCTGGTTGAGGGTTACCCAGATACTCGGTAAGCGCATCGGTTGCATTGTTGTAAAACACGCCTAAAAATGGCTTGCGAAGCAATTTAATTTTATCCAGATCAGGAAGTACAATTTTCAGATCGTTAATAGGGATAATATACCCTACATTTTGCGCCTCGGTTATTCCCGAGGTGTTGATGCCGATCACTTCGCCCTTGGTGTTGAGCAATGGGCCGCCCGAGCTTCCCGGGTTGATCGGCGCGCTCATTTGCACCATGCCCTGCTCACGCCCACTGATCACACCCGTGGTGCTTTTAAGTGACTGTTGCCCGAGCGGATAGCCCAGAGCAAGTACCTCATCGGCACGACGAATGGTGTCGGAATTACCTAGCGAAAGATACGGAATGCTGCCAAGTGCCTTGAGCACCAACTCTTTGCCCTCAGGACGCAGGCGTAAGAGCGCAATATCACGCTCGCTGACCCCGACAACATCAACGTCAATAATCTTTTTGCCCAATGCAGGAATCTGTATCCAGACTGCTGCTGCTTGATTGACCACGTGAGCATTAGTAATCAGATCGCCCTGATCGTTGATAAAAAAAGCACTTCCGCAGGCCGGAAATTGATGGGGTGATTTGTAGGGCTGCAACAGGTCGGTTTCAGAAATATGGGCAAATACCTGAACTACCGTATTGCGTACATTATCTTGAATTGATCGCCAGGCATCACCTTTTACTACGACCCGTTCTCCGGTGTCGATAGCGGCGATCTGCTGGTTGAGCTCGATTTCCTTGAATTTAAACTGGTCGATAGTCGCACGCAACGATTGTTGCTCTTGAAGCAGCGAGCGCCACATATAGAGTGATGCACCGCCAATAACAAATACAATGAGCGCTGTTTGACGCACCATTGATCCAACGCTTTCTCCTACCATGTTGTCACCTTTTTAATAGTAAAATGTGGTATACCTATGCCGCTCATCATACTCAAAATTCCAAGAAAGACAAAGCGGGTTGATTGCCAAAACAGTACAATAGAGTAGACTAAGATTCGATCAATAGATTGTTTTCAATTATCCATTCAGGAGTCATAATCATGAGTAACGCCACCCTAGAAAAACTTGTCGCGCTGTGCAAACGACGCGGATTCGTTTATCAGTCAGCCGAAATTTATGGCGGACTCAACGGGGTGTATGATTATGGTCATCTGGGCTATCTGTTAAAACAAAACCTCAAACAGGCCTGGACCAACTCAATAAAACAAACACAACCGGATATTCTTTTTCTCGACGGATCACTGCTGGGTGGCCAAGCGGTTTGGGAAGCCTCTGGTCACGTAAACAATTTTAGTGATCCAATGGTCGACTGTACCAACTGTAAACATCGCTATCGTACTGATGATATCGATCTTGAAAAAGCATGCCCCCACTGCGGCAAAAAAGCCTGGACCGCATCACGACAATTTAATTTGATGTTCCAGACCCAACTGGGCGCAGCATCCGATCAAACATCGGTCGCCTACTTGCGACCTGAAACTGCCCAAGCAATATTTATTAACTTTAAAAATGTTATTTCAACCAATCGCGTAAAACTGCCGTTTGGCATTGCCCAAATCGGTAAAGCGTTCCGCAACGAAATTACCCCTAAACAATTTTTGTTCCGTATGCGCGAATTCGAGCAAATGGAACTTGAATGGTTCTGCAAAAAAGAAGACGCTCCCGCGTTTTTTGAAGAATGGTCGCAGGCACGTAAGGCATTCTTCACTTCTATTGGCATCAATCCTGAAAGAATTCGCCTCCGCGCTCACGCTTCGGATGAATTGGCGCACTATTCAACCGCATGTAACGACGTTGAATACCAGTTCCCCTTTGGCTGGAAAGAGCTTGAAGGTATCGCCCATCGCGGGAATTTCGATTTAACACAACATGGCAAACATTCAGGTAAAGATCTCTCGATCTTTGATGAAGCGACTAAAACGTCGATCGTTCCTGATGTGGTAGAATGCTCAGTCGGCGTTGATCGTCTCTTTTTGACAACGTTGTTTGACGCCTATCATGAAGATTCGGTTGAAGGTGAAGAACGCATTGTTCTCCGCTTCCATCCGCGTATTGCCCCAATCAAAGCAGCGTTTCTTCCATTAACCAAAAAGCAATCTGATGCGATGCATGCGATTTACCTCAACATGGCACGCAAAGGATACAGCGTACAATTTGATGAATCAGGATCGATTGGTAAGCGCTATCGCCGCCAGGATGAGATCGGTACCCCATTCTGCTTCACCTTCGATTTTGAAAGCGAAACTGATGGCTGCGTAACCGTTCGCGATCGAGATACCCTCAAACAAGAACGTATCGCTATCGATTCCTTGCACGACTATCTGGAAAAGCGCATCACAACTTAGTCCTTTCCTGCACAGAAAAACAACACTGGACTTGGTATCAACTGCTATGATTATCTGTTGGTTGAATACCTCTGCAAACCAGGATTAAAGGATTTCGCTTATGATAAGCACTACTCTTGCGCACCTCTCGCCGGGGCGCGTAATTATCGCATTCACCGCGTTCACGATTTTGTTGGGTGCCGCCCTTCTGGCGCTCCCGATAGCACGCGTTGACGCCGTTTCATGGATCGATCTGTTATTTACCGCAACCTCAAGCACCTGTGTAACGGGCATGTTTACCGTGCCATTAACCCATTTCACCACATTCGGCCACACGGTAATCTTGATTCTTATGCAAGTGGGCGGACTTGGTCTGATCACCCTGACGCTGTTTGTGCTCTATATGCTCTTTGATCTGGGTTTTGGCACCCAACTGCTTGCGGGCCAAATACTTGAAATCGAAAGCTGGAAGCAGGCGCGCCGGATACTTAAATACATTATGATCATTACCCTTGTCAGCGAGCTGTGCGGCGCCGCATTAATCTTCTGTTCCATCAAGGATATGTATCCGTTGGGCAAAGCGCTTTTTCTTTCGTTGTTTCACGCAGTTTCCTGTTTTTGCAATGCGGGTATATTGCTCTTTGATGCATCCCATGTGCACCAACTTCCCTACTCATACGGGTTGCTGGCGGTTTCGTCCGCTCTGATGATCACCGGAAGCTTGGGCTTTATTACCTGGATTGAGTTATACAAAAAATATCGCTCATGGCGCCAGTCAAAACGATTCTGCTTTTCTCTTTCGTCAAAAATTATCTTCTGGAGCACACTTTTTTTGATTACTGTTCCAGCGCTCCTGATATTGATTCTTGAGCATAACAATGCGTTTATGCATCTCTCCTGGCCGGGCAAGCTGATCAATGCCTTGAGTAACTCGATAGCGCTCAGAAGTACGGGATTTTTGACCGTCCCGGTAGCCGAATTTAGTATGGCAAGTCTGCTGGTTATTATGGTGATTTCGTTTATTGGTGCAGCGCCAGGATCAACGGGCAGTGGCATCAAAATCACTACCTTTGCGATTGTAGCCACGATTGTTCGCTCGGCACTTGCCGGTAGAACCGCCATTAACATTAAGGGCAGACGCATACCCAAGGACCAGGTACTTAAATCGGTTGCGATTCTGATCATCAATGCAAGCGCAATCATAGCGACCACCTTCGTGCTACTCATCACCCAACTTAATTCAGATTTTCTTGATAGTTTACTTGAGGCCTCATCGGCACTTACCAACCTTGGACTGACAACCGGGTTAACTGAAACATTACTTGCCAGCAGTAAAATTTTTATAATGCTTGGTATGATCGCCGGAAGAATAGGGTCATTAACCTTGGTACTCGCCTTCCGTAAACAGAATGCGCAAGCTCAGGCAATCACTGCCGAGAGCATTAGCTATCCTGAAGAACGAATCATGCTCGGTTAACCGTTGATATAAAGGAATTATGATGAAATTATGTGTAATAGGACTCGGTAGATTCGGCTACCAGGTAGCAACTGGCCTTGCTGAAAACGGGGTCGAAGTGATGGCAATCGATAGTAACGAATCTATCGTTGCTTCCATAAGGGATCAGGTAACCCAGGCAGTCTGCTTGCGCGTAACCGATGAAGCGGCACTGCGCAACCTGGGCGTTGATGAAATGGAAACGGTCATCGTTGCGTTAGCTGAAAATTACGCACAATCTATTTTGATTACTGCTTTATTAAAAAAGCATCTAAAAGTACCGACCGTTATTGCACGTGCTATTAATGATATTCATGCAGAAATTCTCACATTAATTGGCGCTGATCGCACCATTTTACCTGAAAAAGAGATCGGCATGCGCCTTGCTGACAGCTTGAGCTCACCATTTCCTGACCTGGTACGCTTATCGAAGGATTTTTCAGTTACTCCACTGGATACCCCTGAATCATTCATTGGTAAAACCATCCATGGGTTAGACCTGACCCACCGCTTTCAGGTTACCTGTATCGGGATCAAACAAGGCGAGGCAATACTCCCCCCTCACCCGGAATATGTAATCAAAGCAGGTGATAAAATTGTATGCGCGGGAAATACGGAAGATCTCGAGCGACTCGCAGAAGAATAAGCCTATCAAATAACAAAAACAGCCCTAGACAAGGGCTGTTTTTGTTATTTGGTTAATTTATTTTGAACTATAACGTTCTTGTTTGATTGAATAGTTATTCAAGAACTTTTTCAAGATCAGCAACTGGCTTTGTATGCTTGTATACATATAACGCTTCTGATGGCGAGTGATCCTCGATAAATCCGAGTTTTTTATAGAGTGTCTGTGCGGGAATATTTTCTTTTTTTACATATAATCCAACTTCTGTGACACCTGCTTGATTATATAGCGCGTCCATTGCGTATTTCATAAGCACTTGTGCATATCCTTTACCGCGATGCTCTTTGGAGACACCAATCATGTTAATCCAGCCAATAGTAGGTTCTTTAAGATAAAACGATACAAATCCTACGATTTTGTTGTTGTGCTCAATGACTGCAGTTTCGAGTGGGAGACCGTCAGAAGTTTTCTTGTTAATAAAGTTATTGTATCCGGGATGAAAACATAAGAAGAAATGTTTGCGGAAAAGCGTTAAATTTTCAGCACCACCCACGATATTAAACAATAGGTCAAAATCATCGGCAATAATCTCTAAAATATTGCAAAAATTCTCCCCAGCATCGACAAAGGGTTTGATTGCGGTGTGCTCATCGATTTGCGCAACTGACACAGTCAATTCTTTGGCTATAGACGATTCTTGCGGTGCAGACAATTCTTCCGACCTAGACAGGGTAGGAATTCCTATGAGCATTGTTAATACGGCTATGTTCATGAATTTGACTATAAAACGCATAATGACCTCCATTATAACTCTACAGGCTTGAAATAACCTGGTAGAATTCTATGATTTATTATATAATGGTATCACATGTGCAATTATTGACAACCGGTGCCAAAATTATTAATTCTAATTGAAATGACAATCAAGGCTAAAATCCTACGCCATAGGATCAGAAGTTGTTGTCGAGAGAGTTCTATTCTACTCATCTCAGCGTGGCAACTCATCTAACAATGATAGCCTATGAGCCGTTGGGCACCCTTTTTATTACCATGATCTCTGGTCACTCGTCGCCTACACCAGAGCACTCTATTTTCTTCCTGTTACGTTCTATCGCATCAATAAGATCCTCAATGCTGTCAATTCCGTCCACAGGTGACCAGATCTTAACGGTTAAATCATCTGATCCCGATGCTAAATGATGGCCCTCGGGATGAAACGCCACGGAATAAACCGAATCACTATGATCCTTCAAGCTAGTAACGTGTGTTCCTTGTTTAACAT
>Ga0255338_1003755_pt1 | contig 17345 bp, 18 predicted proteins | sample MeOH1_35cm_T4_19_FD_203715 | JGI IMG/M metagenome (GOLD analysis project Ga0255338, IMG submission 203715) | Sandy soil microbial communities from University of British Columbia, Vancouver, Canada - MeOH1_35cm_T4_195 | ecosystem: Engineered > Artificial ecosystem > Sand microcosm > Unclassified ...
GTGTGGTCGTCGACCACGGGCGCCGGCAGCGGCTCCGGCGGCGGCGGCCAGCCGCGCTCGCGGTTCCGGGACATCAGCGCGGCCCCGCCGCACGACGAAGCCGGGCGGGCCGCGGGCACCACGCCCCGGGCGCACGACGAAGCCCGTCAGGGCGCGGGCACCACGCCCCGGGCGCCCGACGAGGCCGACGACGCCGGCCCGCGGCCGGCGTGCTCACGCCTGCCGCGCGCGGGCGATCTCGTCCTCGACGATCGAGTCGTCGAGCTTGGTGAACACCGGCGTCGGCGCACCCACCGGCGTGCCGGGCACCGCGGGCCGCGAGGCCCAGGCGGGCACCGTCTCGCCCAGCCGGTAGTCGCCCGTGATCACCGGGTAGGTGCGCGACGCGTCGTCGAGGTCGGTGACCTCCTCGATGCGCGGCATCGGGGAGAACGTGCCCGTGCCGCCGAAGGTCTCGTGGACGGCCTGCGCCGAGAACGGCAGGAACGGCGCCAGCATCGTGTTGAGGTCCAGCACCGCCTGCGTGGTGGTGTGCAGCACCGTGGCCAGCCGGTCCGGGTCGCCCTTGAGCTTCCACGGCTCGGTCTCGCTGACGTACCGGTTGGCGTCCTGGACCAGCCGCATCGCCTCCGTGAGCGCCGCGCGGTTGCGGTGCTCGCGCAGGTGCCCGCCCACCGCGGCGAAGCCGGCGCCGGTCGCCGCCAGCAAGGCGTCGTCGACCGGCTGCCGCGCTCCCGGCGTGGGGACCGCGCCGAAGTTCTTGTGCACCATGCTCGCCGTGCGGTTGACCAGGTTGCCCCAGCCGGCCACCAGCTCGTCGTTGGTGCGGCGCTTGAACTCCGCCCACGTGAAGTCGACGTCCTGCGTCTCCGGCCCGGCGATCGACAGGTAGTAGCGCAGCGCGTCCGGCTGGTAGCGGCTGAGCATGTCCCGCACGTAGATCACCACGCCGCGCGACGAGCTGAACTGCTGGCCGTCGACGTTGAGGTACTCGCTGGACACCACCTCGGTGGGCAGGTCGAGCTCCCCGTAGGTGCCGGGGCTGCCGCCGCGGCTCCCCTTCCCGGCGTAGCCGAGCAGCTCGGCCGGCCAGATCTGGGAGTGGAACGTGATGTTGTCCTTGCCCATGAAGTAGTACGACAGCGCCTCGCCGTCGTTCCACCACGCGCGCCAGGCGTCCGCGTCGCCCGTCCGACGAGCCCACTCGATCGATGCGCTCAGGTAGCCGATCACCGCGTCGAACCACACGTACAGGCGCTTGTTGGGGTTGTCCTCCCAGCCCGGCAGCGGCACCGGGATGCCCCAGTCGATGTCGCGCGTCATGGCGCGCGGGCGCACGTCGTCGAGCAGGTTGAGCGAGAACTTCAGCACGTTGGGGCGCCAGTCGGTGCGGGAGCGCAGCCAGTCACCCAGCGCCTGGACGAACGCGGGCAGGTCGAGGAAGAAGTGCGTGCTCTCGACGAACTTCGGCGTCTCGCCGTTGATGCGGCTGCGGGGGTTGATCAGGTCGATCGGGTCCAGCTGGTTGCCGCAGTTGTCGCACTGGTCGCCCCGGGCGCCGTCGTAGCCGCAGATGGGGCACGTGCCCTCGATGTAGCGGTCCGGCAGCGTGCGGCCGGTCGACGGGGAGATCGCGCCCATCGTCGACTTCTCGATCATGTAGCCGTTGCGGTGGACCGTGCGGAACATCTCCTGCACCACGGCGTAGTGGTTGCGCGTGGTGGTGCGGGTGAACAGGTCGTACGACAGGCCCAGGCTGGTGAGGTCCTCGACGATCACGCGGTTGAAGCGGTCCGCCAGCTGCTGCGGGGTGACACCCTGCCGCTCCGCCTCGACCAGGATCGGCGTGCCGTGCTCGTCGGTCCCGGACACCATGAGCACCTGGTGCCCCGCCATCCGCATGTACCGGCTGAAGACGTCCGAGGGGACGCCGAAGCCGGCGACATGACCGATGTGACGGGGGCCGTTGGCGTACGGCCACGCCACGGCCGACAAGATGCGGGACATGCCCCGCATCCTAGGTGTGGGGCCGGATCACACCGTCCGCGTGACGACCACCGCGGCGCTCGCCTGGCTGCCCGGCAGGTTGTTGGTGATGTTGTCGAAAGCCGTTCGGTTCGCGGCGCTGCTGAGGCCACCGAGCACCCACAGGACGATCGTGATGACCCACGCAAGGCGCTTGTGCTGCTGGTAGCCGGCGAGCGGCAGGCCGTTGCCGTCCTTGGCCTGGCCGGCCAGCACCAGGATCAGGTCGACCAGCCACCAGATGCCGCAGCCGCCGAGCGTGAGCAGCTTGAGGACGCCGGTGCCGATCTTGCCCAGGTAGAAGCGGTCGACCCCGAGCCAGCCGAGGAAGTACGACAGGAGCCAGGTGACGACGAACGACTTGCCGCCCTCGGCGTAGCCCGAGCCGTAGCCGTACGCGGCGGCCGCGCCGTACGGCTGGCCGTACGCCGGCTGCTGCCCGTACTGCTGGCCGTAGTCCGGCGGCGGCGCGTACTGCTGGCCGTAGTCCGGCTGCTGCCCGTACGGCGGCGGGGTCGCCTGCTGGGCGTACTGACCGTAGGCAGGCTGACCGTAGCCCGGCGGCACCGACTGCTCGGCGTACCCCGGCTGCCCGTACCCCGGCTGCGGCCCCGGCGCGGGTACGGCGGGCGGCGGCGTTGCCGGCGGTTGCTGTTGGTCCCACTGGCCCGGCTGCCATTGACCGGGCATCTGGTTGGGGTCGGACACGGCGGCGCTCCTTCGTCGGGTGGGCCGGTGGCGAGGACCGGAGGGCGGGCGCCGCGCCGGCGCGCCCATCCTGGCAGGTCGCGAGCCCGCAGGGATACGGATCGCGCCCAGACTCACCCGCCCGGTGTCCAACCCCGCCACACGTGGGGCTGGTGGGGCGCACGGGGCTGGTGAGGATTCCCGTCAGTCCCTCCGGTCCCACCGGTCACACGCGCGGCGGGACAGGTCGCGCGAGGGCGGAAGCCCCCGTCAGGCGAGCTCCACGCGGAGGATGCGGTCGTCGCCGACGCGTGGCGAGCCGCGGCCGTCGGTGTTGTTGGTGAGCACCCACAGCGAGCCGTCCGGCGCGACGGTCACCGCCCGCAGCCGCCCGTAGCCGTCGAGCACCACCTGCGGCTCGCCCACGCCGGCGGGGTCGGTCGGCGCGGCGCCCGCCGGCAGCGCGTGCAGCGGCACCCGCCACAGCCGTTGCCCGCGCAGCGCAGCCAGGTACACCCCCTCGTCGGTCACGGCGATCCCCGACGGTGAGGCCTCGTCGGTGGGCCACGTCGCCACCGGGTCGACGAACCCCTGCGCCGCGCCGCCGAGCCCCTCCACCACCGGCCAGCCATAGTTGCCGCCGGGCACCAGCACGTTGAGCTCGTCCCAGGTGTCCTGCCCGAACTCGCTGGCGAACATCCGCCCGTCCGGTGCCCAGCCGAGCCCCTGCACGTTGCGGTGCCCGAGCGTCCACACCGGCGACCCCGCGACGGGGTTGTCCGGCGGCACCGCGCCGTCCGGCGCCACCCGCAGCACCTTGCCGCGCAGGCTCGCCGGGTCCTGCGCCGGCGTGCGCCGGTAGTTCTCGCCGGTGGTGACGTAGAGCATCCCGTCCGGGCCTACCGCGAGCCGGCCGCCGTTGTGGTTCTGGCCGTTGGGGATGCCGTCGACGAGCGTGCGCACCTCGCCCAGCACGCCGGCCGCGAGCGTCCCGCGCACCACCCGGTTGGCGTCCGCCATGGTCAGGTAGATCGCCAGGTCGGCCGAGTGCGTCGTGGCGCCCGGCAGCACCGCGACCCCGAGCAGCCCGCCCTCCGAGAACGAGTGCGCGGTGCTCTGGGCCACCCACTCCGCCCCGGGTCCGGTCACCGGCGTCACGGCGCCGTCCGCCCCGACGAGCACCAGCCGGCCCTCGTCGCGCAGCGTGACCACGGCGCGCCCGTCCGGCAGGAACGCGATGCCCCACGGCGCAGGCAGCCCCGTCGCCACCTCGGTCACCGACGTCACGGTCACAGCCGGCACGTCGCGGACGGCCGGCAGCGGGGTGGTGCCGGGCGTCGGCGATGCCGCGGGCGTGCGCGCCGCGCCCGACGAGCCCGCGGAGGTCGGCTCCACCTCCGCACTCGTCGGCCCGGGCGTCGGTCCTTCGTCGGGCGCGGCGGTGCAGGCGGCGAGCACACCGGCGAGCGCCCCCGCCAGCGCGCTCGTGACCGACGCGCGCCACCTCGTCACCCGACCAGTCTCAGCGACCGCCCGCCACCCCGCACGCCGTCCCACCCCGCCCCACGTGTGGCGGGGTGTGTACTGGGGGGATGACGCAGACCCGCCGCGCGCTGCTCGTGGTCGACGTGCAGCCCACCTTCTGCGAGGGGGGCGCCCTCCCGGTGGCGGGCGGCAACGCCACCGCCGAGGCGATCGCCGCCTACGCCGCCGCCCACCGCGACCGCTACCAGCTGGTCGTCACCACCCAGGACTGGCACATCTCGCCGGGCCGTCACTTCTCCGACCACCCGGACTTCGTCGACACCTGGCCGCCGCACGCCGTCGCCGGCACCGCCGAGGCGGAGCTGCACCCCGCCCTCGCCGGTCTCGCCCCGGACGCCGGCGTCAGGAAGGGCGCCTTCGCCGCCGCCTACTCCGGGTTCGAGGGGGCCGACGAGGCCGGCCGGCCGCTCGTGGACATCCTGCGCGAGGCGGGGATCACCGACGTCGACGTCGTCGGCATCGCCGAGTCGCACTGCGTGCGGGCCACCACGCTCGACGCCCTGCGCGAAGGCCTGCGCGCCCGCGTCCTGTCCGACCTGACCGTCCCGGTCAGCGAGGAGCTCGGCGCCGCCGCCCGGCTCGAGATGGCCGCGGCCGGCGCGCAGCTGCTGCCCTCGTCGCAGGCCTGACCGACGCCGCACGCCGCGCCGACGGCGCACGCCGGCGATCGCGAGCGGTCGACGCCGCCGCCTCACCGCCCGCGCGCCGCGAGCGTCGCCTCGTACAGCCCCCGCTTCGGCGCCCCCGCCTCCGCGGCCACCGCGGCCACCGCGTCCTTGAGCCGCTCGCCCGAGTCCGCCCGCGCCAGCACCCGTGCGACGAGGTCCTCGGGCCGCGCGGTGCGCTGCGGCGCCCCGGCGACGACGACGACGATCTCCCCCCGCACCTCCCCGGCCGCGGCCCACGCCGCGAGCGCGCCGAGCGTGTCGCGGCGCACCTCCTCGTAGGTCTTCGTCAGCTCGCGGCACACCGCCGCGCGCCGGTCGGCGCCGAACGCCTCCGCGAGCGCCGCGAGGAAGGCGGGCAGCCGGTGCGGCGCCTCGAAGAACACCAGGGTGCGCCGCTCGTCGGCCAGCGCCGCGAGCGCCGCCGCCCGCTCGCCGGACCGGCGTGGCGGGAAGCCCTCGAACGCGAACCGGTCGGTCGGCAGGCCCGACAGGGCGAGCGCGGTCAGCACGGCGCTGGGCCCCGGCGCCACGGTGACCGGCAGTCCCGCCGCCACCGCGGCCGTGACCAGCCGGAACCCCGGGTCGGAGACGGCGGGCATGCCGGCGTCGGTGACCACCAGGACGGTGCCGCCGCCCGCGACCACGTCGAGCAGCTCGGCGGCGCGTCCGGCCTCGTTGTGCTCGTGGTGGCTCACCAGGCGCCCGCCGATCGTCACCTCGAGGCGCCGGGCGAGGTCGCGCGTGCGGCGCGTGTCCTCGGCGGCGACGACGTCGGCCTCGGCGAGGAGGGTGCGCAGACGCTGCGAGGCGTCCGAGGCGTCCCCGATGGGCGTGGCGGCCAGGACCAGGCGACCGGGTGTCACGCGCCCAGCCTCCCACGGCCAGGTCACACCCCTACGATGACCGCGTGCCGCCCCATGGTCGCCACCGGGCCGAGCCCGAGCCGCCCGCCGCGCCCGGCCCGGTGCCAGTTCCGCCGACCCCCACGAGCGATCCCGGCACGCCCCGGCCGGTGTGGGCACCGGTCCCGGTGATCCCGCCGCCACCCGCGGCGCCGGGCGAGCAGGACGGCGTCGAGGACGGCGCCGACGGCCTGCAGCGCGGCGCTCCCTGGACCCCGATCGAGTCCACCCTCGAACGCCTCCAGCGCCTGCTGCTCGGCGCGGAGCTCCTGGCGCTGGACGCCACGCGCCGCGCGCGCGTGCTCGGCTGGGTGTGGCCGCTCGTCGTGACGGTGTTCGGCGGGTTCCTGCGCTTCTGGCGCCTCGCCGTGCCGCACAACCTGGTGTTCGACGAGACGTACTACGTCAAGCAGGGCTGGTCCATGGTCACCCGCGGCTACGAGGCCAAGTGGGGCACCGAGGGCATGGAGCCCGAGCAGATCAAGGCCGCCTTCGAGGCCGGTGACGTGTCGATCCTCGGCACCAACCCCGAGTACGTGGTCCACCCGCCGATCGGCAAGTGGGTGATCGGGCTGGGGATCCAGATGGCGGGCGGGGTCACCAGCTCGTTCGCCTGGCGGTTCTCCGTCGCGCTGCTGGGCACCCTGGCGATCCTGGTGCTGGCCCGCACCGCGCGGCGGCTGTTCGCCTCCACGGCCCTGGGCACGCTCGCCGGTCTGTTCCTCGCGGTGGACGGCGAGGCGCTGGTGCAGTCGCGCACCAGCCTGCTGGACCCCGTGCTGATGTTCTTCCTGCTGACGGCGTTCGCCGCGCTGGTGCTCGACCGCGAGCAGGCCCGGCGAAGGCTCGCGGAGCGCGCGGCCCGGGTGCTCGACTCCGGCGGGCGGCTCGCCTGGGGACCCGGGCTGGGCGTGCGCTGGTGGCGCGTCCTCGCCACGGTGCTGCTGGGCCTGGCCTGCGGCACCAAGTGGTCCGCCATCTACTTCGTCACCGTGTTCGGCGTGATGACGGTGTGGTGGGACGTCACCGCACGGCGCCGTGCCGGCGTGCAGCACTGGCTGGTCTCCGGGCTGGGGCGCGACGGCGTCCCGGCGTTCCTCACCATGGTGCCGGGCACCCTCCTGGTGTACGTCGCCAGCTGGTCGTCCTGGTTCGCCGGCACGGGCGGCTGGGACCGCACGTGGGCGGCCGACCACCCCGGCGAGGGCGTGCCGTGGCTGCCCCCCGCGCTGCGCAGCCTGTGGAAGTACCACACGGACATGTGGCACTTCCACAACACCCTGGACAGCCCGCACCCCTACCAGTCGTACCCGCTCGGCTGGATCGTGCAGTGGCGCCCCACGTCGTTCTTCTACCCCAAGGAGATAAGCGGTCTGTCCGGCCAGGCGGCCCTGGACGCGTGCGGGGCGACCCACTGCTCGCAGGCGGTGCTCTCGGTGGGCAACCCGATCATCTGGTGGGCCGCGGCGGCGGCCGGCCTCGTCGCCCTCTGGTGGCTGGTGCGCTACCGCGACTGGCGCGCCGGCGCGGTGCTGTCCGGCCTGGCGGCGGGTTGGCTGCCGTGGTTCGCCTACGCCCACCGGACCATCTTCACGTTCTACTCGGTGGCGTTCGTGCCCTGGGTGGTGCTGACGCTGGTCTACGTGCTGGGGCTCGTCGTCGGGCGGCCCGACGAGGCGAGCCCCCGGGCCCGCGCCTGGGCGATCCGGGGCGTGGTGGCCTTCACCGTGCTCGTCGTCGCCGTCGGCCTGTTCTTCTACCCGATCTGGACCGCGTGGGTGGTGCCGTACGACTTCTGGCACGTCCACATCTGGATGCCCCGCTGGGTGTGAGCCTTACCGCAGCCACGCCACCTGCGGCGACGCGTACCACGTCAGCCCCTGGCGGTCCCACGTCGCGGCGTGCGGCGCGACGCGCGCCGTGAACGAGTCCCAGTCGGTGCGGGCCGACCACGCGACCTCCGCGACCGCGGCCAGCCGTGGCAGCAGCATCTGCGACACGTCGTCGAACGTCCGCAGCGTCTCGGTCCAGACGGCCGCCTCGACGCCGATCACGGCGTCGGGGTCGAGCCCGGGCAGCACGGCCGCGGGGTCCCACTCGTAGGCGTCGCGCAGCTCGACGTGCCCCGCCCAGTCCTGCCCCAGCGGGTAGCCCGGCACGGGCTGCATGTCGAGGTACGCCCGCGAGGCCGGTGACATCAGCACGCGCGCGCCGTCGCGCGCCGCAGCGATCACCGGGCCCGGGTCGGACCGCTCCTGCCAGTACTGCACCACCGTGCCCGCCGGCAGCGGTGCCGCCGCGATCTCCTGCCAGCCCACCACGGTCTTGCCCGTCGCGGTGACCGCCTCGACGACGGCACCCACCAGCTCGACGTACTCCGACGCCTCGTGCTGGTGCGCCTCGTCGCCCCCGACGTGGACGTACCGCCCCGGCGTCATCGCGGCGACGTCCGCGAACACGTCCGTCAGGAACGGCACGGTGGCCGGCACCGACGCGCGCAGCGCGGAGAAGCCGACCTCCACCCCGGTGTACGCCGGCTCCGCCGCGCCGGAGACGGTGAGCTCCGGCAGCGCGTGCAACGCGGCGTTGACGTGGCCGGGGACGTCGATCTCGGGCACCACGGTGAGCCCGCGGCCGGTCGCGTAGGCCACCAGCGCCGCCCAGTCGTCGACGGAGTACCACCCGCCCGGGTCCCCGCCCACCGCGCCGCCCGACGAGTGCTCGACGAGCCGGGGACGCGACGGCAGCGCGAGCCGCCACCCCTGGTCGTCGGTCAGGTGCACGTGCAGCACGTTGAGCTTGTAGGCGGCGGCGAGGTCGACGACGCGGCGCAGCTCGGCAGGCGTCAGGAAGTGCCGCGCCACGTCCACCGACAGCCCGCGCCAGGGGTAGCGGGGCGCGTCCTCCACCTCCACCGCGGGCACGGTGGCGGTCCCGCGCTCCAGCAGCTGGCGCAGCGTCGCGGTCGCCGCGTACAGCCCCGCGACCGTCCGCGCGGTCAGCCGCAGGCCGTCCGGGCCGGCACCCAGCCGGTAGACCTCGTTCCCGGGTGGCAGCCCGTCGTCGGCCAGCGTGAGCACGACGAGGCCGTGGTCCCCCTGCGGGTCGCGGGACGCGGCCCGGGCCGCGTCGTCGGACGCCTCCCGGACGCCGACCGCGTGCCCCGCCGCCTCGCCGAGCGCCGCGGCGACCAGGGCGGCTGCGGCCGATGTCCCCGGGCCGGCGACCACCTGCGTGGTGGCGGTGACCGTGAACGGCGCGCCGCCCAGGGTGCGCACGCTCAGCGGGGCGGGGACCAGGGCCGGCACGTGCGTCATGGTGGCTCCGTCCGATCTCGTCGGGCCGCGGCCGGTGCGGGCGGCGGCGAGGAAGGGCCGCTCCCGAGGCGGTGGCGGTCTGCGGAAAGCCCATCCTGGCATCCGGTACCCGGTTCGCGGCGAGCGCACCTACCGGCTCTCGCCGCGCGGGATGCGGACAACTGACTTACTTTCGAACCCGGACACCACGACAAGGGAGGCGATCGTATGAACCTCGGCAGCATCCTCGTGACGATCCTGGTCGGTGCGATCATCGGAGCCCTCGGTCGGCTGGTGGTCCGCGGGCGGCAGCGCATCGGCATCATCGTGACGATCCTCGTCGGTATCGCAGCCGCCTTCATCGGCACGTGGCTGGCCACTCTCCTCGGGGTCAACGACACCCCCGGCGTCGACTGGATCGAGCTGTTCATCCAGATCGGCGTGGCAGCGGTGCTGGTGCTGCTCGTCGTCAGCCTGACCGGCCGCCGCAGCGTCGTCTGAGCTCCGGCGGGGAGCGGCGGTTCCACCCCCCGGAGCCGCCGCTCCCCGACCGGGTGAATCGGTCCCCGGCCGGTATCGCACCCGCGCCCGCGCGCTCCTCCTCCTCGTCAGCACGACGAGGAGGCATCCGCATGGACCAGGTCGACCTCAGGGTGGACATCACGGACGCGGACATCCGCTACGCGCGGCGTCTGTGGCTGGACGCCCTCGACGACGACACCGTGCCGGTGGCGACGGTGGACCGCCTGCACGAGGACCTGCGGTGGCTGGTCCACGGGCAGGCGCAGCAGATCGCCGACGACTTCCGGGCGCGCCGCGCCGCCTCGGCGGACCCCGGCCCGGCCGGCGACTGAGACTCCCTTTACCGCCGGCGTGTACCGTCACGCGGCGTGACCACCCGCACCCTGCCACCGGCACCCCACCGACGCGCGGTGCTCCAGCGGCGCATCCGCTGGGTGGTCGCGGCCACCATCACGTACAACGTCGTCGAGGCCGTGGTGGCACTGTCCGCCGGTGGCGCCGCGTCGTCGGCCGCGCTGGTCGGCTTCGGGCTGGACTCCGTGGTCGAGGTGCTCTCCGCGGCCGCGGTCGCCTGGCAGTTCGCCGGGCCCGACCCCGAGGCGCGCGAGCGCCCCGCGCTACGGCTGGTCGCGGTGTCGTTCTTCGGGCTCGCGGCGTTCGTCGCCGTCGACGCGGTGCGCAGCCTGGCCGGCGCCGGTGTGCCGGAGCACTCGCCGGTGGGCATCGGCCTGGCGGTGGCGAGCCTCCTGGTGATGCCGGGGCTGTCATGGTTCGAGCGCCGCACCGGCCGCGAGCTCGGCTCGGCCTCGGCGGTCGCCGACTCGAAGCAAACCCTGCTGTGCGCCTGGTTGTCCGCCGTGCTGCTCGTCGGACTGGTGCTCAACGCGACGCTCGGCTGGACGTGGGCGGACCCGGTGGCCGCGCTGGTGATCGCCGGCTGGGCCGTGCGGGAGGGCCTGGAGGCGTGGCACGGCGAGGCGGAGAAGGCTCCGATCTCGGCGCTGGTGGGGCAGTCGTCGGACGACGAGGCCGCGAGCCTGTGAGCGAGGCGCCGTAGCGCCGGGGCTTCACACTCGGTTGACGCTCACGCGGCGGCGCTCTGCTCCTGCGGGGCGAGCAGCGCGATCACCGCCTCCTCCGCGACGCGTTCGGAGCGGGTGTCCGGCATCGGGGCGCCCTGCTCCCACAGCTCGAGGAGCCGGGGGTCGACGTAGGAGGCGCGGCACACCGCCGGGGTGTTGCCCAGCTCGTCGGCCACGGCGCGCACCACACCCGTCAGCACCCGCCGACGTGCTCGCTCGGCCGGCGGCGGCGCGCCCGCGCGGCCCAGCTCCTGGGCGGCCAGCACCGTCGCGTGCCACGTGCGGAAGTCCTTCACCGTGGCGTCGGCGCCCAGCAGCTCCTTGACGTAGCCGGCGATGTCGCCGCTGGTGACGGTCCGCCAGCTGCGGCCCTCGCGGTAGGCGAGCAGCTGGGGGTCGCCACCACGCCGCCGCCGCAGCTGGGCCACCAGCCGGCGCACGCCGGGGTCGTCCACGACGACGTCACGCAGCTGGCCCGACTTCGCCGGATAGCGGAAGCGCACCCCGTCGGCGGTGAACCGCACGTGCTCGCGGCGCAGCGTCGCCAGCCCGTAGCTGCCGTTCGCCTTCGCGTACACCTCGCCCCCGGCGCGGAAGTAGGCGACGTCGAGCAGCCGGAAGGCCAGGGCCAGCACCTTGGTGCGGGGCAGCCCGGGCTGCAGCAGGTCCTGCCGTACCCGGCGCCGCGCGGCCGGCAGCCGGGCGGCGACCTCCACCACGTGGTCGTGCTTGGCGCGGTCGCGCCGGGCCCGCCACTGCGGGTGGTACAGGTACTGCCGCCGCCCGGCGGCGTCGACGCCGGTCGCCTGGATGTGGCCGTTGTCCCGGGGACAGATCCACACGTCCCGCCAGGCCGGCGGGATCACCAGCGAGCGGATCCGTTCCAGCGCCGTCGGGTCCGTGATCGGCGCGCCGGACTCGTCGAGGTAGCGCACGCGGCGGCCCTTCCCGGTCCGGGTCCAGCCCGGGTCGGTGGGGCGCACCCTGCGCAGCCGCGGCATGTCCGCCAGTGTCTGGTGCGGGCCGTTCGGGCGCACGACGAGCCGGCCGGCTCGCGTCCCGGGACGGCCCGCGCCACGCGGCGGTCCGAGGTGCCGGGAGACGGACACGGCTTCGTCGAGCAGTTCTCGAGAAGCCTTCCGGAAGCTTCTCGCCCTAGGTTTGCCGCATGAGCGACACGAAGAAGCCGTCGGGGTTCACTGCCGAGGAGCGCGCGGCCATGCGCCAGCGCGCCAAGGAGCTCAAGGCGCAGGAGTCGACCGCCGAGGCACTGCAGTCCGTGCTGGACAAGATCGCCTCGCTGGACGAGCCCGACAAGACGAACGCCGAACGCATCCACGCCATCGCCATGGAGGCGGCCCCGGCGCTGCGGCCCCGGCTCTTCTACGGCAGCCCCGCGTACGCGAACGCCGAGGGCAAGGTGCTCTTCTTCTACCAGGAGCGCGCGAAGTTCAAGGTCCGCTACGGCAACCTGGCGTTCTTCGACCCCGCCCGGCTCGACGACGGCACCATGTGGGCGACCGCGTTCGCCGTCACCGAGATCTCCCCCGCCGACGAGAAGAAGATCGCGGAGCTGGTCAAGAAGGCCGCCGGCGACTGATCGCCGCGGACGGCCCCGTCAGACCTCCGAGCCGGCGAACGACTCCACATGGTCGAGCGCTGCCCTGAGCGCAACCCTCAACGGCGTGATCTCCCGCGCGACCTGGGCGAGCAGCATCCCGCCCTGGAATGCCGCCAGCACCAGTGTCGCCAACTGCTCGGGATCGGCCGCCGCCGAGAGGTTGCCCTGCTCCTTCATGTGCGCCATGCCATCGCGGAAGATGGTGTGCCACTGGGCGAACGCGTCGGCCAGCTCGTCGCGAACATCGAGGTCGGTCTTGATGATCTCGCTGGCCAGGGACCCCAGGCTGCACCCGTACAGCCGCTCGGGCCCGGTGTAGAAGTCGATCCACCTCCGGAAGGCGGCGAAGTTGTTCGGCCGGGCGCGGGGACGAACGACGAGCGGCGGTGCCGTCCGGCGCCTTCACCGCGCGCCGGCGGCGCGACGCGGCGCGAGGCCGCGCCACGCCGCCAGGCCGTGCGTTGCGGTTGGCCGGATCGCCGTCAGCGGGACGGCGGCGCCGGCTCCAGAACGGCGTACGCGACGATGTTGTCGACGTAGTGCCCGGTCGTCGCGTCGATGTCGCCCCCGCAGGTGATGAGCCGCAGCTCGGGTCCCGCCGTGTCGCCGTACACCACGGCCGTCGGGAACTCGTCCTTCGGGTAGTGCTCGACGGCGACCACGCGGAAGGTCGCCACGCTGGCGTCCTCCCGGACCACCGTGACGACGTCGCCGGGCACCAGCGTCGCCAGGTCGTGGAACACCCCGTGCTCGTCGTTCCAGTCGACGTGGCCCGCCAGCACCGCAGGACCCCGCTCCCCGGGGGTGGGGCTCCCCGTGTACCAACCGGCGGGGAAGGGACCCGGAGGCACCTCCAGCGTGCCGTCGGCGTTCAGTCCGAGGCGCATCAGCTCCGAGGCGACGCCGATGGCCGGCACGACGACCCGCACCGGCTCCGAGGCCGCCATGGGCGTGGCCTCGGCCGTCGCCGGCACCGTCGGGGACGGGCTGGGCATCGGCGACCGGTCCGGCGGCGCAGGACTCGGGGACGTTGTGGTGACGGTCTCGTCGCCGGGGGGCGAGCGGTCCGGCCCACAACCCGCGAGCAGCGTGACGACGAGGCCCAGCGGGACCGCGACGCGCCACCGGCGCCCGCAAACCCGTCCCGACCGCCGCGCGCGCATCGCGGTCCGCAAGGTGATCATCCGCCGACGCCGAGGTCAGCTCCGTCCCAGGTCAGCCGCGACAACTCCACCTCCACTGGGTCGGGACGAGAGCGGAGACGGTGATCCTGTTCGCGAAGAGCGACGCGACCCGGTACAGCGCTGCGCCCGAGATGCCCGCCGTGCTGCCGTCACCGGTCTGGACGCCACCGCGCGGCGTCGTCGTGACCTGCGGACCGGTCGACGTGCCCGGCGCGCCCGCCACCGGAACAGCCGTCCCCGGCGCGGCCGTGTCCGGCCCGACCACGTCAGGCACGGTCGTACCCGGGACAGTGGTGTCCGGAGGTGTGACGGAGGGCGTCGTGCACACGGGCGCGGTGATCACATTGGTGTCCAGCGTCACCGCGCCGTTGCGGGCGAGGACGCGTCCTTGGATTGTCGTGCCCGTCGTGACCGTGATGTCGCTCAAGGCGAGGATGGTGCCGCGGAAGGTCGAGGCCGTGCCCAGCGTCGCTGACGAGCCGACCTGCCAGAAGACGTTGCAGGCCTGGGCCCCGCCCGTGAGCAGCACCTGGCTGTTGCTGGCCGTGATCAGCGTCGACCCTGCTTGGAACACGAAGACGGCGTTGGGATTCTCGCCCCCGTCGAGGGTCAGAGTTCCGGTCAGGCCCAGCTCGGAAGCCGAGTTGTACACGCCGGCCGTGAGGGTCCTCCCGCCGAGCTCGACCGAGACCGGTGTCGTCGGTCCCTGGCCTTCCGCGGCGAGATAGGCGGTCGTCAGGTCGTCCTTCGCACCCTGGGTGACCGCGTCACCGGCGTGGTTGGTCCCCGTGATCGTCAGGGTCCCCGACCCGGTGATCGACGTCGTCGGGAATGTGCCGAGGTCACCGTTGAGGGTCGTGGCGCCCGTGTTGGTCACACCCGCCCCTGCCAGGACGACGAAGCTCGCTGCCGTGCCCAGGTCCACAGCCGTGGCTGCCTGCGCGACTCCGGCGATGCCGACGAGCAGGCCGACTGTGGCGCCGGCGATCACGGCCGCCCCCCAGGTGCGAAAGTCAAACAGATGGTGGGATTTCATTGTCTGCTTCATCTCATCGATCTTTTCGATGATCGGGGTCATGGGAGTCATCTCCTTGTGAGAGCACAAGGGAACTCGCATGTTCCTTCGGGGACGTGCGCACTTGAAATACGCTTCAGCGAGTCGGACGAGAAGTCGACCCGCGATCCCCGGAGCCACCATCGCTGGGTGCAGCTCCGCGACCGAGCCAGAAAGAATGTGCCGTCGAAATTCCTCCGACGGTTCTCTCCGTCCATGGTGCGCCTCATCGGTGAAGGCGGCAACCGGGCGCCGGCGATCGTGGGGTCGAACGTCCTTGCCGATGTCGAGTTCACCCGGAGGTGCGGATACTGTTGTCGAGCGCCGGACCCTGCGCCGGCACCGCACCACGACGCACGGCCAAGGAGCTGGTGGGCGTGACCGGATCGGAGTTCTCGGGTGCGGAGGAGCCGTTGACGGGCGACGTCGACAGGGAGTGGACCGAGTGCGACGAGGCGGTCTCCGGCCTCGCCAGCATCGTCATGGGCGAGGCCGGCGACGCCACGCAGGCACCGCTCGCTCGGATCGCGGCACTGGCCGTCCGCGCCATCCCGGGGGCGGACGGGGTCGGGGTGACGCTGCTCGAGCCGGGTCAGCCGCCGATCGTCGTGGTCAGCGACCCGTTCGTCCGGCAGGTGGACGACATCCAGTACGGCATCGGCGAAGGTCCGTGCATCACGGCCGCCGCCGAACGGCGGACCGTCCGGTCGGGTGCGCTGGGACGTGACCAGGCCTGGCCACGGTTCGGCCCACGTGCGAGAGACGTCGGAGTGAACAGTGTGGTGTCGCTGCCCCTGGTGCTGGACGAGGACGTTCTCGGGGCGCTGAACGTCTACGCCCACGGGTTCGACGTGTTCACCCAGCACGCGGCCGACGTCGGCGAACTCTTCGCCGTGCCCGCGGCGGTCGCGGTGCACAACGTGCGGCTGCTGCTGCGTGCCCAGCTCCTCGCCGACCAGCTGCAGAAGGCCCTGAGCAGCCGCGCCGTGATCAACCGGGCGATCGGCATCACGATGAGCAGGCACGGCGGCGACGCCGACGAGGCCTTCGCACAGCTGCGTGAGATCAGCCAGCACACCAACACCAAGTTGAGCGTGGTCGCACAGACGCTCGTCGACGAGGCCGTCCGACGCGCGGCCGTGCGGCACAGACCATCCTGAGACCGCCGTGCGGCGGGCCGCCGAGGTGGTCCACCACAGATCTCGCCGCGGGGTCCTGGCCCCGTCGCGATGGGCTCCACCCGTTCCGCGGTTCGCGGTGGCGGGATTCGGGCAGTGAACGGGCGACCGGGCCGCCACGGAGCACATCGTGCAGTCTTCAGAACCGGATGTCGTCGAAGTCCTCGCTCGGCTCGCTGCCGCCGCGGGCGTCTCCGCGACCGAGCTCGTTCTCATGTTCGTGGATCTGGCGGCCGAGGTGCGCGCCGCGGTGCCCTCGTACCTCGGGATGGCGGTGACCATCGACGGCACCGCCGGCCCCCTGACGTTCGCCGCACTCGGCCCCGCCGCACCCGGCGAGCCGCCGCTCGTCGAGGCGTCGTTGGACCTGGTCGTCACCCACCGGGGCATGCCGGAGCGCGGCCCGGTGACTTTCACCCTGTACGCGGGCGCGACGGCCGGTTTCGCCACCCTCGCGGCCGAGCTGTCGGTCGCCGCCCCGGCGCTGGCGATGGAGGTGACGCTGGACTGGCACCTCGGCCAGCTCCTCCCCACCTCCGGCGGCCCCGACCTGGACTCCGCCGCCACGATCGAGCAAGCGGTCGGTGTCCTCATCGACCAGGGCCTCGACCCCACGCGGGCCCTGGCGGCGCTGCGCGAACGCCCCGGCCCGCAGGCGACGCTCCTCGCCGCCCAGGAGGTGCTGGACTCGCTCGCCCTGCGACCCGATCCGCCCGGCGCCCGAGCGGGTCCCGGAGGCTGACCACCGAGCTGCTCCCTTCCGGACCGCTGCGGGCTCACGGCGCGCCGTGGTACGGTCACGCCGTTGAGTCCTCAGCCAGTCCGGACCGACATCCGCCCGTCGGGGCGGCGTCGTGAGCACACGCTCGAGCCGGGCACCCCGGTGACATCCGTCGAGACGGGTCACCACCATGACATCCCGCGCGCAACGACAGCTCGATCGTGACCCGGCGGGAACGTCCGAATCCGCTGGGACGCGACCACTCGTCGGCGACGACGCCGAGTCGACGTACTGGTCGAGCAGCGTGACGGTGGGCAGCGACCGGGTGGTCCTGACCCTCCACGGAGAGCTCGACCTCGCATCCGAGGACGCTCTCGCCGCGCTGCTGACCCGCCTGGAGGCGGTCCCGCACCTGCTCATCGTCGACCTCGCCGACGTCACGTACGGGGACAGCAACGGACTGCGGGCGCTGTTCGAGAGCGCACAGCGTCGACGGCACGCTCGGCTCCCCGCGCTGCTGCTGAGCAGTCCCAGCACCTTCCTCGCGCGGGTGCTGTGCGTGCTCGGCGCGCAACGGGTGTTCGACACCGAGCACGGAGAGCATTGCGAGCAGGCAGCTGCGCCGACGGTTTGGTACGCCTGCTGACCGCCCACACCTGCGGGCCGCCATGACGAACGAGAGCCCGGCCGGCGGCCGGGCTCTCGTTCCATGAACACTGTCGCACCATCACGCCGGTGGAGCTAGGGGGACTCGAACCCCCGACCTTCTCATTGCGAACGAGACGCGCTACCAACTGCGCCATAGCCCCATGAAGCGGGGAACAGAGTAGCACCTCCCCACCAGCCCGCCCCAGCGCGGG
>Ga0255338_1003757_pt1 | contig 17343 bp, 18 predicted proteins | sample MeOH1_35cm_T4_19_FD_203715 | JGI IMG/M metagenome (GOLD analysis project Ga0255338, IMG submission 203715) | Sandy soil microbial communities from University of British Columbia, Vancouver, Canada - MeOH1_35cm_T4_195 | ecosystem: Engineered > Artificial ecosystem > Sand microcosm > Unclassified ...
AGACGCTCAAGCTCGGGCTCGGCTATCCGCACGGTCCCATCGATCTTCTGGAACGCACCGGGTTGCATCATCACCATGACGTGACGCAGGCGTTGTTCGAAGCGTACGGCGATGCCGCCTACGCGCCTGCCCGCCGGGCGCGCGTCGCCAAACAGCGGCAGAAATAGCGTGCGCAGCGCGCTTTACGAGTTACCAGTCACGAGTCACGAGTCACGGCTTTCGGCATGCAGCCCCTGACAGGCATACGCGTTCTCGACTTCAGCACACTGCTGCCCGGGCCTCTTGCGACGCTGCTGCTCGCAGAAGCTGGCGCGGAAGTCATCAAGATCGAGCGGCCGGGCCGCGGCGACGAGATGCGCGCCTACGAGCCGAAGCTGGGTGCCGACAGCGTCAACTTCGCGTTGCTCAACCGCGGCAAGCGCAGCATCGCCATCGACCTCAAGGCGACGGACGCCGTCGCGCGGCTCACGCCGCTCATCGAGACCGCCGATGTGATCGTCGAGCAGTTCCGCCCCGGCGTCATGGAGCGGCTGGGGCTGGGCTACGAAGCGCTCGCCGCGATCAATCCGCGCATCGTCTATTGCGCCATCACCGGTTATGGGCAAAGCGGCCCGAAGGCCCAGGTGGCGGCGCACGACGTCAACTTCGTCGGGGATGCCGGCATGCTGTCTCTCACCGCGGGTGCGGACGGCGCGCCCGTGCTGCCGCCGGCGCTCATCGCCGACATTGCGGGCGGCACATACCCGGCGGTGATGAACATCCTGCTCGCATTGCGTGCGCGCGACGCGACGGGCCGTGGCTGCAAGCTCGACATCGCGATGGCGGACAACGTCTTCACATTCCTGTATTGGGCACTGGGCAACGGCTGGGCCGCCGGCGCATGGCCCCGGGCAGGCGGTGAACTCGTAACCGGCGGCTCGCCGCGTTACAACATCTATCGCACGCGCGACGATCGTTTTCTCGCCGCGGCGCCGATCGAAGACAAGTTCTGGGCCAATTTCTGCGCGCTGCTGGAGGTGGAGCCCGCGTTGCGCGACGACACGCATGACTCCGCCGCCACCCGCACTGCGGTCGCCGCGCGCGTCAGCCGCAAGACGGCTGCCGAGCTGCGCGCGCTGTTCGACGGCCAGGATGTCTGCTGCTCGATCGTCAGCACGGTGGACGAAGCAGTGCGCGATCCGCATTTCGCGGCGCGGCGGGTATTCGAGCGCAAGCTCGTGGCGGGTGAGGCCACCATCAACGCATTGCCGGTGCCGGTGGCGCCGGCGTTTCGCTCCGCCGGGGTCGAGCAGTCTTATCCCGCGCTCGGTGAAGCCAACGGATTACTGCAACAGTCATCAACGAAGAAGGAGTAGAACGTGCAGGCATTGGTCGTCCAGGAACATGGGCCCATCGAAACATTGGCGCTCATGGAGCGTCCGGACCCGGTTCCCGGTCCCGGTGAAGTGCTCGTCGACGTGTACGCTGCGAGCATCAATTTTCCCGATCTGCTGGTGATCAACGGGACTTATCAGAAACTGCCGCAGCGTCCTTTCAGCCCGGGCAAGGATTTCGCGGGTAAGGTCGCGGCGGTCGGCGCGGGCGTGACGACGTGCAAGCCCGGCGATCGCGTCAGCGCGCAAATCGAATACGGCGCTTATGCGCAGAAGTGCGTCGTGCGCGAGAAGAACTGCCATGTCATGCCGGCCAGCATGAGTTATGCGGATGCAGCCGCCATGGGCCTCGTCTATCTCACCGCCCATTTTGCATTGGTGGAGCGCGGACAGTACAAGAGCGGCGAGGTGGTGATGGTGACAGGTGCGGCCGGCGGCGTCGGTCTCGCTGCCGTGCAGGTGGCCAAGGCCTTGGGCGCTACCGTCATCGCCACGGTCAGCACCGAGGAGAAGGCGGCGCTCGTGCGCGCCAGCGGTGCCGACCACATCGTGCGCACCGACGTGCCCGATCTGCGCGAATCGCTGCGAAATCAGGTTTCCGAGGCGATCGGCAAGCGCGGCGTGGATATAATCGTCGACTCGGTGGGCGGCGACGTGTTCGATGCGAGCCTGCGCACCATCGCATGGTCGGGCCGCTTCGTAATCGTCGGTTTTGCCGAGGGTCGCATCCCGGAAATCAAGGCGGGCTACCTGCTGGTGAAGAACATCGCGCTCATCGGCCTGCAATGGAGCGACTACCGCGATCGCGAGCCGGAGAAAGTTCGCAGGGTCCAGCAGGAGCTGTTCTGCTGGTACGAAGCCGGCAAGATCAGGCCGCACGTCATGGCCGCGTACCCCATGCGCGACTATCAGCGCGCCTTGCGCGCGGTGCGCGACCGCGCCGTGCAAGGCAAAGTCGTAATCCTCATGCGTGAATGACCTGCGGCGGGGCACGCCGCCGCCCGCCGCATGCTGGGCATAGACTGGGCTGTCGGTTTCATGATGCAGCGCGCGCGCTTCGACGCGGCTTTGTTCGACGGATTGCCTGCGCGGCGCGACGGCTACAAGGCGGTCGACTTCGCCGCCTCGCTCGAGCTGGACAAGAGCTGCTCGCTGCGCCTGGACGCCGTGACTGCCCGCAATGCCGCCAACCTGCCGATGTTCGAAAATCGCTACCGGCAGATTTCACTGACACACTCTCCATGAGCTACTGGCCGGCGTCCGCCGGGCCACGCCGTGGCTCGTTGCTTTGCGCAGCGCGCCCGCGCAGGTCGATTGTGGTATAAAACGTGTGACCGAGTGATAGCGCCCCGGCTGCTTCCTGCGGGTCGCGCAAGGAGAACGCATTGGCACGCATCGGCTTGCTGGTGCCATCGTCGAACACGACGGTGGAGCCGGAGTTCTATCGCGCACTGCCGCGCGAAGTAACGCTGCACACCGCGCGCCTGTTCCTGACGCAGATCACGCCGGACTCCATACTGGGCATGGTGGCCGATCTCGAACGGCAAAGCCGCCTCCTCGCATCGGCCGAAGTCGATGTCATCGTGCTCGGCGCGACCGCCCCGAGCTTTCTCAGAGGGTTGGGTTACGACCGCGAGTTGATCGCCAAAGTCGCTGCTGCGACGGGCAGGCCGGCGACGACGACTTCGACGGCGCTCATCGAGGCGCTCGCCCATCTGGGCGTCAAACGCGTGGCGCTCGGGTCCGCCTACGACGACAAGGTGAACGGCATCGCGCGCGCCTTCATCGAGGCGAGCGGCGTGCAGGTGGTGAATGCGGCAGGGCTCGGGCTCGTCGACAACCTCGTGGTCGGGCGCCTGGGTCCCGATACGGCCTACGAGCTGGGCTGCAAAGTCGACCGGCCGGATGCGGAAGCGATCGTGCTCGCCTGCACCAACTGGCAGACGATGGATGCGCTCGAGCGCCTCGAAGCGGCGGTCGGCAAGCCGGTCATCTCGACGACGCAGGTGAGCATCTGGGCCGCATTGCGCATGCTCGGCTGGAGCCGTGCGGTCGAGGGTTACGGCAGGCTGTTGCGCGAGCTGGGCGGGCAAGGAACAATGCGGTAGGCCGGGCCGCGGGCGACAAGTCGCGGTCGTGGCGAGACGGAGGGACACGTGTCGCAGAACGCACATACATGGGAGGCCGACGTGGTCGTCGTCGGCGGAGGAGGCACCGGTCTTGCGGCGGCAAGCGAAGCCGCGCGCCTGGGTTGCCGCGTCCTGTTGCTCGAGAAGAATCCACAGACGGGCGGCACGACGTCATGGTCGATCGGCTCGGTAACGGCGACGAACACGCCGCATCAGAAGCGCGCCGGCATCAAGGACAGCGCCGACGCGCATTTCGAGGACCTGGGGCTCCACGCCGGCCCGCTCGCCCCGCGCGACAATCTCGCGCTGCGGCGCATCCTCGTCGATCACACGACCGAGATGCTCGACTGGCTGATGAGCCTGGGTGTGGTGTTCGTGGGTCCCATGCCCGAGCCGCCCCATCGCTATCCACGCATGCATAACGTCGTGCCCAATTCGCGCTCGTTCGCTTACCACCTTACGCGGTATTGCCGGCGTCTCGGTGTCGACATCCGTCTCAACGTGGCGGCGCAGCGTCTCATCGAGCGCGACGGTCGTGTCGTCGGGGTGGAAGCGATCACGCCGCACGACGGCCCCGTGCGCGTGCTTGCCCGCAAGGCGGTCATACTCGCGAGCGGCGACTACAGCGGCGCATCCGATTTGAAGGCGCAGCTCGCCGATCCGGCGGTGGCCGATGTGGAAGCCGTGAATGCGAGCAGCACCGGCGACGGTCATCGCATGGCGCTCGCGCTGGGCGCGACGGTCGTCAACGGCGATATCGTGCGCGGACCCATCATGCGCTTCATCCCGCCGACGCGGCCCAACCTCATACTGCGATTGCCGCCGACGCCCGCTGTAGCGCGCACCATCGCATGGGCGATGCGCGTTCTGCCGCAGGCCGTGCTGCGGCCCTTCCTCATGCGTTTTCTCACGACGGCGCTCGGTCCGTCGCCCGATCTGTTCAAGCAGGGCGCGATACTCGTCAATCGGCACGGCGAGCGTTTCACCGATGAGCTCGCATCACCGGCCTGCGATGTCGCGCGGCAGCCCGATCGCGTCTCCTACATCGTCTTCGATCAGGATCTCGCGGAGAAATTTACGGCGTGGCCGTACTTCGTCTCGACCGCGCCCGGCGTGGCCTATGCATATCTGCCGGACTATCGCCGCAACCGCAAAGACATCTATCGACAGGCCGATACCGTCGCGGGCCTCGCGCGCGAGCTGGGCGTGCCGGCAGCGGCGCTCGAATCCTCGATTTCCCGGTATAACGGAGATGCACGCGGCGGCCGGCCGCCGCTGGCGCGCCCGCCCTACTATGCGCTGGGGCCGGTGAAGAGCTACGTGGTGTTCACCGACGGCGGGCTGAAGGTGACGGAGCGATTGGAAGTCGTGCGCTCCGACGGCTCCGTCATACCGCGACTCTATGCGGCGGGGTCGGCGGGCCAGGGCGGCCTGCTGCTCGAAGGTCACGGACATCATCTCGGGTGGGCCTTCATCTCGGGGCGCATCGTAGGGCGGCACGCGGCGGGCGAATCGCCGCTCGAGCCGGGGGCCGCATGATCTTCATGAGCCAGAGCGGGCTCGCCGATACGAGCCGCGAGGCCGACTGGGATGCGTGGTACCTCGAGCACCTGCGCATCATGTATACGGTCGAAGGCGTGCGCTCCACGCAGCGCTGCAAGTGCCTGACGCCCGGACACCCGCCGTCGCTTGCCCTGTACACCGTGACCTCGTCCGACGTGTTCCGCGATCCCTATTATCTTTCGGTCCGCGGCATGGGCGACTGGCTGCCGCTCATCGACCGGCAATGGTACCGCCGCAATCTGTTCGAGGGCGCCGCACGGGCACCCGAAGTACCGGCGGATTCGTTGCTGCTCGTCGCGGATCGTGACGCGCCCGCCAGGGATGCCTGCGGCATGGCGCTCACGTGGCTCAGATCGGTCGGACTGGACGGCTCGACGCCTTACCGCGGCATTGCGGTGGTGAGCGCGAGCGCTCCGCCGATCGCGCCGCCCGGCGGCGCGCTCTACCGGCCGGTGACCGCATACCAGGCGAAAGATTGACAGGCGTGTCGCCGCGTGCGACATAATGGCCGCAGGCAGCACGGGTCAAAACAATACTGTCACCCGCCAGCGAGGAGATTCACCATGAAGCGCATACACGGTTTGGCGCTCGCCGGTCTCACCGGCCTGCTGCTCGTCACTGCGGGGCCGGCGGCCGCGCAGGCCGGCTATCCCAGCAAGGTGATACGGTGGATCGTGCCGTGGCCGCCCGGCGGCGGCGCGGACGTGCTCTCACGCATGTTGAACCAGAAGCTGTCGGAGGCGCTCGGACAGCAGGCGGTGATCGACAATCGCGGCGGCGCCGCAGGCAACATCGGCGCCGAGATGGCGGCCAAGTCTCCGCCCGACGGCTACACCATCGTGTTCGCCTATGCCGGCACGCATGCGGTCAATCCGAGCATCTACAGCAAGATGCCGTTCAAGGAGAGCGACTTCGCGCCCATCATCTGGCTCGCGGACGTGCCGCAGGTGGTTGCGGTGCATCCGTCGCTGCCGGTGCGCGACATCAAGGACCTGATTGCGCTCGATCGCGCGCGTCCCAAGCAGCTCACCTTCGGCTCGAGCGGCAGCGGCGCGATCAACCACCTCGCGGGCGAGCTCTTCAACATGATGGCCAAGACCCGCCTCGTGCATGTGCCGTACAAAGGCGGCGGTCCCGCGGCCATCGCACTCATCTCGGGCGAGATCAGCTTCATCCTGGGCGAGCCGGCATCGCTGGTCCCGCACATCAAGACAGGCAAGGTGCGAGCGATCGCGGTGACGAGCGGCAAGCGTTCGCTGGGGCTCCCCGATCTTCCGACGGTGGCCGAGTCCGGGGTGCCGGGCTACGAAGTGACCTCGTGGAACGGCATGCTGGCGCCCGCGGGCACGCCGGCCGACATCGTCAAGCGGCTCAACAGCGAATTCAATCGCATCATCAGCGCGCCGGACATGCAAAAGCGCATGATCGAATTCGGCTACGAACCCGTGGGCGGCACGCCGGAGAAATTCGGCAAGCACATCCACAGCGAAATCGTGAAGTGGGCGCCGGTGGCGAAGGCAGCCGGCGTGCGCGTGGATTAGCGCGCGGTCGGCGCGGCGTGTCGAACGGCCGCGCCACGTTCCGGCACGCGTCAGCGGCGTGCGCTCGCGCCGCCGTCCACCGTGATTATCGTGCCCGTGGTGTAGGCCGAGACGTCCGAGCACAGGAAGACGATCATGCTCGCCACCTCGTCCACCGTCGCGAGCCTGCGGAACGGGAAACCGGTGGTGAGCTCGCGCCACCGTTCCGCGTCCCCCAACTCCTTGGCGGCACGCGCGCGCCAGCGCACGACCTGGCGATCGGTCTCCGTGCCTCCCGGATTCACCCCTACGACGCGCACGCCGAACTCGGGACTCTCTGCGCCGAGCGCGCGTGTCATCGCCATCAGGCTCGCGTTGCCCATGCTGCCGGCGATGTAATTGGCGACGGGCCGCTCGCCCGCTACCCCGATCACGTTCACGATCACGCCGTGCCGGCGCCCGCACATGGCCGCATAGAGCTCGCGCGTGATGTTGATGAAGCCGAAGACTTTCAGGTCCCATGCGGCGCGGAACGTTTTGTCATCCACCGTCGCGAGCGTGCCCTGCGGTATGGCGCCCGCGTTATTGATCAGGATGTCGACGTCCTGGCAGGCGCGAGCGAGCGCCACCGCATGCTCGGTCGACGACAGGTCCATGGCATGACACGTCACCTGCACCGGATAGTCCTGCATGATCTTCGTGCGCGCGGTCTCCAGATCGGCAGCGCTGCGCGATGCGAGGTGCAGATGACAGCCTTCCGCAGCGAGCAGCCGCGCGGCGCCGAACCCCAGGCCACGCGATCCCCCGGTAATCAATGCCGTGCGTCCTTTCAGATCGAGTTCCATGTTGCTCCGTCCATGACATGCGGGTAAGTGATATGCGCGATCGTCGTATCACGCAGGCGGACGGCGCACCGTCGCGGAATGCTGACATGGCTCCGCATACGCCGTCGCTAAGAGGCGACAAAATGCATTTAGTTCGGATAATCGTCAACCCCCCGTAGCGCGCAGGCGTTGATGGCAGTGTCCCGCAGGGACTCATACAAACTCAAGGAGACGACCATGAACAAACTGTTGACCACGCTTGTTGCCGTTGCTTTCGCCGCCGCCACCGGCGCGGCTGTTGCTGCCGAACAGACCAAGGCGACGCCTGCAACGCCCGCGACGCCGGCCAAAGGCGAAGCGGCCAAGGCCACCCCGGCAACGCCGGCGACCCCGGCTGCGGACGCCAAGGCCAGCAAAGGCGACACGCAGAAAGCCGACAAGGCAGCGAAGAGCAAGTCGAAGAAGAAAGCCGAAACGAAGTAAGCGTCAAGGCAACGGGCGGCACGCGGCGCCCGGGCAGTGAGAAGCAGGAAGGTCTTTTCCTTCCTGCTTTTTCTTTTTACGGCGCCATTGCTTCGCGCTCGCCGCACACCGTGGCCCACATCGATGACGACGGACGACATGTTATCCTCGGCACCCCTGCCTCGGATTGTGCTGACATCATGAATTACATCGATCCCGTCGCCGGCGCGCAGTACTCGATAGATAAGGCGCGCTGGCGTTCCGATACCGGCGGCTATCTCAATCTCGGCGCCGCGCCCGGCCTGCGGCGCGGGGACATCGATCCGCATCGTTACTCGGTATGGCGTTATGCGAAGGCGCTGCTCGTCGACCACCGGGATGCGGTGAGCCTGGGCGAAGGCTGGACGCCGCTGCTCGACGGCGTCTGGGACGGCTCGAAGGTACGCTACAAGCTCGAGTTCATGATGCCCACCGGCTCGTTCAAGGACCGCGGCATGACGGTCATGGTGAGCTATCTCAAGAGCCGCGGCCTTGCCTCGGTGCTGGAGGATTCCTCCGGCAATGCGGGCGCGTCACTCGCCGGTTATGCCGCCGCAGCCGGCATGCATTGCCGCATACTCGTGCCCGAGACGGCGTCTTATCCGAAGATCGCGCAGATTGCGGCGTACGGTGCGGATGTCGTGACTATCCGCGGATCGCGGCAGGACGTGGCCGACGCCGCTGTCGCACAAAGCGCCGAGATTTTTTATGCCAGCCACAACTGGCAGCCGTTTTTCGTCGAGGGCACGAAGACGCTCGCATACGAGTTGTGGGAGCAGCTCGGATTCCGGGCGCCGGATCACGTCATCGTCCCGCTCGGCTATGGCTCCAACATCTTGGGCTGCGCACGCGGCTTCGAAGAGCTCAGGCGCAACGGCGAGATAGCGGCGATGCCGCGCCTGTATGGCGTGCAGGCCGAGAATTGCGCGCCCTACCATGCGGCCTGGCGCGCGGGCAGCGACGCGCTGGTGCCCACGCGCATCCTGCCTACGATCGCGGAAGGCATCGCATCATCGAAGCCGACGCGGGTGAAGGAAGTGCTCGCCGCCGTGCGGGATACGGGCGGCGACATCGTGGCGGTGAGCGAAGAGGACATCGTCACGGCGCTCGGCGCCCTCGCGAAGCGCGGTCTCTACGTGGAGCCGACTTCCGCTGCGGCCGCTGCCGGTCTCACGCAGCTCATCGCTCAGGGAAAGATCGAACGCGACGCAACGACCGTGCTCGTGCTCACAGGCACCGGGCTCAAAGCATCCGAGCGCATCGGAGAGCTGCTCGAACTGGGCGCGCGCACGCTTTAATGCGGCCGGCGGCCTTGCGCCGCCGGCTTCATCGGCCTCAGGCGACGCCGTGCTTCTTGAACCAGTCCTGCATGCGACGCCAGCCGTCTTCGGCCGCTTCCTTGCGATAGCTCGGACGATAGTCGGCGTAGAACGCATGCGGCGCACCGTCGTACACGACGATCTCGGTCGCGGTATTTCCCGCTGCTTTCAACGCCGAGCGCATCTGCTCGACTTGCTCCACCGGTATGCCCGCATCCGCACCGCCGTAAAGCCCGAGCACCGGCACTTTCAGATGCGCTGCAAGCTCCACCGGGTAGGCGGGCTGCAGCGGCGCCTTTTGCGGCGCGACGAGGCGCCCATACCAGGCGACGCCCGCTTTCACTTTCGGGTTGTGCACGCAGTACGTCCACACGATGCGCCCGCCCCAGCAGAAGCCGGTGATGCCCAGGCGGCTCGTATCCGCGCGCCCGGTCGATTCCGCCCAAACCACCGACGCATCGAGGTCCGACATCACCTGGCTGTCGGGCACGTGGTTCACGACTTTCGCGAAGATCTCCTGGTTGTCGGTGAGCTGCGTGACGTTGCCCTGACGGCGATAAAGATCCATCGCGATGGCGAAGTAACCGAGCTTCGCGAGGCGGCGGCACACGTCCTTGATGTGCTCGTGCACGCCGAAGATCTCCTGCACGACCAGCACGACGGGAAACTTGCCGCTCTTGTCCGGCATGGCGCGATAGGCCGGCACCGGGCCCGTCATGGTCTGCACCTGCACTTCCCCGGCGACGAGTCCCTGCGTGTCGGTGCTGATCGCGGTCGATGCGATCGGCTGCACGAGCTTTGCAAATCCCTGCGGCAGCAAAGCGGTGACGGCGTCGCGCAGGTTGGGGAAAGACGGCATGACGCCGCCGAGTACGGAATCACTCATTGCGGGCTCCTCTCGAGTTCAAATACTGGAATGCAGTGCGGAGCGAAAGTATAGCAGCTTGACACTGACACACCCCGCACATAGATTCGGGCGTGCTTCGCTGCGACAAGCCCGGCCCGCTATCTCATACATACGCGCAAATCGCGTCACTCGGTCCGTCGATGCCGCTCGTATAACGAAAGGAACAAGGATGCAAATCGCTCAGCCACTGCTACGCTGGTCCACCGTCATCGCGGCGGCGGCCATGTTCGCCGCTACGAGCGGTGCAGCGCAGGCCCAGGCGTGGAAGCCCGAGAAACCGGTCGAGATCATCATCGGCACCAGCGCGGGCGGCCCGCAGGACCGCACGGGCCGCATGGTGCAGAAGATATTGCAGGAGATGAAGCTCGTGCCGACGCCGGTCACGGTGGTGAACCGTCCGGGCGGCGGCGGTGCGGTGGCGCTGTCGTACCTGAACCAGCATCCCGGCGACGGTCATTACCTCATGATCAACGCGGTCTCGCTCCTCACGAATCACATCACCGGCAAGAGTGCGTTGAGCTATGCCGATTTCACGCCGGTCGCGATCATGGGCATCGAGTACGTGGCGTTGTCGGTGAGGGCCGATTCGCCGCTGAAGAGCGGCAAGGACGTGATTGAGCGCCTGCGCAAGGATCCTTCGAGCCTGAGCGTTGCGATCGGCACCGCGCTCGGAAACGCCACTCACCTCTCCTTCGCGATTGCGATGAAGGCGGCGGGGCTCGACATCAGGAAGCTGCGCACCGTCGTGTTCAATTCCGGCAGCGAGTCGATCACTGCGGCGATGGGCGGGCACGTCGACGTCGCAGCGAGCGCGCCTTCCAGCGTTCTCCCGCAAGTACGCGGCGGCAAGATGCGCATACTCGTCATCGGCGCGCCGCAGCGGCTGCCCGGCGATCTCGCCAACGTGCCGACCTGGCGCGAGCTGGGTGTCAACTCCACTTTCGACCTGTGGCGCGGACTCGCGGGACCGCGCGGGATGACGAAAGCGCAGGTGCAGTATTGGGATGACGTGCTTTCGAAGGTCGTCCAGAGCGAAGAGTGGAAAAAGGAGCTCGAGCGCTTCGACATGGTGAACGTCTACAAGGGAAGCGCCGACACGGCGAAGCACTGGAGGGCGGAGTACGACGAAGTGAAAGGCGTGCTGGCCGAGCTGGGCCTCGCCAAGCAGTAGCGCGGGCGGCGGGGCGGTGCGCAGTCCGCCCCCGGTCGCCTAAAGCGCGATGAGGACTTCTTCGTCGCCTATCGCCAGCCGTGCACCCAGGCGCTCGCTGCGCTTCACGATGCCGTCGAGCGCCTGGCCTTCCTTGCCCAGATCGCAGCAGTAGGTCTCGTTGTCGTCGTTGTGCCGCACGAGCCGGAAGGCGGCCTCCTGCACCGTGTTGCCGTCCAGCGCGACGCGGGCGAGCATGCCTACCCAGTCGCCGTGCTTGCGGCCGCCGTGGCCGGTGTGGAAGGAGAAGCTGCCCACGCCGTAGTAGATCGGTTTCCCGCGGTACACTTCGACCGGCAGCGAGTAGTGCGGCCCGTGCCCGACGACGACATCCGCGCCGGCCTCGATGGCGGCGTGCGCCGCCTCTCTCATGTATTGCAGCACGTCCTCGAACAACCCCCAGTGATGCGAAGCGACGACGATGTCGACGTTGCGCTTGAGCTCCGCGATCTCCTCGCGCCATTGCACGAGATGAGCCGGGTCCACCCAGGTGAGGATCTCGGGCGGCACACCGGGGCGGTTGCCGGGAGGAATTTCGGGCCGCAGCTTGTGCATCGGTATCTGGTAAGCGGTGTGTCCTTTGAGTGCAGCGACGCCGGGGCTGTGCTCGCCGGCTTCGTGGTTGGTGGGCCAGTAGACGGAGGTACGCTGCAGAAAACCCACGCGCAATCCCGCTTTCTCGACGATGACCGGTGCACGCGCGGTTGCGCGGTTCGCCCCGGTGCCCGCGTGCTTGACGCCGGCTCGATCGAGCTCGCGCAGGGAAGCGAGTATCGCGTCGGCGCCGTAGTTCACGTTGTTCGCGGTGCCGACCGCGGCATAGCCCGCGATGCGCAGTGCTTCCACGGCGGACGGCGCTGCGTAAAACCCTTCGTCACCGAGCGAGCGGGCGGCGGGCGGCTCGTAGAAGCAGCATTCGAGGTTGCCGAGCAGAATGTCCGCCTGCTTGAGCACGGGCAATATGCGTGCGAACGGCGCAGCGGGACGGGTGACATTCATGAGATTGATGTCACCGGTAAACATGAGGGTGGTGGTCATGCAGTCGCTCCGGTCGAACCGAGGGAGCGGTCGATGGTACACCAACAATCCGGCGCCGCGTTGCGCTCGCGGTGCCGGACGCGGAGAGCTAAGCTTCCAGAACTCCTGCGCAGGTGAGCTCGGCGCGCTGGCCCGTCGCGCGGGCAGCGAGCAATGCTGCGTGGCGCTGAGCCTTTTTCTGCACGATGAGACTGGCGAGGAAGTCGCCGTCGTATGCGGCAAGCAAGTGGGAATGATGGCGTGCGATATAACTGCGCACGCGCTCTTTCTCTTCCTCGACCCCGCACAAGTCCTGGTACGTCTGCGGGTCCCATTGCCAGCGGAAGCCCAGGTCCCAGAACGTGCCGTTATAGGCGTCCAGATCCGTGTAATCGATTTGCGTGTCGGTAGGGTGTGCCATGGTCGTCCTCCAGTCGGAATGGCTACCATCCTAGGGCGGCTAACACATAAATGAAAATTAAAACTAGTTATGCGACAGATAAGTAATTACTTATAATTAATCCATGCTGAACAATGCGACCTTCAGGCAGATGCGGGTGTTCGAGGCGGTGGCCCGGCATTCGAGCTATTCGCGGGCGGCCGAGGAGCTGCATCTCACGCAACCGGCCGTATCCATACAGGTGAAGCAGCTCGAGCATCACGCGGGACTGCCTTTGTTCGAGCAGCTGGGACGGAAGATATATCTCACTGCTGCCGGTCGTGAGCTGCGTCAGTACTGCCTCGCAATCCTGCAGCAATTTCGCGAGGCGGAAGAGGCGCTCGCGGCCCTCAAAGGCATACGCGGCGGCAAGCTCGCGATCGCGGTAATCAGCGCCGGCGACTATTTTTTTCCGCGGCTCCTCGCCGAATTCTGCAGCCGGCACGAAGGAGTCACCGTCGAGCTCATCGTCGATAATCGCGAGGAGGTGGTGCGGCGACTGGCGGACAACGCCGCGGATCTCGCCATCATGCTGCGGCCGCCGGACGCGCGCGACATGCGGGCCGAGCCTTTTGCGCCGCAGCCGCAGGTCATCGTCGCAGCGCCCGGTCACAGGCTCGCCCGGCGGCGCCGCATCCGTCTGCCGGATCTCGCGAGCGAGCGGTTCATCATTCGCGAGCGAGGCTCCGACACCCGGATATCGATGGACGAAGCATTCGCAGAGCGCGGCTTCAAGCCGCAGGTGGCCATGGAGATCAAGAGCTTCGAAACGATCAAGCAGGCGGTCATGGCCGGCATGGGAGTGAGCTTTCTGTCGGCCCATACGATCAGCCAGGAGCTGGAGCTGGGGCGACTTGCCGTACTTCGCGTCGAGGGATTGCCGGTGGTGCGCAACTGGCACGTCGTGCATCTCGAGCGCAAACGCCTCCCGCCGGTTGCCGCTGCATTCAAGCAATTTCTTCTCGATGAGGGCGCGCATCTGCTGCAGGCCTTGACTGGCTCCCGGCGCGCCCATACATAGCCCGCGCCGCTCCGGCAGCGGTCGGCTTTGCGCGCGATGTGCTCTTGACAGCCCTTGCATGGGACGCCAAGCTTGCCGCGTTCTTACCCAGGCAGCCTTCTCACCGACAGCGCGGCGTAGAGGAGTGGCGCGATGTTCAAGAACATCCTGATCCCCACGGACGGCTCGGAGCGGTCCCGCGCTGCGGTACGGATCGCCGTAGACCTCGCGAAGATCCATGGCGCGCGTATCACCGGCGTTCACGTCATACCTGACTACCACCTGCTCATCGCCTACGAGGGCGCTTTCGACCCGATCACTGAAGAGCGGATCGAGGAGGAGGCGAAGGCGCGCGCCGCCGAGTATCTGCATCACATCGAGGAGACGGCTGCTGCGGGTGGCGTCGCTTGCCAGACCGTCTGCGAGACAGGCGATCACCCGTACGACGCCATCCTGCGCACTGCGGATGCCAAGGGCTGCGACCTCATCGTCATGACCTCTCACGGGCGCAAGGGCCTCGCCGCCGTGCTGCTGGGAAGCGAAACGCGCAAAGTCCTCACGCACGCCCGTATTCCGGTGCTCGTCGTGCGCTAGATCGAGTTAAAAAAACTAATCCGAGGCAGTACTTATTCTATATTGCGCAGCAGCAGATGAGGCTTGCGCACGGGGACCAATACAGGCATAATGGCGTCGTGTTGTTGCTTCTACAGCGACAACACACTCCTCCAAATCCTCCTCCTTTGGTGGAACTTTAGCGCAACCCCTTAAGGTTGCGCTTTTTTTTGCCACCTCACCATTGTTTCCATTGGTCGTGTAGCTTTTACGCTACGCATTGCTGCATCGCCGCATAAACGGCTATCCGTGACCCTCGTCACGGTTTTGCAGTTCAACGAATTCACGCGGCGGACCACCGACTGGCGCCCCGACATGCGGCCACGAGCGGGAGCGCTTCAGTGTCCTTTGTTATACTGCGACCGCGCCGGTCCCCGCTACATCCCCCCACGCCGCTGATGCTGCAGTCACACCAGGCACTACGCGTGACTGTGAAGGATCGCGCGCTCAATGGCGAATATTGACTGCGGTCAAGGCCTTTCGTAGCGCGGCTGTAATAGATTCAGGCAGCGCGACGCTCAGGCCCATGCGAACACAAGGTCCCCGATGAAAATTCACGAGTATCAAGCGAAGGAAATCCTAAGAAAGTACGGAGTGGCGACGCCCCGCGGCGTGCCGTGTTTCAGCGTAGATGAAGCGGTCGCAGCCGCCGAGGCTCTCGGCGGCAAAGTCTGGGTCGTCAAAGCCCAGATCCACGCGGGCGGTCGAGGCAAGGGCGGCGGCGTAAAGCTTGCGCGTTCGAAGGAAGAGGTGCGCGAGCACGCAGCCGCGATACTCGGCATGCAGTTGAAGACCCACCAGACGGGGCCCGAGGGTCAGAAAGTGCGACGCCTGCTGATCGAGGAAGGCGCGGACATCAAGAAGGAATTGTATCTGGGCCTGGTCGTGGACCGCGGCACGCAGACCGTATGCGTCATGGCGAGTTCCGAAGGCGGCATGGACATCGAGGAAGTTGCCGCAAAAACGCCCGAAAAGATCCACAAAGTGTTCGTCGATCCGGCGACGGGGCTGAAGGACGCCGAAGCCGACGAGCTCGCGAAGAAAATCGGCATACCGGCGGGCAGCGTCGCCAAGGCGCGACCGGCGCTGCAGGGCCTGTACAAGGCGTTCTGGGATACCGATGCGTCGCTCGCGGAAATCAATCCGCTCATATTGACCGGCGGCGGCGACGTCATTGCGCTGGATGCCAAGATGAACTTCGACGACAACGCGCTCTTCCGCCACCCCGACATCGTCGCGATGCGCGACCTGGACGAGGAAGACCCCGCAGAAGTCGAGGCGTCCAAGTTCGATCTTTCCTATATCTCGCTCGACGGCGACATCGGCTGCCTCGTGAACGGCGCAGGCCTCGCGATGGCGACGATGGACACGATCAAGCTCTACGGCGGCGAGCCGGCCAACTTCCTCGACGTCGGCGGCGGCGCGACGACCGAAAAAGTGACGGAGGCCTTCAAGATCATGCTGAAGAACCCCGGCCTGAAAGCCATACTCGTGAACATCTTCGGCGGCATCATGCGTTGCGACACCATAGCCGAGGGTGTGGTCGCCGCTTCGCGCGCAGTGTCGCTCAAGGTACCGCTGGTCGTTCGCATGAAGGGCACGAACGAGGACATCGGCAAGAAGATACTGGCCGATTCCGGGCTGCCTATCATCTCCGCGAACAACATGGCCGAGGCGGGCAGCAGAGTGGTGGCCGCCGCGAAAGGAATGCACTGAACATGTCCATACTGATCAACAAGAACACGCGCGTCGTCACGCAGGGCATCACCGGCAAGACCGGGCAATTCCACACCCGCACGAGCCGGGAATACGCGAACGGCAAAGCCTGCTACGTCGCAGGCGTCAATCCGAACAAAGCCGGTCAGGACTTCGAAGGCATACCGATCTACGCGTCCGTCGCGGATGCGAAAGCGAAGACCGGATGCAACGTGTCGGTGATCTACGTGCCGCCGCCCTTTGCCGCCGCTGCCATCTGGGAGGCGGTGGAGGCGGACCTCGATCTCGCGATCTGCATTACGGAAGGCATACCGGTGCGCGACATGATCGAAGTGCGCGACCGCATGCGCAAGCAGAACCGGCGCACGGTGCTCGTCGGCCCGAACTGCCCGGGCGTCATCACGCCGGACGAGATCAAAATCGGCATCATGCCGGGTCACATTCACAGGAAAGGCCGCATCGGCGTCGTATCCCGCTCGGGCACGCTCACGTACGAGGCGGTCGGCCAGCTTACCGAGTTGGGGCTGGGACAATCCACCGCAGTCGGCATCGGGGGCGACCCTGTGAACGGTCTCAAGCACATCGACGTGATGCGCATGTTCAACGACGATCCCGACACCGAGGCCGTGATCATGATCGGCGAGATCGGCGGGTCGGACGAGGAAGCGGCGGCGCAGTGGGTGAAGGGCAACATGAAAAAGCCGGTGGTCGGATTCATCGCCGGCGTCACTGCGCCGCCCGGCAAGCGCATGGGGCATGCCGGCGCGATCATTTCGGGCGGCAAGGGCACCGCGCAGGAGAAGCTCGCCGTCATGGAAGAGTGCGGTATCAAGGTGACGCGCAATCCTGCAGAGATGGGCAAGCTGCTGAAGTCCGTGCTGAAGTAACAGCGGCACCCGCCCGTCGCCAACGCATGGAGGCGCGGGCGGTCTAAACCGAAGTTTCGGAGCGCAAGAACGCTCCGGCGAGGAGGCAATTTGGAAGGTGGCATCGCGAAACGCGGGCGCTCGGGCCCCGGGAAGCCCAAGGGCCGACCGGTCGACCCCCGTGCTCTGGAAGAAGTCCTGGCCGTGTTGGGTGACGCGCCGCGGCGGCGCGATCTGCTGATCGAGCATCTCCACAAGATACAGGACCGCTACGGCTGCATCTCGGCCGCACACGTCGTGGCGCTTGCGCGCGAGATGCAGCTCGCGATGACCGAAGTGTACGAGGT
>Ga0255338_1003758_pt1 | contig 17336 bp, 11 predicted proteins | sample MeOH1_35cm_T4_19_FD_203715 | JGI IMG/M metagenome (GOLD analysis project Ga0255338, IMG submission 203715) | Sandy soil microbial communities from University of British Columbia, Vancouver, Canada - MeOH1_35cm_T4_195 | ecosystem: Engineered > Artificial ecosystem > Sand microcosm > Unclassified ...
ATGGACGAACACATCCACCGGGTCGAGGAGATGTTCTCGGCCGCCAAGGCGGAGTTCAAGCACCTGGAGTTCTACTACTTCCACAACTGCGTCTACGACTTCATGTGGAAGAACAACCGGCGCCGGTTCTCGGAGAAGTTCCCGACCTGGGACATCATCCGCAAATACAACAAGGACTACAAGCTGATCTTCGTCGGCGACGCGACCATGAGCCCCTACGAGATCCTGCAGCCGGGCGGCAGCGTCGAATACAACAACGAGGAAGCCGGCGCCGAGTGGCTGGAGCGCCTGACCAACACCTTCCCGAAGTTCGCCTGGATCAATCCCGAGCCGCAAGGCGTGTGGCAGTACCGCCAGAGCATCAGCGTGATCCAGCAGCTGATGAACCACCGCATGTTCCCGCTCACGATCAAGGGGCTGGAAGAAGCGATGCGGCTGCTGTCGAAATAGACGCGCGGCGCATGTTCCTCCCCCTTTCCCCGCCGGGGGAAAGGGGCCGGGGATGGGGGGGGAGCCGAATTCGGCCGGAACGGCGGGCGCAGTGCGCCATACAATGGCGCACTCGCGGCCGCCGTAGTTCAATGGATAGAACGAGCGCCTCCTAAGCGCTAGATGTGGGTTCGATTCCCGCCGGGGGCGCCACCGGCCGGCGCCGCCTCAGCGCCCGGCAAACGCCCCCACCAGTTCCTTGATCGCGCGGGCGCTGCCCTCCAGCGCCTCGGCGTCCGGCACTCCATCGCGCAGCCGCAACGGCCGGTCCACCACCTCGAAGTCGGTCGGCGCCGGATCCACCTGGATGCCTTCGCGCTCGAACAGCGCGCGGGCCCGCCGCATGTGCAGCGCTGACGTCACCAGTACCACGCGATCGATCCTGCGCTGGCGCAGCAGCCGGGCCGAAGCGGCCGCGTTCTGCGCGGTGGTCACGCTCCCGGCTTCCAGCAGCAGGGCCTCCTGCGGCACGCCCAGGTCGCGCAACACCTGGCTCATGGACCGGGCTTCCGGCGCCTCGTCCTCATGGGCGTTGCCGCCCGACAGCAGCAGCAGCGGCGCCTTGCCGGCCCGGTACAGCCGGGCGGCGTGCCACAGGCGGTCGGCCGCGCTGCCCAGGTCGGGATAGAGACGCTGCGGCGGCCGGGCGCCACGCACGGCCCCGCCCAGCACCACGATCGCCGCGGCCGAGGGAACCTGTTCGACGGCCCGCGGGCCGGCCCGCTCCTCCAGCCAGCCGCGCAGCGCATGGCTGGCCAAGGGCGTGGACCACAGCGCCAGCCAGGCCAGTCCGCCGGCGATCAGGGCCAGGCCCGCACGGCGGCGGGCGGCACCGCTGCCCGCCGCCAGAGCAAGGCCGGCCGTGCCCAGCAGCAGCGCCGTTCCCAGCGGTGAAATCGCCGCGATCACCAGTTTCGCGAGCACCCCGACGCTCCTCATGCTTCGTGCGGACCGATCTTAGCCAGCTCGGCGCAGGCGACCTCCTTCGGGCGTGGGCACGGCCCCATCGCAGGCGGTTACAGCTGTGACGGCGGTCTTGCACCGGCTGGCGTTGCCGGCGCCGCCAAGATGCTTAGCATGGTCGCGACGAAAGCAGATTTCGAAGGCAGAGACAGCAGAGAGGATTCCCCCATGTCGCCAGCCGACTTCCGCGTCGAGAGCAGCCACCCGATCACCGGCCGGCTCTGGCCTGCCACCGGCCGCCAGGAATATTTCTTCAGCAACCGCGACCTTGCCGTGGCGATGGCCGCCAAGAGCGTCACCAGCCCCTCCGGGCAGGAGATTCGCGTCGTGCACGTGCCCACCGGCGAGGTGGTGTTCCGCAAGCCGGCCTCGCCGCGTGCGGAGTGGAGCGAAGAGCCCTGACCTCAGCGCGCGCAGGCGCTCACGGTTCGGGCGAGCGCAGCGTCCGGCTGAGCAGCACCACCGGGATCAGTCCCACCAGCACCAGTGCGAGCGAGGGCAAGGCGGCCTCGCCCAGTCGCTCGTCGCGCGCCAGCTGGTAGGCGACCACGGCCAGCGTGTCGGTGTCGAACGGCCGCAGCACCAGAGTGGCTGGCAGTTCCTTCATGACGTCCACGAACACCAGCAGCGACGCCGCGATCGCCGAGCGCCGCAGTAGCGGCCAGTGCACCCGGGCGAGCAGCCCGAACCCCGCCGTACCCAGCATGCGGGCGCTGTCGTCGAGGCTGCCCGGAATGCGCGAGTAGCCGCTTTGCAGCGACTGCAGCGCGACCGACACGAAGCGCACCAGGTAAGCCCAGACCACGCCGAGCACCGTGGCCGTCACCAGCGCGCCGATGCCGATCCGCGGGGCGACCGCCTGCAGCCAGCCCACCGGCAGCAGCAGGCCCACCACGATCACGGCGCCCGGCACCGCGTAGCCGAGCGCGGCCAGCTGCACCACGCCGCGCGTCAGCGCGTCGGGCGAGCGGCGCAGGCTGAAGGCCAGCAGGGTCGCCAGCAGCACCGCCAGCGCGGCGCTGATCGCGCCCAGCCGCACGCTGTTGACGGCCCATTCGATGAACCGGTTCCAGGGCAGCACCGACCAGTCCGCTGCCAGCGGCCGCAGCATGAACAGCACCGGCAGCACGAATCCCGCCAACACCGGCAGGCCGCACACCATCCAAGCCAGCGCCGCCCGGTGGCCGGCCAGCGCCACCGGCCGGTTCTCCGCCGAACCGACGCGGCCGCCACGTGATGACACGAAGCGCAAGCGGCGCTGGGCCCGGCGCTCCAGCGCCAGCAGCAGCGCCACCAGCGCCAGCAGGAGCGTCGCCAGTTGCGCGGCCGCGATCCGGTTGTCCATCGCCAGCCAGGCCTTGTAGATGCCGGCGGTGAAAGTCTGGATGCCGAAGTAGCTGGAGACGCCGTAATCGGCCAGGGTTTCCATCAGCGCCAGCGCGACGCCGGCGGTGACGGCGGGCCGCGCCAGCGGGAAGGCGATGCTGCGGATGCGCCGCGCCAGCGGCGCGCCCAGCAGCCGGGCCGCCTCCATCAGGTGGCCGGCCCGCTCCACCAGGGCGGTGCGGGCCAGCAGATAGACGTAGGGATAGAGCGTGAAGACGAACACGAAGACGGCGCCGCCGGTGCTGCGCACTTCGGGAAACACCCGCCCCTGCAGTCCGAAGCTGGCGCGCAGCCAGGTCTGCAGCGGTCCGCTGAACTGCAGATAGTCGGTGTAGGCATAGGCCACCACGTAGGCCGGCATCGCCAGCGGCAGCAGCAGCGCCCACTCGAAGGTGCGCCGACCGGGGAAGTCGAACAGCGTGACGGCGGCGGCACCGGCGCCGCCCACCAGCGCCACGCCCGCGCCGACCGCCAGGCACAGGCCCAGGCTGGTGCCCGCATAGGCCGGCAGCACCGTCTGCGACATCTCGCCCAGCACCTGCGCGCTCAGGTGGTCCCATTGCAGCCAGGAGCCCACGATCGCAAGCACCGGCAATACCAGCAGGCCGGCCACCAGCAGCAACAGGGTGTCTTGGAGCCGGCGCACGGCCATCGGAGGGGAGCGGAAAGGCAGGAGCGGAGGGAATGAGAATTGTAAGCATCTAAAATCGATGCCATGTTCGTGCAAGTCTCGCAGCTGCGGGTGCAGTATCCGGGCCGCCCGCAACCGGCCGTCAACGAGGTGTCGTTCGGCCTGGCGGCCGGCGACATCGGCGTGCTGATCGGCCCGTCGGGCTGCGGCAAGACCACCTTGCTGCGTGCGATCGCCGGCCTGGAGCGCGCCAGCGTCGGCGAGATCGTCATCGGCGGGGCGCTGGTCGGCTCCGAGCGCGTGCACGTGCCGGCCGAGGCACGGCGCATCGGCATGGTGTTCCAGGACTACGCGCTGTTCCCGCACCTGGACGTGGGCCGCAACGTCGGCTTCGGCATCGAGCACCTGCCCAGGGCGGAGCGCGCCGCGCGCGTGGCCCAGGCGCTGGAGCTGGTCGGCCTGGGCGGGACCGAGCGGCAGCACCCGCACGAGCTGTCGGGCGGGCAGCAGCAGCGCGTCGCGCTGGCGCGCGCGCTGGCGCCGCGGCCGCAGCTGCTGCTGCTGGACGAGCCGTTCTCCAACCTGGACGTCGACCTGCGCGAGCGGCTCGCGCACGAGGTGCGCAGCATCCTGAAGGCGGCCGGGATCACCGCCCTGTTCGTCACGCACGACCAGATGGAGGCGTTTGCGATCGGCGACGCCATCGGCGTCATGCACGAGTCCCGGCTGCACCAATGGGACGACGCGTACACGCTGTACCACCGCCCGGCCACCCGGTTCGTCGCCGACTTCATCGGGCACGGCGTGTTCGCGCCGGCCACTTTGCGGGAGGTGGCCAACCAGGTCGTCGTGGAAACGCCGCTGGGCGAACTGACCGACATGGCCGAGTGCCCGCTGCCCTGCGCCTTCGTCGGTGGCCAGTGCGACGTGCTGCTGCGCGCCGACGACATCGTGCACGACGACGCGGCGCCGGTGAAGGCCGAGATCATGCGCAAGTCGTTCCGCGGCTCGGAGTTCCTGTACACGCTGCGGCTGGCCAGCGGCCAGATCGTGCTGGCGCACGTGCCCAGCCACCACAACCACCGCATCGGCGAGTGGATCGGCATCCGCGCCGAAGTGGACCACGTGGTCACGTTCAACCGCACCTGCTCGCTCAACGGCAACGAGCTGTGCCAGCTGCCGTGCACGATCCTGCCGGCGGGCCAGGCCGGGTCAGCTGCCCCGCAGCGCGTGGACCGCTGACCGCAGGTCGGCGGCCCATTGGCGGCGGTCGCGGCCGAGCGGGTCCTGCGGCTCGCCGTAGTGCACCACCGCCACCAGCGCGGGCCCGCTCACGGTGCGCCATAGCGACGCAACCAGCGTGTCGTCGCCGACGTAGATTGGCGACCGGCTCGCGGCGTGCGTACTGGCATCGATGAACGACAGGGCCACAGGCTGGGCCGGCGCGTGCGCCGAGACCGCGGCCTGGATCAGGTTGGCGTGGAACGGCAGCAGCCCGGTGCCGTCGCTGGTGGTGCCTTCCGGGAACACGGCAACGACCTCGCCGCGCTTGAGGCTTGCCGCCATCGCGTGCACCACCCGCATCGCGTCGCGCCGCGACTCGCGCTCGATGTAGATCGTCCCGCCGCCGGTGGCCAGCGTGCCGATCAGGGGCCAGCGCCTGACGTCCGCCTTGGACACGAAGCGGCAGTACCGGGCCGCGTGCATCACCAGGATGTCGAGCCAGGAGATGTGGTTGGCCACCAGCAGCACCGGGCCGGCGCGCGGCGGCTCGCCGCGCACTTCGAGCCGGACGTTGAGCAGCGCCAGCATCCGGCGCGACCACGCCTGCACACGCGCCTCGCGCTGCGGCTCGCCCAGCCGCGGAAACACGATGGCGATGGTGGCCAGGCCGGCGAGCGCGTGCAGCAACGCGCGCCACAGCCGCCAGGCGGCGCGCAGCTTCCCCATCGCGTCAGCCGCGATCCCAGCCTTCGTAGGCGACGTTGCCGGCGGCGATGGTGCAGCGCACCCGCGCCGGCAGCTCGTAGCCGGAGAACGGCGTGTGCCTGGCCTGGCTGCGCAGCGAATCGGCGCCCACGGTCCAGTGCGCCCCGGGGTCGAAGACGCACAGGTCGGCGATGCCGCCTTCCACCAGCTGGCCGACGCTGGCCTGCAGGGTGCCCAGCGATCGTCCCAGCACGCGCGCCGGCTCGCTGGTGAGCACGGCCAGCACGCGGGCCAGGTCCAGACCGCTGTCGCGGCCCCACTTCAGCGCCAGACCCAGCAGCAGTTCTAGGCCGGTGGCCCCGGGCTCGGCCTCGGTGAACGGGAGCGCCTTGGCGTCCTCGCTCACCGGCGTGTGGTCCGACACCAGCGCGTCGATCGTGCCGTCGGCCAGCGCGGCGCGCAAGGCGTCGCGGTCGCGCTGCTGGCGCAGCGGCGGGTTCAGGCGCATCCGGCTGTCGAAGTAGCCGATGTCGACGTCGGTCAGGTGCAGCGAGTTGACGCTGACGTCGCAGGTGACCGCGAGTCCGCGGTCCCTGGCCTCACGCACCAGCGCCACGCCGGCCGCGCTGCTGAGGCGGCACAGGTGGACGCGGGCGCCGGTGGCGGCCATCAGCTCGAAGATGGTGTGCAGCGCGATGGTCTCGGCCGCCACCGGCACCCCGGGCAGGCCCAGCCGGGTCGCCAGCGCGCCGCTGGCGGCGACGCCGCGCCCGAGGTGGAGTTCCTGCGGGCGCAGCCACACCGTGTAGCCGTGGGTCGAGGCGTACTGCAGGGCCCGCTGCAGCACCTGGGTGTTGCCCAGCGGCACTTCGGCCTGGCTGAAGCCGACGCAGCCGGCCTCGGTCAGTTCCATCATCTCGGTGAGGATCTCGCCTTCGAGCTTGCGCGTGAGCGCGCCCAGCGGGAACACGCGGGCCTGGTGCAGCTTCTCGGCGCGGTACCTGAGCATCTCCACCAGGCCCGGCTCGTCGAGCACCGGGTCGGTGTCGGGCATGCACACCACGCTGGTGACGCCGCCGGCTGCCGCCGCGGCCATCTCGCTTTCCAGCATGCCCTCGTGCTCGTAGCCCGGCTCGCCCAGCCGGGCGGCCAGGTCCACCAGTCCGGGCACCACCAGGCAACCCTTGGCGTCGATGACCCTGGTGGCCGCGAAGCCGTCGGGAATGTTCTTGATCGCCAGCACCCGGCCGGCCGCCACGGCGACGTCCGCCAGCTCGTTGTAGTTCGAGGCCGGATCGATCACCCGGCCGTTCCTGATCAGGATCTTCATGATGCTTCGGTCCCCGCCACGATGCTCATCACCGCCATGCGCACGGCGATCCCGAACGTCACCTGCGGCAGGATGACGCTCTGGCGGCCGTCGACCACCGCCGAGTCGATCTCGATGCCGCGGTTGATCGGCCCCGGATGCATGACGATCGCGTCCGGGCTGGCCAGCTGCAGCTTCTCGGGCGTGAGGCCGTAACTCTTGAAGTACTCCTGCGACGACGGCAGCAGGGCGCCGCTCATGCGCTCGTTCTGCAGCCGCAGCGTGATGATCACGTCGGCGCCGCGGATGCCCTCCTCCAGCGAGTGGCACACGCGCACCCCCATCGGCGCCATGTCGGCCGGCACCAGCGTCTTGGGGCCGACCACGCGCACTTCCGGACAGCCCAGGGTGGTGAGCGCGTGGATGTCCGAGCGCGCGACGCGCGAGTGCAGCACGTCGCCGACGATCGCCACCGTCAGGTTGGTGAAGTCCTTCTTGTAGTGCCGGATCGTGTACATGTCCAGCAGCCCCTGCGTCGGATGCGCGTGGCGCCCGTCGCCGGCGTTGATCACGTGCACGTGCGGGGCGACGTTCTGCGCGATCAGGTAGGGCGCGCCCGACTCGCTGTGGCGCACGACGAAGATGTCGGCCGCCATCGCCGACAGGTTGGCCACCGTGTCCAGCAGCGTCTCGCCCTTGGCGGTGGAGGAGCGCGCGATGTCGAGGTTGATCACGTCGGCCGACAGGCGCGCCGCGGCGATGCCGAAGGTGGTGCGGGTGCGGGTCGAGTTCTCGAAGAACAGGTTGAAGACGCTCTTGCCGCGCAGCAGCGGCACCTTCTTGACCTCGCGGTCGCTCACGCTGACGAAGCTCGAGGCGGTGTCCAGGATGTGGGTCAGCAGGCTGCGCGGCAGCCCCTCGGTGGACAACAGGTGCACCAGCTCGCCGTGCCGGTTCAGTTGCGGATTGCGCTTGGAGAGCATCTACTGGCCCTCCACCTGGAAGCTGAAGCGGCCCGAGGCGTCGCGCGCCAGGGCCAGGGATTGCGTCGCCGGCAGGCTGACGCGGGCCGCCGCCAGGTCGGCACTCACCGGCAGTTCGCGCCCGCCCCGGTCCACCAGCACGGCCAGCTGCACGCTGGCCGGGCGGCCGTAGTCGAACAGCTCGTTGAGCACGGCGCGGATGGTGCGCCCGGTGTACAGCACGTCGTCCAGCAGGATGATGTGCGCGCCGTTCACATCGAACGCCAGCTGGGTCTGGTGTCCGGCACCGGCCAGCCCGCGCTTGGCGAAGTCGTCGCGGTGCATCGCCGACGAGATGACGCTCGCGCCACCGGCCAGGTTCAGGTCGTGCTGCATGCGCTCGGCCAGCCAGGCGCCGCCGGAGGTGATGCCCACCAGCCGTCCGTCCTGCCCGCGCAACTGCTGCACACCGCGCACCAACTCGCGGTACAGCGCCTCCGCATCCAGCGTCAGGGCCCCGGCCGCGGCCGGCCGACCCTCCTTCGATGTGCTCACGGCAAGCTCCTCAGGAATTGTTCAAGAATGATGCAGGCGGCCCCGGCGTCGGCATCGCCGCCTGCGCCCATGGACAGCGCCTCGGTCGTGCTGTAGCGCTCGTCCACCTCGTACACCGGCAGCGCGAAGCGGCCGCGCAGCTGGCGGGCGAACTTGCGCGCACGGTCCGTATTCTCGTGGCTCGCGCCGTCCGGATGCAGCGGCACGCCGACCACCAGCGCGTCGGGCTGCCATTCGCGCAGGCGCTCCTGCACCTGCGCGAAGCGCGCGGCCGCCGCGTCGGCGCGGATCGTCGGCTGCGGCGTGGCCGTGCGCAGCATGCGATTGCCCACGGCAACCCCGGTGCGCTTGAGGCCGTAATCGAAAGCGAGAAAAGTGCGAAGCTGGGGAGGAACGTCGGGCACGGCCGCCAGGCTCATGCTGCGGCCTCCGCCCGGTGCGGCGCCGGCCGCATCATGCGTGCCCCGCCGCGGGAGACAGCATCCACGCCTGCAGGCCCAGCAGCGACAGCGCCTTCTCGTAGCGCTGTTCCACCGGCGTGTCGAAGATCACTGCCGGGTCCGCCGCCACGGTGAGCCAGCTGTTTTCGGCCAGTTCCGATTCGAGCTGACCCTCGCCCCAGGCCGAATAGCCGAGCGACACCAGCACCTTGCGCGGACCCGCGCCGGTCGACAGCGCCTCCAGCACGTCCTTGGACGTGGTCATCTCCAGGCCGCCGGGAATTGCCATGGTGGAGGCGTAGATCGACTCCTCGGGCGTTGCGGGACTGGCCAGCACCGCCTCGTGCAGCACGAACCCGCGCTCGGTCTGCACCGGCCCCCCCTGGAACACGGGTGCGCCCTGCAGGTCGGGGCGGCCCAGCGGCAGGTCGACCTTGTCGAACAGCCGGCGCAGGTCGATGTCGCTGGGCTTGTTGATGACCAGGCCCAGCGCGCCGCGGGCGCTGTGCTCGCACAAATACACCACGCTGCCGGCGAAGGACTGGTCCTGCATGCCCGGCATCGCGATCAGGAAGTGATGCGTGAGGTTGATCGTGTGATCCTCGGCGGGCATGCGTCGATTTTAGCGCCAGCACGGCCTGTCGGCGCCCCGCCGCGACCCCGCCGCCGCAGCGGGTCAGGCCGCCGCGGCGACCGTGCTGTAGTGCTTGACCAGGCTCAGCAGCTCTTCTTCCGAATACGGCTTGCCCAGGTAGTGGTCGACGCCCAGTTCCCGGGCATGGTCGCGGTGCTTCTCCGCGATGCGCGAGGTGATCATCACGATCGGCAGGTGCTTCAGACGCTGGTCGCCGCGGATGTTGCGGGCCAGGTCGAAGCCGTCCATGCGCGGCATCTCGATGTCCGACAGCACCACCGCCGGGATCTCCTCGGCCAGCCGCTCCAGCGCCTGCAGGCCGTCGGCGGCCAGCGCCACGCGATAGCCTTCGCGCTGCAGCAGCCGCTGCGTGACCCGGCGCACGGTGATCGAATCGTCGACCACCAGCACCAGCGGCACCTGCGGCCCGGCACCGGGCGCCGTCTCCGGCGTCCCCGCGTGCGGCGCCTGCGCCTGTCCGCGGCGGGCGCCGAACCGGCGTGCCTGCTCGCCGTACACGGTCGCCAGCGCCACCGGGTTGTAGATCAGCACCACGGCGCCGGACGCCAGCACCGTCATGCCGGCCAGGCCGGGCAGGCGGGCCAGCTGGGGGCCGAGGTTCTTGACCACCACTTCCTGGTTGCCCAGCACTTCGTCGACGTGGATCGCGATGCGCTGGGCCGCGCTGCGCACGACCACGACGTGCATGTTCCGGCCGCCCGCCTCGCTGCTGCCCGGCGACGACTGCAACAGGGCGCCGGACCAGAAGAACGGCAGCTGCTCCGAGCCGAGCTCGTAGCTGCCGCTCTCGTAGGCCTGCTCGACCTCGGCGGCCTTGGCGCGGCGCACGATTTCGACCAGGTTGGCGGGGATGCCGACCGACAGCGCGCCGCTGCGCACCATCACCACCTGCGTCACCGCCGTCGTCAGCGGCAGCACCAGCTTGAAGGTGGTGCCGCGCCCGGCCGTGGTGCTGGTCTCGATGCGGCCGCCCAGGGCATTCACTTCGGCGCGCACCACGTCCATGCCGATGCCGCGGCCCGCCAGCTCGGTCACCTGCGTTGCCGTGGTGAAGCCGGGCACGAACACCAGGTTGGCCGCTTCCTCGTCGGCGAGCGTCTGGTCGGCGGCGACCAGGCCCTGCTCGACGGCCTTGCGCCGGATCAGCGCCAGGTCCATGCCTGCGCCGTCGTCGCGGAACTCCACCGAGACGTCATTGCCTTCCTGGTGCAGGCCGATCACGACGCTGCCGCTGGCGTCCTTGCCGAAGGCGGCGCGCACCGACGGCGCCTCGATGCCGTGCGCCACGCAGTTGCGCAGCAGGTGCTCGAAGGCCGGCGTCATGCGGTCCAGCACACCGCGGTCCATCTCGATGGTGCCGCCGGTGATATCGAGCTTGACCTGCTTGCCGGCTTCCTTGGCCGCGAGCCGCACCACGCGGTACAGCCGGTCGGCGATGCTCTCGAACTCCACCATGCGCGTGCGCAGCAGGTCCCGCTGCAGCTCGCGCGTCTGCCGCGCCTGTTCGACCAGGTTGTCCTCGGTGGCTTCCACGGTGCGCTGCAGGTTGCGCTGCACGGTGGCGACGTCGTTGACCGACTCGGCCATCATGCGCGTGAGCTCCTGCACGCGGGTGAACCGGTCGAACTCCAGCGGATCGAAGCCGGCCGCGGAATCGCGGGCCTGCGCCAGGCGTGACTGCATCTGCGACTCGGCCTGCAGCTCGATGTCGCGCAGCTGCGCACGCAGCCGGTCGAGGTTGCCGGTGAGGTCGGTGAGCGAGGCGCGCAGCTGCCGCACCTCGGCTTCCAGCCGCGAACGGCTGATCGTCACCTCGCCGGCCCGGTTGACCAGCCGGTCCAGCAGCTCGGAGCGCACCCGCACCATGGCGGCGGTGCGCTGCGGCGCGATCTGCGTGGTCGCCGCTGCAGCTGCCCCTGCCCCTGCCGCTGCCGGCCCTGCCGCGGCAGCCGCAGCCGCGGCGGGCACAGCCGCTTCCATCGGGGCAGCCATGGCGGACGGCTCGGCCGCAGCGGCGGGGGCATCCTGCGCCATGCCGGTCGCGGCCGCCCGCACCGCGTCGAAGTTCGCCTGCAGCGCGTCGAACCGGTGCAGCAGCGGGTCGAGCTCGCCGGCCGCGAAGGTGCGGTCCCAGCCGAGCGACTCGATGCGCGACTCCATGCGGTGCGCCAGCTCGCCCAACCGCAGCGCGCCGGCCAGCCGGGCGCTGCCCTTGAGCGTGTGCAGCGCCCGCAGCACCTCGTCGCGGGCACTGCGGTTGTCGGGACGGGCCGCCCACTGGCGCAAGGCACCGCCCAGCTGGGGCAGCAGTTCCTGCGCCTCGTCATCGAAGATCGGGAACAGGTCGGGGTCGACCGCATCGGCCACATCGATGCCGTCCTCGGCCTCCTGCTCGTCCCGCGCCGTCTGCGCGAAACTGCTAGTCGCCGCTTCGGGAGCCGGCGCCGGGGCCGCTGCCTCGCCAGGCGGCTGGTCCGCCGGCCAGGGCTGCACCGGCAGCACGCTCGGGCCGAAGCCGGTGGCTTCGCCACCCAGGGTCAGCGGGGGCTCGTCGACCTCCAGCAGTGCCTCCAGCACGTCGGCGTCGGCCTCCTTCAGGAAGCCGGCAGCGAACTGGTGCAGCAGGCGCCGGATCTCTTCCGCCGCGTCGCCGAACACCTTGGCCAGCCGGGGCGAGCCGACCGGCATCCGCTGCACCCGCTGCAGGGCGGTCTCGAGCGCGCGGGCGATGCCCGACAGCGCGTGGAACCCGACGGTTGCGGACGCGCCGCCCAGTGCATGCGCCAGCCCGACGGTGGTGTCGGCCACCGGACGGTCCAGTTCAAGCGCCCATTCGGCGATCTCGGTGGCGAGCCGGCGCGACCATTCGTCCGCCTCGTTGAGGTAGACGTTGTAGAGCGGGATCCCGATGCGCAACGAACCGATCACCTTGACCTGCTCGTCGCTCCCGGACGCTTCCTCCGTCTCCGGCGCCGGCGGCTCCGATCCGGCCGGCCCTGCCGCGGGCTGCGCCACGGGCTCGGCCGGAGCGTCCGGCTCGGGCTGCGCCGGCAAGCCGAAGTCGCTGAAGTCGAGCGAGAGCTCGTCCATCGGAATTTCGGCACCGACCTCGAGTCCGGCATCGGAGAGCGCGGGCGCCTCGGGCGTCTCGGCCGCAAGCGCGGCGCGATCGGAGAACCCGGCCAGGCTGCCCAGGTCGATCCCTTCGATCTCTGCCGGCGGCTCGCGCGGGGGCGGCATGCCGGCCTCGATCACCTCGATGTCGGCCAGGCGCAGCCGGGGCCCCGCATCCAGGTCCAGCAAGGCGTCGGCGGCCGGCACCGCCGGCAAGGTCTGGGGCACGCTGTCCACGCGCAGCACCTGGGTCGTCTCCAGCGGGCCCGGCAGGTCCAGCGGCAGGCCGAGGTCTGGCAGTTCGATCCCCGCGAGGTCGGCGGGCGGCAGTGGCGGCTCGTGCCGCAGCACCTGGGTGCGCTCCAGCGGACCGGGCGGCGGCGGCTCGAAGGCCGGCAGTTCGAACGACAACGCCTCCGGCGCCGCTTCGGCCGGCTCCGTGGCTGGCGCCGGCGGCTCGGCCGGTGCTGCCTCGAACAAGGCGAGGTCCACCTCCGGCGGCTCGGCCGGCGCTTGCGCTGGTGGCGCGACCTCGTCGCCCGGCAGCTGCAGGGGAACCAGTCGCTGTTCGGTGCGAAGGACGTCGGCCGGTCCCCGAAACATCGCGGCGGTCCAGCCGCCCTCGCGGCGCGCCGCGATGTCGGCGATCCAGCGCTCGAAGCCGTCCATGGCCTGGCCCGACAGCGCCAGCATCGCCGGGCTGGCCGGCTTCTGGTCGGCCAACCAGGTGTTGAGCACCTGCTCCATCGACCAGGCGGCCTCGCCGAACTCGGCCAGGCCGACCATTCGCGAGCTGCCCTTGAGCGTGTGGAAGGCACGGCGCAGCACGGTGAGCTCGGCCACCTCGGCCGGCTGCGCCGCCAGCGCCTGCAGCGCCGCCTTGCCATTGCCCACGACCTCCCGGGCTTCCTCCAGGAAGATCTCCAGCAGATCGTCTTCCTCGATGCCGGCCTCCTCGGCCGGCGCCGGAGTCGCGGCGGGTTCGGGCTTCCTGGCCGCTGCCAGTTCCCCGAGCGCCGCGGCGGCCGCCTGCGGGCCGGCGGCCGACACCGCGACAGCGGCCTGGCGCGCGGTCTGCGCCACGTCCGTCTGCTCGGCCAGCGTCGCCTGCTGCGCCAGCGTCTGCAGCCGGGCCGACAGCTCCTCGCGGGTGGCGGCACCATCCGGCGCGGCGGCGGCGTCGCGGCTGATCTCGTCGGCCACCGCCTGCAAGGGTTCCGGCGCAGGCGCCGCCGCGCGCCCCATCAACGGGCGCAGTTCGGCGGTCCGGTCGTCATAGACGAACAGTTTCTTGGCCAGCGCCGGCTGGTAACTGAGCATGTCGATCAGGAAGCCGAGCGCGCCCAGGTTGTTGCCCAGCTTCTCGAAGGTGCCGGCCGCCTGCGCCTGTTGCGGGTCGACCTCGGTGCTGATGATCCCCTCGACCGCCTCGCGCATGCGGCCGACCGCCTGCGCCGCCTGGTCCAGGCCCAGCACCGACAGCACGCCGCGCATCTGCGCGAGGTAGCTGGGCGCCTCGCGCAGCGGCCCCTTGTCGGCCGGCTGGCGGAAGAACTGGTCCAGCAGCTTCTCCAGCTCGCCCAGCGTGCCGCGCAGCTCGCTGACGACGCTCCCCATGGTCTGGCGGTCGCTGACGCGGCGGTACAGCTCCTCCATCCACGGCTCCAGCGCCTCGGGTTCGCCGCCACCGCCCACCGTGTCCAGGCGCTGCGCCAGCCGCGCGATGCGCCCGGCCAGGTGCGTGTCGGCCGGGTCCAGGTCCTGCAGCGCCGCTTCCAGGTACAGGACGGCGGTGGCCACTTCCATGGCCAGCTCGGCCGCCGGCGGCCGGCCGGAGCGCACCACCGCGTCGACCACGCCGGTCAGCGCCTGCGCCAGCGGGGCGATCCCCGGATGGAGCTTGAGCAGAGATTCCGACAGGTGGCGGAACTGGTCGGCCAGGCCCCTGATCTTGCCCGTGTCGCCGCCCGCGAGCGCCGACCATGTGTCCTTGGTCGACGCGATGCGCTTGCGCGCCTGCGCCATGACGGCCGGATCGAACCGGCCGTACTGCGGGGTGGCGTAGTCGACCGGCGGGTAGCGGTCCAGCCGCCAGGCCCGCCGCACCGCCTGCAGCGCGGGAGCGTCGGCTGCGCGTGCGGGAACGGCCTGCGAACAGAAGAACACCAGGTCGTGCACCAGCCGGTCGGACACGCTCTCGTCGCCCTTGGCCAGCGATGCGTACTGCAGCAGCACTCGGGTGGCGGCGCGCTTGACGTGCAGGTCCATCGGCAGCAGCCGCAGCGCGATGGCTTCGAAGAACCCGGCGCACACCTTCCAGAACACGCGCGGCTGGCGTGCGGCCTGGGCCGCCGCCAGCGCGGCGCTCGCCTGCACCAGGTCGCGCGCGGCATCCGGATCGGCCGACTTCATCACGCGCAGCACGGCGGTGTCCAGCCGCGCGCGCACCGCCGGCCCGTAGGGCTGCGGCTGGGCCGGCGCCGGTCCCTGCGGCTCTTCCCAGCGCCATTCCAGCGGCCACAGATCGGCCGGATGGTTGCGATCGGCGCCGGCCAGTTCCTGCGTGTCGCGGTACTGCGGGTACAGGGCCACCGGCGATGCCGGCTTGCCCAGCAGCAGCACCTCCAGGTAATCGGTCAGCGCGAAGCCGGCCCGCTCCACCTTGGCCGCCGCCGCCTCGTTGCACAGCGCAGGCCGCTCGATGAACCGTTGCACCGCCGCTTCCATCGAACGCAGCATGTGGGCCGGCCCGGACTGCCCGACCATCTCCAGCGCACCGACCGCCTGGTGCAGCTGCTGGCGCGCGATGCGCAACTGGCCGTCGTCGACCGACGCCATGTCGGCGCCGCGTGCCAGCCCGGTGTCGCGCACGTAGCGTCGCAACGCGGCGGAAGCGGCGGCCAGCGACTTGCGCAGCTCCTCCAGCACCCAGGCGAGCGGCCCGAGGTCCGTGGTGGCGAGGTCGAGGTCGTGTTCGGTGACTTGCATGCGGTGCCCTGGCGCGCCGTCCTCGCTACGCGATCTTGAACCGGGCCACCGACTGGCGCAGCTCCTCGGCCATGCGCGAGAGCTCGCGCACCTGCTGCGCGGTCGAGCGCGTGCCTTCGCCGGTCTGCTCGGTCACCGCGAAGATGTGCTGGATGTTGTCGGCCACCACGTTGGCCGACTGGGCCTCCCTGGACGCGGAGGCCGAGATCTGCTCGATCAGCTCGGCCAGCCGGCGCGACACCTGGTCGATCTCGGTCAGCGCGGTGCCGGCGTTGTCGGACAGTTTCGCGCCTTCCACCACGCCCTGCGTCGAGCGCTCCATGGCGGCCACCGCATCCTGGGTGTCGGTCTGAATCGCCTTCACCAGCGCCGAGATCTGGCGCGTCGCGTCGGCCGAGCGTTCGGCCAGCCGCTGCACTTCCTCGGCCACCACCGAGAAGCCGCGCCCGGCTTCACCGGCGGAGGCGGCCTGGATGGCGGCGTTCAGCGCCAGCACGTTGGTCTGTTCGGTAATGTCGGAAATCAGCTCGGTGATTTCGCCGATCTCCTGCGAGGATTCGCCCAGCCGCTTGATCCGCTTGGACGTTTCCTGGATCTGGTCGCGGATCGAGTTCATGCCGCCGATCGCGTTCTGCACCGCCGCCAGCCCCGATTCGGCGGCCTGCAGCGATTGCCGCGCCACCTGGGCCGATTCCTGCGCCTGGCCCGACACCTGGTTGATTCGCGTGGCCATGTCGAGCACCGACTGGCCGGTCTCGCGGATCTCGCGCAGCTGCTCGGTCGAGGCGGCCAGCAGCTCGGTGGACGTGCTTTCCACCTGCGCCGTCGTCTGCGCCACCTTGGTCGCCGTGTTCTGCACGTTGCCCACCAGCTGGCGCAGCTCTTCCACCGTGTAGTTCACCGAGTCGGCGATGGCGCCGGTGATGTCCTCGGTGACGGTCGCCTCCTGCGTCAGGTCGCCCTCGGCCACCGTCTGCAGTTCGTTCATCAATCGCAGAATGGCCGCCTGGTTGGCGTCGTTGACGCGCTTGGCCTCCTGCTCCTGCTGCTCGGCTTCCAGCCGCTGCTGTTCGGCCACCGCCTGCCGCTTGCGGCTGTCCTGCAGCTGCACGTACGCCAGGCCCACCGAACACAGGATCGCGAAGCCCGCCGCCAGCGCCAGCGCCACCAGCGACCACAGGCCCAGGCCGGTCTGCGCCGACAGCTTGCCCTGCAGCACTTCCAGCGAGCGGCGCAGCGGTTCGCTGTCGCCGATGATCGCGCCCTGCGCCTCGCGGGCGGACACCAGGCCCTGCAGGTTGCCCAGGATGGCGCCGGCCCGCACCCGGGTCTGCTCGTACAGCTTCAGCAGCGATTCGAGCTGGACACGCGTCTGCGGGTCCCGGGCCGCTCCCAGCCGCAGCTCCGAGCTGCCGTCCAGCAGGCCGGTGGCGATCTCCTTGAACGAATTCAGGTCCTTGCCCAGCAGGAACACCGCCTCCTGGCTCACGCCCTCCATGGTCAGGAACTCGTTGGCCGACTTGCCGATGCGCTGCGTCAGCATCACCAGCTGGCCGGCGGCGGAGACTTCGGCCGGCGCCGCATTCTGCTGCAGCTTCAGGGCCGACACCGTCTCGGCGATCTCCAGCAGGTCGGAGGATTGCTGGTTGATGGCGCGCAGGGCGGCGCCCACCTGCGTCAGGATCTGCTGCTGGCCCATGACGATGCCGGCGTTCTGCTCGGCGCGCTCCATCATGGGCGTGACCTTGTCCAGGTCCTCCTTGAACTCGGTGGCCAGCGGCTGCAGGCCCTGCGCCTCGTCGCCGGCGCGCAGGCCGCGCACCTTGCGCGCCAGCACGTCGGCGCTTTCCTTCACGTCGGTGAACGCCTGCGGGCTGCCCACCAGCGCCTGCGACACCGCCTTGGCGAGCCGCTG
>Ga0255338_1003759_pt1 | contig 17333 bp, 14 predicted proteins | sample MeOH1_35cm_T4_19_FD_203715 | JGI IMG/M metagenome (GOLD analysis project Ga0255338, IMG submission 203715) | Sandy soil microbial communities from University of British Columbia, Vancouver, Canada - MeOH1_35cm_T4_195 | ecosystem: Engineered > Artificial ecosystem > Sand microcosm > Unclassified ...
ATCCTCGCGCGCATCCGCGAGGCGGCCGACGCAGTGATCGCAGCCAAGCCCGACCTCGTCGTGATCATCGACAGCCCGGAATTCACACACCGCGTCGCCAAGCGCGTGCGGGCCAAGGCGCCGCATATCCCGATCGTCGACTATGTCTGTCCCTCGGTCTGGGCCTGGCGGCCGGGCCGTGCCCGCGCCATGCGCGCTTATGTCGACCGGGTGCTGGCGCTGCTGCCGTTCGAGCCCGGGGCGATGCAGCGGCTGGGCGGACCGAAGACGGTCTTCGTTGGTCATCCGCTCGGCGAGCGAGCCTCCCTTCTGCGCCCGAATGCCGAGGAGGCCGTGCGACGCCGCAACGAGCCGCCGCTGGTCCTGGTCTTGCCGGGCAGCCGCTCGGGCGAGGTGCGGCGGATGGCGCCGGTCTTTGGCCAGGCCCTGGGGCAGGTGGCCGGGCGCCGCGGTCCGCTTGACGTTGTGGTTCCCGCTGTGCCCCGGCTCGCGGACGTGGTGCGAGCGGCGGTCGCGGCCTGGCCGGTGCCGGCGCGGGTGGTGACCGACCCCAGCAAGAAGGACGCCGCGTTCCGGGCGGCGCGGGCGGCCCTGACCAAGTCGGGCACCTCGACCCTTGAGCTGGCGGTAGCCGGCATCCCGATGGTGGCCGCTTACCAGGTGTCGTTGACCGAGGAGGTGGTGGCCCGCCTGCTGATCAAGGTTGAGAGCGCCATCCTGACCAACTTGGTGCTCGGCGAGAACGTCGTTCCGGAACTGCTGCAACGGGCCTGCACCCCCGAGAGCCTCGCAGACGCCCTTTTGCCGCTGCTGGCGGACACGCCGGAGCGCCGGCGCCAGGTCGACGCCTTCGCCGGCCTGGATGCTATCATGGAGATCGGCCGCGCCGTGCCGAGCGACCGGGCGGCCGCGGAAGTGCTGGCCTGTATGGCCGCCTTAACCACGGAAAACGTGATCGAATAGCTTCTTTCCGAAACACAGCGTAACTTGCCCCACCCCTCCGTGGGGCGTATGTCCACGAGTCTTCGCAGACCGCTGGGATCCCATCCTTTGACCCTGCCTCCGCCGCGCGCGACCATCACCGCCGTCCATGGCTACGTGCCGCCGGATGTGCTCACCAATTCCGACCTGGCGCGGATGGTGGACACGACCGACATCTGGATCACCGAGCGCACGGGCATCAAAGAGCGGCACATTCAAAAGGGCGAGGGGCTCGGGACCTCGCATATGGGCGCCGAAGCCGTACGCGGCCTGCTCGCCAAGACAGGCACCAAGCCGGAAGACATCGACCTCCTGATCTGCGCGACCACGACGCCGGACATGCAGTTTCCGTCGACCGCCAACCTGATCTGCGACATGGTCGGCATCAAGAACATCGGCTCGTTCGATGTGCAGGCGGCCTGCTCGGGCTTTCTCTATTCGCTGACCATCGCCAACCAGTTCATCGCCGCCGGCACCGCGCGCAAGGTGATCGTCGTCGGCGCCGACAAGATGTCGTCGATCATCGACTACACCGACCGTGCCACCTGCGTGCTGTTCGGCGACGGTGCCGGCGCCGTGCTGATCGAAGCGCAGACCAACGGCTACGGCATCATGGACGCGCTGATCCGCTCCGACGGCTCGGGCATGATCCATCTGCATCAGAAGGCCGGCGGCTCGCGCATGCCGGCCACAGCCGAGACGGTCGCCAAGCGGCAGCACTACGTGCATCAGGAAGGCGCCGCCGTTTACAAGTTCGCCATCGCCAAAATGGCCGAAGTCGCCGGCGAGATCATGAGCCGCAACAATCTGCGCGGCGACATGATCGACTGGCTCGTGCCGCACCAGGCCAACAAGCGCATCATCGAATCCACGGCCGAGCGCATGGGCATGCCGATGGAGCGGGTGATGGTGACCATCAACAAATACGGCAACACCACCAACGCGACCATTCCGCTGTCGCTGTGGGACTATGAATCGCAGCTCAAGGCCGGCAACCGCCTGGTGCTCGCCGCTTTCGGCGGCGGTTTCACCTGGGCGGGGGTCTATCTGACCTGGGCCTATGACGGCGCGAAGGTCGCCAAGGTCAACGGCAACGCCGCTAAGCTTTTGTCCTGAAAGCTGCGGCAATTGGCGCCTGACGTGCCGCAACTAAAGTCGAGCCAAGGCTTTGGTTTCCAATCCCTGAATGGTGGAACATGCGTGCCGAAGGCGGCGGCAGGCGCAGCGCGTTCGTGTGTTTGAAACGACACGATCCTTCTCGATCGCACGGCCGGCGGACAAATTCCTGCTGTCCTTGGCGCATGTCATCAAGCCTCAACGCCGGTGCGGCACATTCGCCGAAATCCGCTCCCGCCTTGTGTTTAACGTATGTTTCATCACATCAGCCGTATTCAGATTGAACGTACGCTGAATATATGCAGAACGCCGGGGCGGCGCGCACCGCGATCGAATTCCAACGAGAAGACGTAAGGCAGGGCCGTCGTACCCGCCGGCCACCAGGAGGGATTTACATGCCAATCATCGACCGTCGTCAGGCTGTCCTCGGGCTCACCGCCGCCGCGTTCGGCGCACCCATGTCGCCCGCGCTGGCGCAACGCAATACTGTGAAGCTGATCGTGCCGGCCGCGCCCGGCGGTGCAATCGACGTGATCGGCCGTCTCTATGCGCAGCGCATATCCGAGATCCTGAGCCAGACCTGGGTCGTCGAGAACAAGGCGGGCGCGAACAATACGCTCGGCGCCGCCTTCGTCGCCCGTGCGCCGGCCGACGGCGGCACTTTCCTGACCAACGCCGACATTCAGATCATGGCGCGCTACGTGATGAAGTCGGTCTCCTACGATCCGGTGGCCGACTTCACGCCGATCTCGCGCTTCGGCACGTCGCCGATGGTGCTCGTCGGCAATGCGGCGAAGACGCCAGCCACGGCTTCCGAACTCATCGCGGCGATGAAGGCGCAGCCGACCCAGTTCGCCTTCGCGAACTCGGCGCTCGGCGCCATGGGTCACCTCGCCACCGAAAGCTTCAAGCGCCGCATCGGCGCCGACACGCTCGTCGTAACCTATCGCGGCACGGCGCCGGCGATCAACGACGTGATCGGCGGTCAGACCGCGTTGATGGTCGCGCCGCTCGGATCGGCGCTGCCGTATATCCAGGCGGGACAACTGCGCGCTTTCGCCATCATGGGCCCGAAGCGCCACCCGAACGTTCCCGACGTGCCGACGATCTCCGAGGCGGCGGGTCTCTCGGGCCTCGATTTCATGCTTTGGTATGCGCTCTGGGCGCCGAAGGGGACGTCTGACGACATCGTCAAGCAGGTGAGCGCCGCGGTGAAGACGGCCTCGAAGGATCCGACGCTTGTCGAGCGCCTGGCTGCTCTCGGCGTCGATCCCGTCACCGAAGACCCGGCCGATTTCGCACGGTTCCTTGCCGAGCAGGTCGAGCGCTCGGCACGCGTCGCCGACGAAGCGGGCATCCGCCCGGAGCAGTAAGAGGCGTTCTCAGCGACTGATGCAGCCGTTCAAGAACAGCGCGACCGCCTCGCGATTCTGGCGGTCGAGCGCGGTCCAGTCGATATCGGTTTCGACGGCGAACAGGCAGCGCGTGCGCATCGGCGCAATGACCAGCGCCGCGAAGAACTTGGCCAGCAGCAACGGATCGCCGGTGCGGATCTCGCCGCGCGCCATGCGGCTTTGAAGGAAGCCGGCGAGGGTGCCGTGCACGCGCTGCGGGCCGACTTCGTAATAGCGCCGCGACAATTCGGGAAAGCGCTCCGCCTCGGCAACGAGGAGCCGGTGCATGGCGATGACACCAGGCTGCAGGATCGAGCGGGTGTAGTTGTCGGCGATCTTGTTGAGGATCGCCGGTAAATCCTCGCTGTCGGCATCCGGCTCCAGAAACGGATCCTCGAAGTTGTCGCAGATCGAATTCATGATCGCGACGAAGAGCTGCTCCTTGCCGTCGAAGTGGCTGTAGATCGTCGGCTTCGACACGCCGGCCTGCGAGGCGATCTGATCGATGCTGACGCCGGCATAGCCGTGTGCAAGGAAGGCCTCGGTCGCCGCCTTCAGGATGAGCTCGCGCGCGGGCGGCGTTGCCCGGCGGCGCTTTTGTAGGGCGGACCCTTCAGCCACAGGTCTATCCGTTGATGTGCCGGCGCAGGAAGTCGAGCACGACCGTGTTGAACTCTTCCGGCTCTTCGATGTTCACGAGATGGCCGGCGCCCTTGATTACCGCAAGTTCGGCGCCCGGAATGTCGCCAGCAATCTCCTGCGCCATCGGCACCGTGGTGAGTTTGTCCTCGCTGCCAACCACGACCAAGGTTGGCACCGTGACGGCACCGAGGTCGCTGCGCACGTCCATGCGTACGGAAGCCTCGATGCTCTTGATGTAGGACTCCTTGTGCAGGCGGCTCATGCTGTCGACCAGGGATCGGAACGCCTCCTCGGAGGCGTTCGGACCAATCAACGTGCGCGCCACCGGCTCGGCGATGTCCTTCGGCTCCTTGCCGGCGAGCAGCGGCTCCTTGCGCGAGGCGATGAAGGCCGCCTTCTTCTCCTCGGAGAAGCCGCCAAAGCCCTTGTGGGTGTCGCACAGCACCAAGGTCTTCAGCCGGTCGCCGTGCCGCGCGGCGAAGTCCATGGCTATGCGCCCGCCCATCGACAGCCCGACCACATGCGCGCGCGTGGCGCCGAAATGATCGAGCACGCGCACGACATCGTCAGCATAGGATTTGAAATCCAGTGGGCCCTCGTAGTCGTCGCTGTCGCCGTAGCCGCGCGCATCCCAGGCGACCGCTTTGAAAGAAGGTGCAAAAGCCGGCAACTGGTCGCGCCAGTTGCGGCGATTGCCGCCGATGCCGTGCAGGAAGATGACGACCTCGCCATTGCCCGCATGTTCGACTGCGATGCGCGGCGCAGGGCCGATCTTTTCGACGACAGTCATGCGTTTTGTCCTTGATTCACGGAGAAGCGGGCGGCGAGGGGCCTGAGCAGCAGATAGTCGGTGACGGTGTAGATGACGACGATCACCAGGCAGCAGGCGAACACCATGGCCGCGTCGGAAGCCGATTGCGCCCGCATCAGCAGATAGCCGAGGCCCGAGGAGGCGCCGAACAGCTCGGAGACGAGCGCGATCTTCCAGCAGATGCCGTAAGCGACGCGGATGCCGGCAACGAGAAACGGCGCGACCAGCGGCAGCGTCACCTTGAAAAAGCGCCGTATGGGACTGCGCGTGAGGCTCAGTCCCAGCTCGTTGAGATCGGGATCGATGTGTCGGAAGCCGGCGAGCGCATTGACGATGCAGAACGGCAGTACGATCGCCGTCTGGATGAACAGCACGGTCGGCGTCGAGATCTTGAACCAGACGACACCCAGAATCGCCCAGCCAACCGAGGGAAAGCTGTTCAGGAAGATCAGGATGCGCCGCTCCACCGTCGCATTCAGAATGGGCGCGGCTTGAACGGCCAGCGCGATGGCGAGCGCCAGCACCATGGCAATAGAAACCGACGCGGCGACGCGGGCAAAACTAACGAGCGCGTTGAAGGCGACCTCGCCGTCGGTCACGAAGCGCGCCATCGATTGTGCGACGGCTTCCGGTCCGGGCAGCACGAAGGGTGGCAGATTGCGCGCCGTCGCCCACCAGGCGATCAGCACGAGCACGATGGCGCCATCGGCGATGACACGCTGGACGATCATCGAACCGGACGACGTGTCACGCACGGCCGAAGCTCCGGTCGAGATGGCGCTGGATCGGTCGGAACAGCACGACTTCGGCGAAAGCGACGAAGCAGAGGATGAAGGCGATGATGGCGAAGATCGTCTCGGTGTCGAACTGCTGGCGCGCGATGTTGAGCAGGAAGCCGACACCGCCGCTGCCGCCGAACAGTTCCGCTGTGAGCACGACCTTCCAGGAGACGCCGAAGCTGTTGCGCAGCGCGGCGAACAAATAGGGCACCAGGAGGGGGATGATGATCTTGGTCGCGGTGCGGATCGGGCTGCGCGACAGGCTGCGGCCGAGCTCGATCAGGTCGCCGTCGAGCTCCTGCAGGCCGGCGCGCACATTGATGATGGTGAACGGGATGAGGATCAGCGTCACGGCGAAGATTACCGTGAAGCTGTCGAGGCCGAACCAGAGCATCGACAGGAACAGCCAGCCGATAGCGGAGAAGGCGTTGAGGAAGGGCGTCAGCCGCCCGTCGATCAGGAGGCGCAGCGGCCTGACGTAATGCGCCAGCGCCGCAAGCGCGCAGCCGATGACGAAGGCGACGGCGATGGCGACACTCACGTGGAACAGCGACAGCAGGAGCTGTGCAAACTCTTCGCTGTCGCCGAGGAACGTGACGATGCGCTCGGCGACGATGCCGGGCCCGGGAAGCTGGTAGGCCGGCACTATCTGCGCATAGCCCCACCATGCGGCGATAAAGCCGACGGTGAACAGATGCGCGAGCACGGTGCCGTTCGACCAGGACCGGCTCAACCAGGACAGCGCGCGCGGCTTTTGTTCAGTCACGTGGATGTCGCCCGGACACGTTTACTTCGGCAGGGCCTCTTCGCGCAGCGCATCCTTCCAGATCGTCTCGTCGACCGGCGGGGCGGCCTTGAGGATGTCGAGCTCCTTCGATTTCTTCCAGAGGATGTCGATCGCGGTGATGTCCTGCGCCGACAGCACGGCCGGGAAGTCCGAAAAGCGCGAGAACCACGCCTTGAAGAACTCGGGATCGACGTTGAACTGCTTGCCGACGATGGGGAACACCTCGTCGGGATGCTGCTTGGCATACTCCATCGACGCATGCAGCACGCGCTGGAATTCGCGATAGACTTCGGGCTTGGCCTTGAGCTTGTCGCCGTAGCCGGCGATCACCGCGGACACCATGCGCACCTTAAAGGTGTCGGTGAGGTCGTGTGCGGTCTGGGCGATGGGGCGGAAGTCGCCGGTCTTCATGGCGTTGAACGCCTGCGCGTGGATCAAAGTCGCGGCTTCCACCTTGTCGGTGGCGAGCGCCGCGGGCATCGCCGGAGCCGGCAGTTCGACGAAGGTCAGGTCGCCGCCTTTCAGCGACACGTTGAGGCCATAGACGTCGTGCAGCGCAATGCGCACCAAGGTGATGCCGGCCGAGCCGAGCGAATAAACCGCGAGACGCTTGCCCTTCAGGTCGGCGATGGTCTTGATCGGGGAATCCTTCTTCACCCAGATGCCGGCGCCTTCGCCCGACGTGTGATAGCGCAGGCCGGCGCCCATGATGAGCAGGTCGAGACCGCGGGCGCGGGCCGGCGGGATCGCCATCGCCGCGGTCTGGATGACGTCGTAGGTGCGGGCCGAGGTCGCCTGGATCAACGCCGGAATTTCGAGCGGGGTTGCCGACACCTCGATCGTGTCCGACGTCACCTTGCCGTTGCGCAGGGCCCACATCACGGCTTCGTGCGAGGGATCGGCCAGATAACCGAAGGTGACTTGCTCCTTGGCCTGTGCCGCGAGCGGCAGCGCGAGCGCCGCAAGCGCGGCGATCAGGCCCAGCCGGCTGCGCCGGAAGAATGATCCTGCGGTCATGCGACCTGCTCCTCTTGCTGTTCGATGCTTTCGAAGATGGACACGAGATCGCTGCGCAGCGCCTTGAGCGCGGGATCGCGTTCGGTATCGCGCGGGCGCGGCGCGTCGACGGTGATGATCTCACGCACGACCGCCGGCTTCTTCGACAGCACGATGATGCGGTCGGCGAGGTAGAGCGCCTCGTCGATGTCGTGCGTCACGAACAGCACGGTCTTGCGCCGCTCCTGCCAGATTTCGACGATCTGCTGGCGCAGGCGCGCGCGCGTGTTGTGATCAAGCGCCGAGAACGGCTCGTCCATCAGCACGATGTCGGGATCGAGCGCGAGGGCGCGGGCAATGGCGACGCGCTGGCGCTCGCCGCCCGAGAGCATGCGCGGCATCTTCTCGAGATCGGCGCCGAGGCCGACGCGGATCAGCTCGGTCCGTGCCCGCTCCCGGCGCATGACCACGCTCTCGGAGGGGCGGCGCATCTCGATGCCAAAGGCGGCGTTGTCGAGCGCCGACTTCCAGGGCAACAGGCGTGGGGCTTGAAAGACGTAAGCGAGGCGTTCCCACGCGTCCTTGGGCGGGCGGCCCTCGACCCGTACGTCGCCGCCCTGCCAGGGCAGAAGATCGCCGATCAGCCGCAGCGAGCTCGATTTGCCGCAGCCGGAGGGGCCGAGCAGGCAGACGAATTCGCCGGCGCCGACGGTGAAACTGAGGTTTTGGTAGATCGTGCTGCCGCCAAGCTCGAGCCGAACGTTGGAGAACGCGATCGCGGGAGGAGGGGAATTGGCCACGAGATGAGCTTTACTAAACCGTTCAGTAAAGGCTAGCGGCCGCCCAAATAGGTGGCAAGCATCAATTGACGTCATCCGCGCATAAAGAAGGGGCGGCTGGTTGGCCCCCCCCCTGGACATGCGGCCGCAATTTTGGTGCCGACCTCGGGCGATGAACCCGAAGCCGGCTGAGGTCCTCACTTCGGCCGCACGCACCAAACGGTCACGGCCAGCGGAATGCCGAGGCCGATCCAGCCGATAGCGTCCCAGATGTCGTCGCCGATGAGCGCGGCGACGAGGCCAATGGTGCTCACCACGCCGAGGACGATCGGGACGGCAAAGATTTGCGGCAATGGCCGCGGTGCGGGTCTCTGGATCGGCGTCACGAGGCTGCAGCCTTCGCGGAGGTGGCGACGGAGGCTGGCGCGGTTCGGCGAACGGGATTGCGGCGCGCGAGCCACAGATAGAGGCCACTGCCCAGCACGACGATGGTGATGACGTCGAGCGATGCCCAGATGATCTTCAACGGCATGCCGCCATAGTCGCCGAAATGCAGCGGCTGCGAGAGCAGCAGAGTCTGCACGTACCAGGGCATGCTGCGCGTGTCGGTGAAGCTGCCGTCGCGGGCGTCGATCAGCACCGGCTGGAGCAGGCGTGACGTCAATGGCGTGTTGCCGCGCATGAAGACCGCATAGTGCGCGGTGCTGGTGAAGGCCGTTCCCGGATAGGCGATGAACGAGGGCGTCATGTCGGGCAGCTTGGCGGTCGCCGTTTCGACAGCTTGGTGCACCGACACCTTCTGCTGCGGGATCGGTGTCCCCTTGAACGGGCCGACCATCTCGCTGAGCTGTCCGTACTGCCACATCTTCAGGACGAGATCGGCCCAGGTGTTGATCACGCCAGTGAAGCCGACGACGGTCGCCCAGACGATGGTCACGGCGCCGAGCAGGTTATGCAGATCGAGCCAGCGGATCAGGCGCGAGCGCTTGTTGCGCACCGTGCCGAAGTCGAGCTTGCGCATCGACGGTGCGTACAGGACGACGCCGGAGACGATGGCGACGACGAACAACAGGCCCATGAAGCCGAGGAACAGCTTGCCCGGCAGGCCGGCGAACATGTCGACGTGCAGCTTGAACAGATAGTATGTGAGGTGGCCGAACACGTCCGGCGCGTCGAGGAATTGCGCGGTATGCGCGTCGACCCGCAGCGCGCGATTGTTCTCGGACGGCGCGTCCGGCGCCTTGGCGATGCTTAGGAAGACGACATTCGGGTCGTCGCGATCCCAGATGAGGAACTGGACGAACTCGCCGGGCGCATGGGCCATGCCGGCCGCCACGACGCTGTCGAGATTGGCCGCCGGCGTGCCGGCGGGCACCTGCGCCGCCGGCACGCTTTCGTGCAGAAGCTCGTCGATCTCCTCATGGAAGATGAGCGGCAGGCCGGTGATGCACAACAGTAGCATGAATGCCGTGCATATGAGGCTCGACCACTTGTGGACCCACCCCCAGGTGCGAATTGTCTTAGCTTGCACGATCGATCTCCCTGAGCATCGTCCGGCCCGGCATCACCACTTGTAGGAAAGGCTCGCCGTCGTGCGCAGCCGGTCGCCGTAGTAGCAGGCGGTCGCCGACGAACACGCTGCGACGTAGGTTTTGTCGAAGAGGTTGGCGACGTTGAGCGCCGCGCGCCAGCCGTTGATCTCGTAGTGAACGGACGCGTCGATGAGGGTGTAGGACGGCACCACGAGCGTGTTCCCCGTGTCAGCGTAGGATTCGCCGACAAAGCGAACGCCGCCACCGAAACCGAAGCCGCGCAAGGGCCCGTCCTGGAGCGTATAGTCGGCCCAGACCGAGCCGAACTGTTGCGGCACGCCGGTTGGCACCTTGCCGACATTGGCGGGGTTGAGGTCCTGGGTCGTGTGGATGTCGTAAATCGTGTAGGCGGCCGTCATCTTCAGACCGGGCAGGGGATTGGCAACCGCTTCAAACTCCCAGCCACGCGAGGCGACCTCGCCGGTCTGCGTCGATATAACGGGAGCTGTTGGGGTCGTCGTAAGCACATTCTGCCGGACGAGATCGAAATATGCGGCGCTGAAATGGCCGTTGAACCATGTCGGTTCATATTTGACGCCGACTTCGGTCTGCTTGCCGGTCTCGGGCTCGAGCAATTGTTTGGTTATGCTGTTTGTGCCGAGGATCGGATTGTAGCTGGTCGAATACGTGACGTACGGGGCAAGACCCATCGGCAGCAGATAGGACAAGCCGACGCGCCCGCTGAATTTCCCATCGTTGCGAGCCTGGTCGGTGGCAACGCGGTCATGGTTATCGGTGCGGACCAGATCGTAACGGCCGCTCAGCGTTAAGACGAAGCGGTCCCATTTGATCTGATCCTGTGCGTATACGCCGCCGGTTTTCTGCGTAAGGAAGTAGCTCTGGAACGGGAAGGCGCCCGCCGGCAACGACGCCATCGTGTAGACCGGATTGAGCACATTGAGCGAGGGTGCAGCCGCGAACGCGCCGAAGTCGTCGATCGTATATTGCTTGGCATCGATGCCCACGAGAGCTGTGTGCGACACGGGGCCGGTCTTGAATCGATATTCGAGCTGACTGTCGAGATTGAGCTGGCTGGCGTCCGGTGTGTCCCAGAAAACCCAGCGGGGGAGATCGCCAGTGGGGGTGGCGACGCCGGCGCCGTAGACTTGCGTGATGTTTACGTTCACGTGGGCATAGCGCGCGCTTTGCCGGAAGATGACTGAGTCCGACAGCGCGGTTTCGAACTGGTAGCCGATCATCTGCTGATCGCGGCGGAATTGGTCTATGCCCGGCTCGCTGGTGAACAGGCTGGTCGATATCTTGCCGTAAGGCGCCGGCGAAACCGAGCCGACATAGGGCAGGAAGTTCAGCCCGTTAGTTCTGGTGTGCGACACCGACGCTAGCAGCGTCAGTGTGGTGTCCATGTTCGGCTTCCAGGTCAGCGCCGGATTGATGAAGTAGTTGTCGTTCTTGGTGTGATCGACCTGGGTATCGCCGCCCTGCACCCAGCCGGTCAGGCGGTAATAGAACTTGCCGTAGTCCGACGACACCGCCAGCGGACCGCCGATGTCGACGCCGAGATAGCGGTTGCCGTAATTGTTCACGCCGACTTCGATGTAGCGCAGCGGCTCGACCGGCGGCTTCTTGCTGATGGCGTTGAGCACGCCGCCCGGATTGCCGCCGCTGTAGAGCGATGCGGAAGGGCCGCGCAGGACATCGACGCTGTCGAGCGCAAACGGCATAAGCTTCCAGCTGGCATAGGACGTGTAGAAGAGCTGCATCCCGTCGAGGAAGATTCCTTCGTTCTGCGCGCTGAAGCCGCGCAGCAGGAACCAGTCGTTGCGGAAATCCTGGCCAAACGTTTCGCCGTGAATACCGGGCGTGTAGCGCACGATCTCGGAGAGCGACATCGGCTTCTGGTCGCGCATCTGCTCGGCGGTGACCGTGCTCACCGATTGCGGCGTCTCGATCCAGGGGGTGTTCGTCTTGGTCGCGGTCGTGTTGCGCGGAGCGACGTAGCCCTGTTCGGTGCTCGATGTGCCCTCGACCTGGATCGTCGGCAGTGTGACGGGCTCGGATTGCGCATGGGCGGCGCTGTTCAGCAAGGCGAGGGCGATCGCCGCGAGCAGCGTGTGCGGCGCCAAACGACCGGCGTTCGACGCGGCGTCGGCGGAAGCAATCTCGGTTTCGGAAAGTCGAATAGATGCGTGCACGAACAAGCCCCTTCTTGTTGTTGGGGCGGGGTTTAGCGCGGGCCAAAAAGCCTGCGCAACCAAAAATATCAAGCAAAATCAATAGTTTATAATGGTTCTAGATAGAACAAAGTTTGGAACGCTTGTAACAACCGAGACAAGTTCATGAATGCAAACGAGAAGTCGCCGTCATAGTGCGGTATGATGCTGCGTGCTGTCCCGGCCACACATGCACAGGACTTATTGCCACATCGCATTGCGGGCCGCGCCAATGCGAAACGCCCGGCGTCGCGTGGTGCGAGCGCCGGGCGTTGAATGTCGTCGTTTGAGAAGAGCGACGCTTACTTGCGCCGCGAGATCGGGATGTAATCGCGGCGGGTGGCGCCGGTGTAGAGCTGACGCGGACGGCCGATCTTCTGCTTCGGGTCCTCGATCATTTCCTTCCACTGCGCGATCCAGCCGACCGTACGCGCGACCGCGAACAGCACGGTGAACATGGTGGTCGGGAAGCCCATCGCCTTGAGCGTGATGCCCGAATAGAAGTCGATGTTCGGGTAGAGCTTCTTCTCGATGAAGTACTCGTCGTGCAGCGCGATCTTCTCGAGCTCCATGGCGACGTCGAGCAGCGGATCGTCCTTGATGCCGAGCTCGGAGAGGACTTCGTGGCAGGTCTTCTGCATGATCTTGGCGCGCGGATCGTAGTTCTTGTAGACGCGGTGGCCGAAGCCCATCAGGCGGAACGAGTCGTTCTTGTCCTTGGCGCGCTTCACGAACTCGGGGATGCGGTCGACCGTGCCGATCTCGGCGAGCATGTTGAGCGCCGCTTCGTTGGCGCCGCCATGCGCCGGGCCCCAGAGGCAGGCGCAGCCGGCCGCGATGCAGGCGAACGGGTTGGCACCCGACGAGCCGGCGAGACGCACGGTCGACGTCGAAGCGTTCTGCTCGTGATCGGCGTGCAGGATGAAGATGCGATCCATGGCGCGCGCCAGCACCGGATTCGGCTTGTACTCTTCGGCCGGCACGGCGAAGCACATGCGCAGGAAGTTCGACGCGTAATCAAGCTCGTTCTTCGGATAAACGAAGGGCTGGCCGACGGAGTACTTGTAGGCCATGGCGGCGAGCGTCGGCACCTTGGCGATCATGCGGATCGACGCCACCATGCGCTGGTGCGGATCCGAGATGTCGGTCGAGTCGTGATAGAAGGCCGAGAGCGCGCCGATCGAGCCGGTCATCACCGCCATCGGGTGAGCGTCGCGGCGGAAGCCCTGGAAGAACCGGCTCATCTGCTCGTGCACCATGGTGTGGCGCGTGACCCGGTAGTCGAAGTCCGACTTCTGCGTCGGGGTCGGCAGTTCGCCGTACAGCAGCAGGTAGCAGGTCTCGAGGAAATCGCCGTGCTCGGCGAGCTGCTCGATCGGGTAGCCGCGGTACATCAAGACGCCTTCATCGCCGTCGATGTAGGTGATCTTGGACTCGCAGCTCGCGGTCGAGGTGAAGCCGGGATCGTAGGTGAAAATGCCGGCCTCGCCGTACAGCTTGGCGATGTCGACAACGTCCGGACCGACGGTGCCGCTATAGATGGGAAGGTCGTAGTTCTTATTGCCGACCGTGAGTGTGCCGGTCTTGTTGTCGGTTTTGGCGTCCATGGTCGGGCCCTCGAATTGACGGCGAACGAATGCGCGAGATGTAGGCGGCCGGGAGGTGAGACGCCAGGATAAGGCGCAGCAGGTTCCGGCCCCGTTTGCGTAACCTAATAAAGTGTGCGCTGCAAGATCGCACCCCGCGAGCCTGTTCCGGCGATTTTGGCATGCCTCGCGGCGGCGCTTGCCGGGTGTGAAATTCTTGCTCTGTCAGCCGGCCTGGTCGCGCAGCCGGCCGAGGCTTTCGATCCGTCCGAGCACCGCGAGCACGTCGAAAATCGGCGGCGACGTGGTTCGCCCGGTGAGCGCGGCGCGCAAAGGTTGCGCCACGGCGCCGAGCTTGAGGCTCTGGCGTTCGGCGAAGGCGCGCACGACCCCTTCAACCGTAGCGGCATTCCAGTCGGCGAGGGCTTCCAGTTCCGACACCAGGGACTTGAGCACCGCCTTGGCCTCGGTCGTCAGCAGCGCCTTGGCCTGGTCGGCGATCTCGATCGGCCGGCTTGCCCAGATGAAGCGCGAGGCCTCGAACAGTTCGACCAAAGTCTTGGCGCGCTCCTTGAGGCCCGGCATAGCCATGAGAAGCTTGTCCCGCAGCACCGGCGAAATCTTTTCGGCGAGCTGCTCGCCGCCCGCAATGTGGGGCAGGAGCTGTTCCAGCGCGACGATCAGGTCGGCGTCAGCGGATGCACGGATGTAGTGGCCGTTCAGATTCTCGAGCTTCGCGAAATCGAAACGCGCGGGCGAGCGGCCGATATGGGCCAGATCGAAGGCCGCGATCATTTCCTGCTCGGTGAAGATTTCCTGGTCGCCGTGGCTCCAGCCGAGCCGGACGAGATAGTTGCGCATGGCGGCCGGCAGATACCCCATGGCGCGATAGGCATCGACGCCGAGGGCGCCGTGGCGCTTGGACAGCTTGGAGCCGTCCGGCCCGTGGATGAGCGGGATGTGCGCCATCGTCGGCACGTTCCAGCCGAGGGCATCGTAGATGTGCTTCTGGCGGGCGCCGTTGGTGAGGTGGTCGTCGCCGCGTATGATATGGGTGACGCCCATGTCGTGGTCGTCCACCACCACGGCCAGCATGTAGGTCGGCGTACCGTCCGAGCGCAGCAGCACGAGGTCGTCGAGGTCGGCGTTCTGCCAGGTGACGCGGCCCTGGACCTGGTCGTCGATCGCGGTCTCGCCGGTCTGCGGCGCCTTCAGCCGGATCACCGGCTTGACGCCCGCCGGCGCCTCGGACGGGTCGCGGTCGCGCCAGAGACCATTATATAGCTTGGAACGGCCCTCTTTACGGGCCGCTTCGCGCATCTGCGCGAGCTCTTCCTGACTGGCGTAGCAGTAATAGGCCTTGCCCTCGGCCAGGAGCTTCTCGGCCACTTCGCGGTGCCGGGCGGCGCGCGAGAACTGATAGACGACGTCGCCGTCCCAGGAGAGGCCGAGCCAGGAAAGTCCATCGATGATGGCGGCGATGGCGGCGTCGGTCGAGCGCTCGCGGTCGGTATCCTCGATTCGCAGCAGCATCTTGCCGCCGTGGTGGCGCGCGTAGAGCCAGTTGAACAGCGCGGTTCGGCCGCCTCCGATATGGAGGAAGCCGGTCGGGGACGGTGCAAAACGGGTTACGACGGTCTCGCTCATCGGCGGCCATCTAGCACAGTTGTTGGGCAGGGCGAGAGGGCGATTGACATTGAGCCGGTCGTCCCGACATGGCATAGGCCGCCTGGTGCGGCGCGGGTGATCGAAAGCTTACGAAGGATCGAGGAATAATGGCGATCGACGAGAAGGCAAGCGGTAAAGAAGCGGCGGTCGAGCCGGGTCGCGATTTCATCCGCGACATCGTTAAAGCCGACCTCGATGCCGGCCGCATCAAAGGCGTCGTCACGCGCTTTCCGCCCGAGCCGAACGGCTATCTCCACATCGGTCACGCCAAGTCGATCTGCCTGAACTTCGGCATCGCCGAGGATTTCAACGGCCGCTGCCATCTGCGATTCGACGATACCAATCCGGTCAAGGAAGAGCAGGAATACATCGACGCCATCAAGCGCGACGTGAAGTGGCTCGGCTTCGATTGGGGCGAGCACCTCCATCACGCGTCCGATTATTTCGAGCAGCTCTACGCCTGGGCCGAGGATCTGATCCGGGCCGGCAAGGCCTATGTCGACGACCAGAGCCCGGAAGAGATGCGCGTCAATCGCGGCACGCTCACCGAGCCGGGCAAGAACTCGCCGTTCCGCGACCGCTCGGTCGAGGAGAACCTCGATCTGTTCCGCCGCATGCGCGCCGGCGAGTTCCCGAACGGCGCGCGCGTGCTGCGCGCCAAGATCGACATGGCTTCGGGCAACATCAACCTGCGCGATCCGGTGATGTACCGCATTCTCCACGCGCACCATCCGCGTACGGGCACGGAGTGGAAGATCTACCCGAGCTACGACTACGCGCACGGCCAGTCGGATGCGATCGAGCAGATCACGCATTCGATCTGCACCTTGGAGTTCGAGGATCATCGGCCGCTTTACGACTGGTTCATCGCCAACCTCAACGTGCCGTCGACGCCGCATCAGTACGAGTTCGCACGGCTGAACCTCACTTACACGGTGCTGTCCAAGCGCGTGCTGACGATGCTGGTGCGCGACGGCCATACCTCCGGTTGGGACGATCCGCGCATGCCGACGCTCGCAGGGCTTCGTCGCCGCGGGGTGCCGGCGGCGGCTTTGCGCGATTTCGTCAAGCGCATCGGCGTCGCCAAGGCGAACAGCACGGTGGATGTCGGCATGTTCGAGTTCTCGATCCGCGAGGTGCTGAACAAGACGGCGCAGCGGCGCATGGCGGTGCTCAAGCCGCTGAAGGTCGTGATCGAGAACTATCCGGAAGGGCAGAGCGAAGAGCTGGAGGCGGTCAATCACCCCGACGATCCGGCCGCCGGCACGCGCAAGATCAAGTTCGGCCGCGAACTCTTCATCGAGCAGGACGACTTCATGGAGAACCCGCCGAAGAAGTTCTTCCGGCTGTCGCCGGGCACGGAAGTGCGGCTGCGCTATGCCTACTTCATCACCTGCAAGGAGGTGGTGAAGGACGCGGCCGGCAATGTGATCGAACTGCGTTGCACTTACGATCCCGCGACCAAGGGCGGCAACGCGCCGGACGGCCGCAAGGTGAAGGCGACCGTCCACTGGGTCTCGGCCAAGGATTCGGTGTCGGCCGAGGTGCGGCTCTACAATCCGCTCTTCACCAAGCCGGATCCGACCGGCGGCGAGGGCTTCGAGAAGGATCTCAACCCGAACTCGCTCGAGGTCTTGAGCGATGCACGGCTCGAGCCGTCCTTGGCCGAGACCAATATCGAGGATGCGATCCAGTTCGAGCGCAACGGCTACTTCTGCCGCGACAAGGACTCAGCGCCAGGCAGACCGGTGTTCAACCGCACGGTCGGCCTGCGGGATACGTTTGCGAAGGAAGTGGGGAAGTAGGCTGATCAGTTGTCGTCGCCGGGCTTGTCCCGGCGACCCCGCTCCGCGGGGCACAGCGCCCGTCTAAGCGAGATGGCCGGGACAAGCCCGGCCATTACAAGGCGGCGGCTCACTCCCGTTCACAACCGTTCTTCTAGTCACAACTCAAGGCCGCAGTAGCATTGCCGCACGCGTAACGCGTGGGCGGGGCGTCATGGCCTTGAAGGAGGAGGGGCGAGCACGGGCA
>Ga0255338_1003760_pt1 | contig 17327 bp, 20 predicted proteins | sample MeOH1_35cm_T4_19_FD_203715 | JGI IMG/M metagenome (GOLD analysis project Ga0255338, IMG submission 203715) | Sandy soil microbial communities from University of British Columbia, Vancouver, Canada - MeOH1_35cm_T4_195 | ecosystem: Engineered > Artificial ecosystem > Sand microcosm > Unclassified ...
GGGCATTGCGCACCGCCGCCGGGTCGTTGACCACCAGGGTGCGGTGCTGGATCCGCTCGAGCAGGTGCGTCGCGGTGATATAGGCGAGATCGAACGGTGGATCCTGGCGCATCAGCACCACGTCGACATCGTCGGCAAGATCGAGCATCACGCCCTCGCCGAATGCGAAATGGTCGCCGTCGACCCTCTGGACGGTGACCGGGCGCGCCGGTGCGGTGACCCGCCCGTCCCGGTAATTGAGGTCGCCGGCGGTATAATGAAAGAGGGTGTGGCCGCGCTGCTGCGCGCCGAGCATGATCGCGAAGGTCGAATCGCCCGCGATGTTGATCTTCTCCATCGGGTCCATCTGGACGGCGACGCGCAGGGCCATAATGTTCACTTCCTCGACGGCTGATCCGTTCGGCACGCGAAGCGGGGTCTCACCGCTGCCGAGGCTTCTGATTGATGTTCCGGCCGCAACGCGCAAGCGCTTATTGTTCGTCAAGCCGCCGCGTGCGGCTGGTTCAGGAATAGCAAGACGGCATCGGCCGGCGCGCGCGTCGGGTCCGGATCACCCGCTCCAGACGTCGGATAGATGACGTGGAAACCGCCACGGCACGATGAAGATGGCATCGATCCGCACGTCGTCGTCGGCGCGCATGAAACGCGGCGCGAGCGCCTCGGCCGCAGCCGCGACCCGACGCAGCCGATAGTGATCGAGCGCGAAAGCGGCGGTTGCCGCGCTCGCGCGCGCCTTGACCTCGATGAACGCCAGGGTCTGGCCGCGGCGGGCGACGAGATCGACCTCGCCGACCGGGGTGCGTATCCGCCGCGCCAGGATCGTCCAGCCCTTGAGCTGCAGCCACAGCGCGGCGATCAGCTCCGCACGCCTGCCGCCGCGCTCGGAGCGCCTGCGGTTCATCTGGACCCGTTCATGTCGCCGCTTCGGCGGGCACGCTCAATTGCCCGATCCACTGAGCGTGAGCGCGCGCTCGTAAACGCGGCGGCGCGGAAGCCCGAGGCTCGCCGCCACCTCCGCCGCGGCGCGCGAAGCCGGGAGGCGCTGCATGGCTTCGGCCAAAGCATCGTCGATGCTGCGTTCGTCGGCCGGCTCTGCGGGCGCGGGTGGGCCGACGACGATGACGATCTCGCCCTTCGGCGGCTGCTCGGCGTAGCGCTCGGCGAGGGCGCTCAGCCGCTCGGTGACGCTTTCCTCGAACCTCTTGCTGATCTCGCGCACCACCGCCGCGTCCCTGTCGCCGAGCCCCTGATGGAGCGCGCGCAACGTCGCGGCGAGGCGCGGGCCGCTTTCGTAGAGGATCAGGGTCGCCTTGATGCCAGCGACCTCGGCGATCGCCGCCGCGCGCGCGCCGGCCTTGGCGGGAAGGAAGCCGAGGAACAGGAAGCGGTCGGTCGGAAGCCCGGCCAAGGTCAGCGCGGCGACCGCCGCGCACGGGCCGGCGACGGTGGTGACGTGGCGGCCGGCGGCGCGCGCCTCGCGGACCAATTTATAGCCGGGATCGGAGATCAATGGGGTTCCGGCGTCGGAAACCAAGGCGATCGCCTTGTGCGCCATCTCCGCCACCAGGCCGGGGCGGACGCGATCGGCATTATGATCGTGATAGGGGGTCATCGGGCGCTTGACCCCGATATGCGCGAGCAGCTTGGCGGTGACCCGGCTGTCCTCGACCGCCAGCAGATCCGCTGCGGCAAGCACCGACGCGGCGTGCGGGCTGAGATCGGAGAGATTGCCGATCGGGGTCGCGACGATATAGAGGCCTGGTAACAATCTATCGCTCATAGGATTCCGTCATGGCAGAGCAGTCGCATCACCCGCAAGCTCGGCGGTCATTCCTGGCACTCGCCGGAGCCGGCCTGCTGTCGATCGCGCTCGCCGGCTGCCAAGTCGTTCCGAGGCGGCCGGCGCCGCCGCCGCCGCCCGAGCCGACCGGCCCGGTGCGTCCGCCGATCTCGCCGAACCTGCCGCGCGACGAGACCCGCAACCGGGTCGCGGTGCTCGTGCCGCTCTCGGGCGCCAATGCCGGGGTGGGCCAATCGATCGCCAACGCCGCCAATCTCGCGCTGCTCGACACCGGTGGCGAACGGATCCGCATCACCGTCTACGATACCGCGAAGGGCGGCGCATTGGCTGCGGCGAACGAGGCGCTCGCCGACGGCAATGGCCTGTTCCTCGGGCCCCTACTGGCCGAGGATGCACGCGCCATCGCGCCGGTCGCCCGAGGCCGCGGCGTTCCGGTGATCGCTTTCTCCAACGACAGCAGCGTTGCGGGTAATGGCGTGTACCTGATGGGCTTCACGCCGAGACAGTCGATAACCAGAACGGTTTCTTTTGCTGCTGAACGCGGGGTCCAGCGCTTTGCCGCGCTGACTCCGCAGGGCGTCTATGGGCGGCGTGCATCGCAGGCGATGATCGATGCGGTCGAACAAGCCGGCGGCCGGATGGTGGCGATGCAGGAACTCGGCCGCACGCCGGCGGCGATGCGCGCCGCGGTCGCCACCCTCAACGGCCAAGGCGCCTATGACGCGGTGCTGATCGCCGACAGCGGCAAGTCGGCCGCCACGGTCGCGGCGCTGGTCCGCAGCGGTCCGTCGGGCCGCGCCCGCATCCTCGGGACCGAGCTCTGGTCGACCGAAGCGGGGCTTGCCGCGCTTCCGGCGCTGCGCGGCGCCTGGTTCGCCAGCGCCTCCGACACGATGTTCAACCAGTTCAAGACCCGCTACCGCGCGCGCTACGGCAAGACGCCCTACCGGCTGGCGAGCCTCGGCTACGATGCGGTGCTGCTTTCCGTCAGGGTCGCCGCGGACTGGCGGATCGGCTGGCCTTTCCCGGAACGGGCGTTGCTCGATCCCGGCGGCTTCGCAGGTGTCGACGGCGCGTTCCGCTTCCGGCCGAACGGCGTCGCGGAGCGCGCGCTCCAGGTCCAGGAGATCGGACCTGCAGGCCTGACGGTGGTATCGCCCGCGCCGCGAGGTTTCTCGAACTAGAGCAAATGTCCGAGCCGCATCAACGGCGCCCACCTGCCGCTCGCGGGACCGCTGCAAAACTCCGTTCGCCGTGAGCTTGTCGAACCGCTTTCCTTCTTTTTTGGAGGAGGCCCTCGACCGGCTTAGGCGGAACGGGTTTTCAAGCGCAGAGGGTGACGATCTCGGGCAGGATCGCGTCGAGCAGCAGGCTCCCTTTGTCCGTCACCCGCAGGCGATTGCCGTCGCGGACGAGAAATTGTTGGCGTTCGAGCCGCGCGACCGCCTGCTCGTCCACCAGCGCGTGCGGCGCCATGCCGCTCAGGCGGGCGATGCGCTCGAGATCGACACCTTCGCGTAACCTAAGGCCCATCAGCAATGCCTCCACGCCCCGGTCGGGGCCGGCAATCGGCTGCTCGAGCGCGATGCCATGGGCGTTGCGCGCCAGCGCGGCCAGCCAGTTCTCGGGCTTCTTGTGGCGCTGGACGATTGCATGGCCGCGCCGGCCGTGTGCTCCCGGGCCGATGCCGCAATAAGTCTGGTAGCGCCAATAAGCGAGATTGTGGCGGCTTTCCTCGCCGGGCCGGGCATGGTTCGACGTCTCGTAAGCCGGAAGACCCGCCGCCGCGGTCAGCTTTTGCGTCAGCTCGTAGAGCGCGGCCGCATGGTCGGGATCGACCTCGGCCAATTCCCCCTTGGCGGCGAGGGCAGCGAAGCGCGTTCCCGGCTCGATCGTCAATTGGTAGAGCGACAGATGGCCAGTGCCGAACGCGAGCGCTTGCTCGAGCTCGGTGCCCCACGCTTCCTCGGTCTGGCCCGGCAGCGCGTAGATGAGGTCGAAGCTCACCCGCGCGAAGCGCGATTGCGCCATCTCGAGCGCGGCGAGCGCTTCGGCGACATCGTGCGCGCGGCCAAGGAAGCGCAACGCGCGATCGTCGAGCGACTGCAAGCCGAGCGAGACGCGGTTGACCCCAGCGAGCGCCAGATCGGCGAAGCGCGCCGCCTCGACTGACGAGGGATTGGCTTCGAGCGTGATCTCGATCCCGCCGCTGAAGCCCCAATGGGCGTCGGCCGCTTCGACCAGCGCCGCGACCGTCGCGGGGGGCATCAGCGATGGCGTGCCGCCGCCGAAGAAGATCGAGCCGAGCTTCCGCCCGGGTTCGCGCGCCGCTTCATAGGCGAGGTCCGCGAGCAATGCGTCACGCCAGCGCTGCTGGTCAACCGAGGCGCGGACGTGGCTGTTGAAGTCGCAATAAGGGCATTTGGAGACGCAGAAAGGCCAGTGGATGTAGAGCGCCAGCGGTTCCGCCGTTCCCAGAGCCGCTGTGTCCCGATGTTCACCTGTCGCGGCGGCGGCGGGCTTGGCTCCCGCCCCGGCACCGGAGGCGAGCGCGATCGTCACTGGACCAGATCGGCGACCAGCTTGCGGAAGGCTTCGGCGCGATGACTCATCGCATGCTTGGCGGTGGGGTCCATCTCGCCGAACGTCTGATCATGGCCGATCGGCTGGAACATCGGGTCATAACCGAAGCCTTTGTCGCCGCGCGGCGGCCAGACCAGCTGGCCATAGACTCGGCCTTCGAAATTCTCGCACTGGCCGTCGTTGGGCCAGGCGACCGCGAGCGCGCAGACGAAATGCGCGTCGCGGCCGGCCTCCGGACCCTTGGCGAGCACTTCCTCCCAGATGCGTTCCATGCCGATGCGGAAGTCGCGGCCCGGCCCCGCCCAGCGCGCCGAGTGGATGCCAGGCCGCCCTTCGAGCGCATCGACGCACAGGCCGCTGTCGTCGGCGAGCGCCGGAAGGCCGGAAAGGTCGGCCGCGAGACGCGCCTTGAGGTCGGCATTGTCGACGAAGCTGGCGCCGGTCTCTTCGGGCTCGGGCAGGTCGAGTGCGGCAGCGGACACGGGCTCGATGCCATAGGGGCCGAGCAGCGCGGCGATCTCGCGGACCTTGCCCTGGTTATGGCTGGCGATGACGAGCTTGCCGGGCCCGAGCCGCCGCATCATCGGCCCGTCGCCTTGGCCTGCGCCGCAAAGATTTCGGCGCAGCCGATCCGGGCGAGGCGAAGCAGGCGAAGCAGCCCTTCCTCGTCATAGCTCTCGCCCTCTGCGGTGACCTGAGCCTCGACGATATTGCCGTTCTCGGTGAGCACGAAATTGCCGTCGGCGCCAGCGGTCGAATCCTCGTCATAGTCGAGGTCGAGCACGGCGGCGCCGCCGTGGATGCCGCAGCTGACCGCGGCGACCTTCTGCAGCATCGGGTCGGTCTGGAGCAGCTCGCGCGCGATCAGCCCGTCGATCGCGATGCGGAGCGCCACCCAGGCGCCGGAGATCGCCGCGGTGCGCGTGCCGCCGTCCGCCTGGATGACATCGCAATCGAGCGTGATCTGGCGCTCGCCCAATGCTTCGAGGTCGACGACCGCGCGCAGCGAGCGGCCGATCAGCCGCTGTATCTCCTGCGTACGGCCCGATTGCTTGCCGCGCGCCGCCTCGCGCGACCCGCGCGTGTGGGTCGCCCGCGGCAGCATGCCATATTCGGCCGTCACCCAGCCCTTGCCCTTGCCGCGCAGCCATGAGGGCAACGATGTCTCGATCGAGGCTGTGCACAGCACGCGTGTGTCACCGAAGCTGACGAGGCAGCTTCCCTCGGCGTGGCGGGTGAAACCTGCCTCCATCGTGATTGGTCGCATCTGATCGGGGGCGCGGCCGGATGGGCGCATCAATTCACTCCTGCAATGTGCGGCGGCTTTAGACAGTGGTCCGATGACGGTCCAGCGCGAAGGCCGGCCCGCCGCCCCGCCGGGCTCGACTTGCGCCCGCTTGACCTTGCTCGCAGGCCGTCGGAAGGCAGGAATATGGCACGGAAAGCTTTTGCCTTGCTGCTCGGCGCGGCGGCGCTGCTCGGCGGATGCGCGACCATCCCCCATCCGCGTGGCCCCCATCCGCCTGGCCCCCATCCGCCTGGCGTCGCCGAGGGCGGGCCGACGGAGCTGAAGTCGATCGCTTACGAGGCGGGGCCATGCAGCACCCTCTGTCCGGTCTATCGCGTCACGGTCGCTGCCGACGGCAAGGGCCTGTTCGAGGGCGTGCGCAACACGGTGGCGGCTGGCCGGCATCGTTTCGCAGTTCCGGCCGAGGCATTCTCCGCCTTCGCCGCTGCGCTCGCGCCGGTGCGACCGAGGCAGGGGCTGTCGCGCTACGACAGCCGGCGCGGCTGCGAAACCACGGCGAAGGGGCTTCCGTCGGTGCGTATCAGCTGGCGCGGCCGCGCCGGAGCTCGCCAGAATCTGCTCTACGATTTCGGCTGCAACGCCGAACGCAACCGCGACATCTCCGACCGCGTCGGGCAGGCGCCCTCGCTGCTGCCGATCGGCGCGCTGATTGGGCCGCTTCCCTGAAGGCCGCCTTCGGCCCCGCACGGGCCGCGCGGCAAATGCAGCGCTGTTGAGTGGCGGAGAGCGTGCGCCTACATAGCGGCCGATGGGCAGCACTCCGGTCACCGAAATCACCGAACGCGCGCGAGACGTTTTCCGGCTGGTGGTCGAAAGCTACCTCAATTCGGGGGCACCGGTCGGTTCGCGCACCGTCTCGAAGCTGCCCGGAATCAATCTGTCGCCGGCGTCGATCCGAAACGTCATGCAGGATCTGGAGGAGCTTGGGCTGCTCAGCCATCCGCACACCTCGGCGGGGCGCATCCCCACCGAAAGCGGACTGCGCCTGTTCGTCGACGGCATGATGCAGGCGGCCGAGCCGAGCGCCGAGGAGCGCGCGGCGATCGAAGGCCGAATCGGGCAGGGCGGCCCGATCGAGGAGGCGCTGGCGGCGGCGACCGCGGCCCTGTCTGGACTGTCGGCCTGTGCGGGGATCGTGCTGGTGCCCAAGCGCGAGCCCGTGCTCAAGCAATTCGGCTTCGTGCCCTTGTCCGCGACGCAGGCGCTGGCGGTGATGGTCGGCGGCGACGGCAGCGTCGAAAACCGCGTCGTCGATCTGCCGCCGGGGATGACCGCCGGGGCGCTGAACGAGGTCGGCAATTATGTCAGCGCGCGCCTGGCCGGACTGACGCTCGGCGAGGCGCAGGCGCGCCTCGAGAAAGAGATCAAGGCCGGCGAGGCGGCGCTCGACAGGGCCGCGCAGGAGCTCGTGGCGCGGGGCCTCGCCACCTGGTCGGCGGACGGGTCCCGGCCGGTGCTGATCGTGCGCGGCCAGGCCAATCTGATCGACCAGGAGGCTGCCGCCGATCTCGAACGAGTCCGTCAGCTGCTCGACGAGCTCGAGGGCAAGGAAGAGATCGCCCGGCTGCTCGAGCGCGCGCGCGCCGGCCAGGGCATGAAAATTTTTATCGGCTCCGAAAACAAGCTGTTCGCGCTTTCGGGCTCCTCGGTCATCGCGGCGCCCTATCGCGGCGGCGACGGAAAGGTGGTCGGCGTGGTCGGGGTTATCGGCCCGACGCGGTTGAACTATGCCCGCGTCGTTCCCATGGTGGATTTCACTGCACAGGCATTATCGAGATTGATGACATGAACGACGACCAGAAGCTGCACGAACAAGCCGATCAGGGCGCCGCCGCCGGAGGAGTCGCCGGGGAAGGGGCCGCGCCGGAAACGGAGGGCGGCAGCGAGCTCGACCGGCTCGCCGAGCTCGAGAAGGAGCTCGAGGAAGTTCGCCAGCACGCGCTTTACGCGCAGGCCGAGACCCATAATGTCCGCCGCCGGCTCGAGCAGGAGAAGGTCAATGCCTCGGCCTATGCGGTGACCGGTTTCGCGCGCGAGATGCTGTCGGTGAAGGACAACCTCGATCGCGCGCTGGTGTCGGTGCCCGAGGAATTGCGCCAGGACGGTAAGCTCGGCGCCTTGCTTGCCGGTATCGAGGCGACCGCACGCGAGCTCGAGGCGGTGTTCCAGCGCAACGGCATCACCCGCATCGATGCGATGGGCGTGCCGCTCGATCCCAATCGCCATCAGGCCATGGTCGAAATCCCCAGCGAGGACGCCGAACCCGGCACGATCGTCCAGGAAATGCAGTCCGGTTATATGATCAAGGATCGCTTGCTGAGGCCGGCCCTGGTCGGCGTCGCCAAGAAGCCGTAACTTTGCTCAACCCCCTCCTTGGGCGCGCGCCGAAGGAGGAGGGGCGGGCACCGCGGCACCCCCTGCGGTCGAGCCGAGCAGCGGCAGCTTGAGCTGATGGATCAGATTTCCCGCGCCGCGGTCGTGCGACTCTCCGAGGCCAATCCGCATCGCGCGCACTTCTTCGACGCTGCGTGCGCAATAGGTGCCGAACAAGCGGTCCCAGACGCTGAGCACGTCGCCGAAATTGCTGTCGGTCTCGCGCTGCAGCGCCGAGTGATGGACGTGGTGCATCTGCGGGGTGACGATCAGCCATCTGAGGTATGGCTCGGCGCGGCCGAGATGCAGATTGGCATGGGTCAGCAGCACCAACCCGATCGACATGACCTCATAGACGATGAGCGCCGGCACCGAGAGACCCAACAGCACCGCCACCGACGCCAGAATCACCGCCTGCACGAGCGGCGTGACAGGATGGTTTCGAAAGCTCGTCGAAAGATCGATCGCGGTGTCGCAGTGATGGATTTGGTGAAGCCGCCAGAGCAAAGGCACTTTGTGCTCGAGACGATGGAGCGCGTAGGCGGCCAGGCTCCGCAACGCGATGGTCAGCGCGAAAGCGAGCGTCGCCGGCATCGCGACCAGGTTGAGCAGCCCGATCGATTCATCGCCAGCCCATTGCGCGGCGAGGATCGTCGACAGCGGAAGGAATGTCGCGATCGCGAAGTTGGCGGCGCCGAGGCCGAAATTGGTGAAGAGCCGGCCCTTGGCTTCGATTGTCTTGCGGTGGATCGGCAGCAGCAGCTCGATCAGCGCGATCGCGAGGAACAGCAGCCAGAAGGCTGCAAACGGCAGCCATTCCATCGGTATTCCGGCGATGCTGTCGGTTGCTGACCCAGGCACATTCTCTCCAGAGGAAGGCAGCGAATTGACAGTCGAAGGACCAGCAATTAGCGCGATTTTTCCAATCTAGCGCAAGCGCGGTTTCATCTCCAGAGGAGGACTCGAGTGCCGTCATTCATCCCCGTATGTCGTGGCGTTGCCGCCGTTGGTGTGGCGCTCATCGTTGCCGTCGAGCCGGCGCTTGCCGGCATGGTTGCGCCCGCCGTTCCCGCGCCGATCGTTGGAGCCGGCATTCCCGCGCTGATCGCCTTCGCAGGCGGATATTGGGCGATCCGCAAGCGCCGCAAGGATTAAAATCGAGGGGCTGGTCCGAACGCATCGTCCGCGTTGACCGCTCGTCGGTTGCGCTTACAATTCCGGTTCCTGAGTCGCTCATCGACCGGGCGGCATCGACGAGGAGACGGGCCCATGCTGTCGTTGACCAACCTCATTCGCATGACCGCAGCAATCGCGGTGGCCGCCGTCGTCGCGGCCGAGCCAGCGTTGGCAGGTGCGACACCCGTAGCTGTCCCTGCGCCGATCGTTGGTGCCGGCATCCCCGCGCTGATCGCCTTTGCAGGCGGATATTGGGCGGTGCGCAAGCGGCGCAAGCGCTGACCGGCTTGACGTCCGTCATTGGCCGCTAGACGCGCATCATGATTGCGCCAAGCGACCGCTCGGTTGCGATTGCCGGCGCGCGACCGGCCCGATCGCGGCTGTTTTTCTGGCTTTTCCTGCTCGCCACCGGAAATGCTCTGACCGGCTTCGCGCTGCAATTCTTCCACGAGCATGATCTCGCCTCATCGCTCGGCAATCTGTTCGGGATCAGCGCCGTCGTCTGGGTCGCTGTGGTTGCCGGTATCGCGCTTCTCGCGCAGCCCTCTGTGCCGGCTCCGATCGAGCGGCTCGACTGGGTGGTCGCGGCGGTGACGATCCTGGCGGTGCTGGTCCCGCTCGGTCCTGCGAGCGCGGTGGCGCTGACCTTGCTGTCGATCTACGCCATCCTGACCAGCGCCGCGGGATCCACGCTTCGCCGCGCCGCGATCATCTTTCTTGCGATCACCGGCATGCTGATCTGGGGGCGGCTCGCGCTTGCGCTGTTCAGCGGGCCGTTGCTCGATGCCGACAGCTTTCTCGTCGCGACCCTGTTCGGCATGGGCAGGGTCGGCAACTTCATCAGCTTTGCGGACGGCAGCGGTCAGTTCGCGGTCGCGCCGGGCTGCTCGTCGCTTCAGGGCATGTCGATCGCAATCGTGATGTGGGCGCTGGTCAACCAATGGTTCGAGGTTCCGTTCAGCCGTTCGGCGCTGATCGCGCTGCTCGCCGCGCTTGCGGTAACGGTCGCGATCAACGTCCTCAGGATAGGCGCCATCGGGCTCTTCCCGGCCCATTTCGATCAGATCCATACCGGCATCGGCTGGCACGTCTTCTCGTGGCTGACCCTGATCTCGGTTGCGGGAATCTGCCTCTACGGCGCGCGGCGTGAAATTTACCAACGCGTTTGAGGGCGCGCTGCTCGGGCTGCTCGTCCTCAGCCTCGGCCTCAAGCTCGCCGCGTCGCGAAGCGAGCCCCTGCCTGACCAACGGCTTTTCGCAAGCCAGGTCTCCCGCTTCCTCGAACGCGAAGGCTATTCGACCGCCGCCGAGCTGCGCCCGCTGGGGATGATGGTCACCGCGCGGCGCGACGGCTGCCGCCTCGCGGTCCGCGACTATCCGCCGCACGGCACGCTCGCCCACACCTATGCGCGGCTCGCGCGGCCGGTCGGCCCGCTCCATTTCGTCTATCGTGGCAAAGTCAGTGATCGAGCGCCCAAGCTGCTGCCGCTGATCGAATATTTCGCCGGACGCGAACTGCGCCGGATGGGCATCGCCGCGCCGCGCGCGCCGATCCTCGCCGTCGCCGCATCGCGCGGCTGCGACATCGGGTGCCTGCGCTGGGAGGCGATATCGACCTTCGCCCGTTAGAATGATCTCAAGCGGGGGTGCGCTCGGTTGGCGCGCGGAAACGCCGAACGCGCGACCGCCCGTCAGTCACGCTCGAGCTTGCCGGTCCAGGGGCGGAAGAACAGATGGCCTTGCTTGGTCGTGCCTTGATAGGCTTCGCCCGACGAGCAGTTGATCTTGTAGATCCCCTGGGCGCTCACCACCGCCTCGGACGAGACGACACGGCCGCATGGGAAGCCGATCCGATCGATCGTTCGCGCAATCTCGGCGTCGCCCAATGGCGGCCGGCCCGCTCGCGTCGCGACCGCATCGCTATCGCTCTTGTTGCGCCCGGCGCCGGCCGCGCTCTTCTCCGCGCTCGGCGCCGCGCCCGCGGCTGCCGCGCTTCGCTCCTTGTCGTCCGCCTTTTTCTCAGCGGCCTTCTTCGCGGGCGCCTTCTCCGGAGCTTTGGTTTGCGTCGTGGCCGCTTCCGGCGCTTGGGGCGGCCCATCGGCATCGGCATCGGCGTTTTCGGCCTCCACAGCCGCCGCATCCTCGGCGGCCGGCGCGGGAGCCTCGGGAATGCTCACCTTACCATCAGGCTCGGGCCGATAAGGCTCGGGTGCGGGAAGCTCGAGCGTGACTCCGGCGGACCCTTGGTCTTTCGCCGCCGGCTCCGAGCCCGACGATCCGCACGCGCCGAGCATCAGGCCAGAAAGCATCAGGATCGCGAGCCATGACGAGGGCAGGCGTGCCGCGCGCGGATTCGATTTTTGCACCGTCACAGGCCCCTTGCTGCTCTGCCCCGCCAGCACTCTAAGCCGCGCGAACCGCTTGTCTATCCGCTCGGGCGAGGAGCTGACGAATTCGCGCGACGCCAGCCTAGTCGGCGCCGAACGGGACAAGCGCTTCGAGCGCGGTGCGCGATGGCGCGCCGACGACGTCTTTGCCGTTCCTGAGCAGGAACAGGTGCCGGACGATCTCCGCCTGCTGCTCGAGGCCGTAATGTTCGAAGCGCCGACCCGGCGTCAGACGGTAGCTGTACCGGCAGAAAGGGTGGCGCATCAGCGGCAAATAATATTTTCCGCGCGTCTGGCTTTGCCACACATGGGTCAGCTCATGGAGGAACAAAGCCTGCAGCCGGAGCGGTTCGCGGCTGTAATCCTCGCTCCATTGCTCGTCCTCCGGGTGGACATGGATATGGCCGGTCGGCGCCATCATGATGCCGCGCGGCTGCAGCGGGAACCAGCGCCGCCGCCGGACCGTGACCGGGGAATAATCGACGGCATCGGCGAAGATCGAGCGGGCGAGGGCGCGTTCGCCCTGGGTCAGCGCGCGGGACGTCATTCAGTGTCCGTCGCTCATGCGCAGCCGCGGCCTCAGTGGCCGGCGTGGCCGGGCGCGGTTCCGCCGGGGCCGACGACATCGGCGTCGGTCACGATCTGACCCGTTGGGTTCAAGCTGAAGGTGAGGCTGATCTTGCCGCCCGGCTTTACCGCCGGGTCGATGCCGAACAGCATCGCATGCTTGCCGCCGGGCTTGAACTCCATCACACCCGCGTCGGGAAATTCGGTGGTGGCGATCGGCCGCATCCGCATCACCCCTCCGTCCATCTGGCTGTCGTGGAGCTCGATCCGCTCGACCTGGGGGCTGCTGACATTGGTCAGCGCCATCGGGCTGCTGTTGCTGCGCAAGGTGAAGTAAGCGGCACCCGGCACGCCGGGCGCGGCGGGAAGGCGGACCCAGGCTTGTTCGACCGTCACCTTGACCGTCTCGGGCGGGCGCTCGCACCCCCAAAGCAGGAACACGGCAGCGACGGCCGAAGCCGCGACGAAAGGGCGGGCGATGATGTCGTTCACTCGTCAGCCCTTAGGCGCGGCGACTTCTTGTAGCAACGCAAACGGCACCTATATCGCATGCGAAACACTCGCGCGCCTTGTTTGCAGGGCGCGGGTCTTGTTATTTTTGAGGGGCATAAGAGGGTCATATGGCAAAGGTAATTGGGATCGATCTCGGCACCACCAACAGCTGCGTCGCCGTGATGGAAGGCGGCAAGCCGAAGGTCGTCGAAAATGCGGAAGGCGCGCGCACGACGCCGTCGATCGTCGCTTTCGCAAAGGATGGGGAGCGGCTCATCGGCCAGCCGGCCAAACGCCAGGCGGTCACCAATCCCGACAACACGATTTTCGCGGTGAAGCGCCTGATCGGCCGCCGCTTCGACGATCCGGTGACCAAGAAGGACACCGAGCTGGTTCCGTACAAGATCGTCCGCGGCCCGAATGGCGACGCGTGGGTGCAGGCCGGCGGCCAGGATTATTCGCCGTCGCAGATCTCGGCGTTCATCCTCCAGAAGATGAAGGAAACCGCCGAGGCCTATCTCGGCGAGACGGTCAGCCAGGCGGTGATCACCGTCCCGGCCTATTTCAACGACGCCCAGCGCCAGGCGACCAAGGATGCCGGCCAGATCGCCGGCCTCGAGGTGCTGCGCATCATCAACGAGCCGACCGCGGCCGCGCTCGCCTACGGGCTCGACAAGCAGGACGGCAAGACGATCGCGGTCTACGACCTTGGCGGCGGCACGTTCGACGTCTCGATCCTCGAGATCGGCGACGGCGTGTTCGAGGTGAAGGCAACCAACGGCGACACCTTCCTCGGCGGTGAGGATTTCGACTCCAAGATCGTCGAATTTCTCGCGGACGACTTCAAGAAGGCGGAAGGCATCGACCTTCGCAACGACCGGCTCGCGCTGCAGCGGCTCAAGGAAGCTGCAGAGAAAGCCAAGATCGAGCTGTCGTCGGCGCAGACCACCGAGGTCAATCTGCCGTTCATCACGGCCGACCAGAATGGTCCCAAGCATCTCGTCAAGACGATCACCCGCGCCGATCTCGAACGGCTGGTCGCCGACCTGATCCAGCGCACGCTCGAGCCGTGCCGCAAGGCGCTCGCCGATGCCGGCCTCAAGGCCGACCAGGTCGCCGAGGTCGTGCTGGTTGGCGGCATGACCCGCATGCCGCGCGTCCGCGAGGTGGTGAAGGATTTCTTCGGCAAGGAGCCGCACACCGGCGTCAATCCGGACGAGGTCGTCGCGATGGGCGCGGCGATCCAGGCGGGCGTGCTGCAGGGCGACGTCAAGGACGTGCTGCTGCTCGACGTCACGCCGCTGTCGCTCGGCATCGAGACCCTGGGCGGCGTCTTCACCCGGATGATCGATCGCAACACGACGATCCCGACCAAGAAGTCGCAGACCTTCTCGACCGCGGACGACAATCAGAATGCCGTCACGATCCGGGTCTTCCAGGGCGAGCGCGAGATGGCCGCGGACAACAAGATGCTCGGCCAGTTCGACCTGATCGGAATCCCGCCCGCGCCGCGCGGCGTGCCGCAGATCGAGGTCACGTTCGACATCGACGCCAACGGCATCGTCAACGTCTCGGCGAAGGACAAGGGGACCGGCAAGGAGCAGCAGATCCGCATCCAGGCCTCGGGCGGCCTCAACGATGCCGACATTGATCAGATGGTCAAGGATGCCGAGCGTTTCGCCGAGGAGGACAAGAAGCGCCGTGCCGCCGCCGAAGCGAAGAACAATGCGGAGAGCCTGATCCACACGACCGAGCGCCAGCTCGAGGAGCATGGCGACAAGGTCGATGCCTCGCTCAAGTCTGAGATCCAGGCGGCGATCGACGCGACCCGTTCGGCGGTCGAGAGCGGCGATGTCGATGCGACCACGCAAAAGGCGCAGGCGCTCGCCCAGGTGGCGATGAAGCTCGGCCAGGCGATCTACGAGAAGGAGCAGGCCGCTGCTGCTTCTCCTGATGCCGGGGCCGGCCAGGGCGCCGAGGCCGGCGGCGGCGACGAAGTCGTCGACGCCGAATTCTCCGAGGTAGACGACGACAACAAGGCATAAGATCGTGGCTCGGCTCCCGCTCTTCTTTGTGACCGGCAAGGAAGGGCGGGAGCCGCACGTTTGGGGGAGCCGGGATTTCGATGCTCGACAGTGATTATTACGAACTGCTCCAGGTGGAGCGGACGGCGGACGAGAGGACGATCAAGACCGCCTACCGCCGGCTTGCGATGGAATGTCACCCCGATCGCAACCCCGGCTGCGCCGATTCGGAAGCGCGCTTCAAGGCGATCAGCGCCGCCTACGATTGCCTGAAGGACCCGCAGAAGCGCGCTGCTTATGATCGCTTCGGCCACGCCGCGTTCCAGAACGGCGGCCATGGCGGCATGGGCGGCGGTGCGCAGGATTTCGGATCCTTCTCGGACATTTTCGAGAATATCTTCGGCGAATTCATGGGCGGGCAGGGCGGCCGGCGTCCGAACGCGCTGCGCGGCTCCGATCTGCGTTACGACCTCGAAATCACGCTCGAGGAAGCGTTCGCGGGCAAGACCGTCGAGATCAAGATCGATACGACGGTGGCGTGCCAGCCGTGCGCCGGCAGCGGCGCCAAGGCCGGAACCAGCGCGCGCACCTGCGGCACCTGCGACGGGCGCGGCCAGGTGAGGGCGCGGCAAGGCATCTTCGTGCTCGAGCAGACCTGCCCGAGCTGCCGCGGCACCGGGCAGGTGATCGCCGAGCCGTGCGAAGCCTGCCGCGGCGACGGCAGGGTCGAGAAGCAGCGCGCGCTCGAAATCCGGATTCCGGCCGGCGTCGATGAAGGCACGAGGATCAGACTGTCCGGGGAAGGCGAGGCCGGCACGCGCGGCGGCCCAGCCGGAGACCTCTACATCTTCGTCCATCTCGAGCGTCACCGCATATTCCAGCGCGACGGCACGACCCTGTTCGCGCGCTGCCCGGTCAGCATCACCACCGCTGCGCTTGGCGGCACGATCGAAATACCGGGCCTCGACCGCGAGCGTCACGAGATCAAGATCCCGGCGGGGACGCAGTCGGGCAAGCAGCTTCGCCAGCGCGGCGCCGGCATGCCGGTGCTCAATGGCCGCGGCTTCGGCGACATGGTCATCCAGATCGAGGTCGAGACTCCGACGCGGCTTTCGAGCCGTCAGAAGGAATTGCTCGAGGAGTTCCGCAAGACCGAGACCGGCGAGGAATGCCCGGCGTCATCGGGCTTCTTCGCCAAGCTCAAGACGATGTGGGACGACCTCACCGACTAGAGCATCGTGCGCAAAAGTGGGAACCGGTTTTGCGCGAAAACGATACGGTAACAAAAGATTAGAGCGGGATGCGTGATCGCGCATTCCGCTTTAGGTGATTTCAAGTCAGGTGGAATCACCTGACGACTCGGCAATCGCGGAAAACAAAGAGAATCAGACGCAATCCCGGTTCAACCAAACCGGGACAGAGTCTAGGCTCCGGCCGCATCGGACCTGCCCCCCCCTGTCCTTGGCCCTGTCATTGAACGATCGCTGCGCGGAAGGGGAATTGCCCCTTGGCCGCAACCTTATGGTCGCAAAAAAAGGGAGGGTTCGATGCGTCCGCGTCTTTTTGCTCTGCTCATCGCCGCCGTCGCCGCGCCCGCGCTTGCGCAGGACGATTTTTCACGGGCCGAGATCAAGGTCGAACGGCTCGCGCCTGGTGTCGCCGTGCTGTTCGGGCCCGGCGGCAACATCGGCCTCTCTTATGGCGCGGACGGCAACGTGCTGATCGACGATCAATATGCGCCGGTCAGCGACAAGGTCGCCGCCGCCATCGCCACGCTCGATCGAGACCCGGTCAAGTTCGTGATCAACACCCATTGGCACGGCGATCACACCGGCGGGAACGAGAATTTCGGAAAGCGCGGCGCGGTCATCCTCGCCCACGACAACGTCCGCACGCGGATGACGTCCGAGCAGGTGATGAAGGAGCTCGGCATGACGGTACCGCCGTCGCCCGCCGGCGCGCTGCCGGTCGTCACGTTCGGCGACGGCGTCACGCTCCACATCAACGGCGACACGCTTCACGTCATCCATGTCGCGCATGCGCACACCGATGGCGATGCGCTCGTCCATTGGGAAAAGGCCGACGTGCTCCACATGGGCCACGCCTTCTTCCTCAAGGAATCGTTCCCGTTCATCGATCTCAGCTCGGGCGGCTCGATCGACGGGCTGATCGCCGCAGCCAACCTCGGCCTCGCTTTGGCCAAGCCGACCACCAAGATCATTCCCGGCCACGGGCCGGTCGGCACACGCGCTGATCTTCTCGCCTATCGCGACATGCTGGTCGACGTCCGCGCCAAGGTGGCGGCGGCGATCGCCGGCAAGCAGACGCTGGCCCAGCTCCTCGCCACCAGGCCGGTCGCGCGCTACGGAATGCCGGACGGCTTCATCAAGCCCGACCAGTTCGTCACGCACGTCCATGCCAGCCTGACCGCGGCCGCTGCCCAGGATCACCCGCACGCGCATTGATCTACTTCCCGTCATGCCAGTGCAGGCTGGGGGGTGAGTTCACGTTCGAAGTGCAACACGGGAGTGGAGCATTGAGAATGCCTCGGCTGGGGTTTTGAAGTCGAGGCATTTTCGGGGTGTGTGATTGAAGGCGTGGGTGATGCGCTCGAG
>Ga0255338_1003761_pt1 | contig 17321 bp, 19 predicted proteins | sample MeOH1_35cm_T4_19_FD_203715 | JGI IMG/M metagenome (GOLD analysis project Ga0255338, IMG submission 203715) | Sandy soil microbial communities from University of British Columbia, Vancouver, Canada - MeOH1_35cm_T4_195 | ecosystem: Engineered > Artificial ecosystem > Sand microcosm > Unclassified ...
GCATGGCTCCTAACCCCGACCTGCGCGATTGGCAGTGCTGAGACCTCAGTTCCGGCGTTATAAGCCCGCGCCTCGCAGCTTTTTTGCGCTGCAATAAGGTCCAGGTCATTTCATGTCTCACAGCGTCGTCGTTCCGACGGCCACAGGCGCGGACGGCACCGCCCCGGCCAAAACCGGCTTTTGGGCGCTTACCGTCGGCAGTATCGGGGTTGTCTACGGCGACATCGGCACCAGCCCGCTTTATGCGTTGCGCGAGTCCGTTACGGCCGCGACCAGTGGCGGCGGGGCGGTGACCGAGCCGGTGGTGCTTGGCATCCTCTCGCTCATCATCTGGGCGCTGCTCATTGTGGTCACCGCCAAGTACGTGATCATTCTGCTGCGCGCCGACAACAACGGCGAGGGCGGCACGTTGGCGCTGATGGCGCTCGCGGCGCGAGTGGTCGGCCGTTCCAGCGGCATCGTCATTTTGCTCGGTATCATCAGCGGCGCGCTGTTTTACGGCGATGCGATCATCACGCCGGCACTGTCGGTGCTCTCGGCGGTGGAAGGCCTCAAGGTCGCGACGCCGGCCTTCGAACCTTACGTGGTGCCGATCACGGTGGTGATTCTCGTGCTGTTGTTCTCGGTGCAATCCCACGGCACCGCCAAGGTTGCGGCGTTCTTCGGTCCGCTCACGCTTCTTTGGTTTGCCGCGCTTGCGGTGGCCGGTTTGTGGCACATCGGTCAGAACCCGACCGTGCTCTACGCCTTCAACCCGTGGTACGGCGTCAACTTCCTCATCCACCACGGCATGATCGCCTTCTACACGCTGGGCGCCGTCTTTCTCGTCGTCACCGGCTCCGAGGCGCTTTATGCCGACCTCGGCCATTTCGGCCGCGGTCCGATCCGCTTTGCCTGGCTCACGGTGGTGCTGCCCGCGCTGACCATCAACTATCTCGGTCAGGGCGCGCTGGTGCTCGCCAACCCGAAGGCGATCGAGAGCCCGTTCTTCCTGCTGTTTCCGGAGTGGGCGTTGCTGCCGATGGTGCTGCTCGCCACCGCCGCAACAGTGATCGCTAGCCAAGCCGTCATCACCGGTGCCTATTCGCTGACGCGGCAGGCGATCCAGCTCGGCCTATTGCCGCGCTTTGAGATCCGGCACACTTCAGAATCGCTGATGGGGCAGATCTTCATGCCGCGCGTCAACACGCTGCTGCTAATCGGCGTGTTGCTCCTGGTCGCGCTGTTCCGCTCATCGAGCGCCTTGGCTTCCGCCTACGGCATCGCCGTCACCGGCACGATGGTGGTCACGGCCATGATGGCTTTCATCGTGATCTGGAAAGTCTGGCGCTGGCCGGTGATCGGCGCCGCGGCGTTGATCGCGCCGTTCCTGTTCATTGACTTCACCTTCCTGACCGCCAACCTCCTCAAATTGTTCGAGGGCGGCTGGATGCCGCTGGCGCTGGGTGCGGTGGTGATGGTGGTGATGTATACATGGCGCCGCGGCAGCCGGCTGCTTGTTCTGAAAACACGCCGGCAGGAGATTCCGCTGGCGACGCTGGTGGCGAACCTGGAGAAGAAGCGGCCGCATCAGGTGCCTGGCACCGCCGTCTTCTTGACCAGCGATCCGGAGTTCGCCCCGACCGCGCTCCTGCACAGCCTCAAGCACTACAAGGTGCTGCACGAGAAGAACGTCATCCTCACCATCGAGACCGGCGATACCCCGCATATCGATCCGGCCGAGCGCGTGCGTCTCGAGCCCGTGGGCGAGACCTTCCTGCGCGTCGTGCTGCGCTTCGGCTTCATGGAGACGCCGAACGTGCCGAAGGCTTTGGCGATTGCGCGCAAGCTCGGCTGGCAGTTCGACATCATGTCGACGTCGTTCTTCCTGTCGCGGCGCTCGCTCAAGCCCGCCGCTCAGTCGGGGATGCCGCGCTGGCAGGACCGGCTGTTCATCGGCCTGACGCGGGTCGCCAACGACGCCACCGACTACTTCCAAATTCCGACCGGGCGGGTGGTCGAGGTCGGGACGCAGGTCACCATCTAGGCAGCGAAAACTGATGCGAGGCGCGGCGTTTCCGGCTAAAACGGCGGCGGAAAACGGAGATGTCGTCCATGGCCGATGAGATGGCCCGCGCCAATGAAGTGACCAACCTGACCCCGGCCGAGGTCGCTGCCGGCCTGGAGGCGGGTCGCATCCTGCTGGTCGATGTGCGCGAGTACAACGAAACCAATGTCGAGAGCTATCCCGACGCGGTGATCGTGCCGCTGTCGGCTTTCGACCCCACGGCCATCCCAGATCCGCAAGGTCGGCAGGTCGTTTTCGCCTGCCGCTCCGGTCGTCGCTCGGTGACGGCCTCGCTCGCGGCCCAGGATCAGGGCTATCCCTACAAGGCGCATCTCGCCGGCGGCATCATCGCTTGGAAGGCCGCCGGGCTTCCGACAAAAACCTGACCTCCAGACTCCGTCGAAGTTTATCATGCGCAGAGCATTCGCGATCGCCGTCATTGCCCTGAGCGCCGGCATCCCGGCCGCCCTGGCGCAGACCGCGCGGACGGTCAATGTCTACAACTGGTCGGACTACATCGATCCGACCGTGCTGGAGGACTTCACCAAGGAGACGGGCATCAAGGTGCAGTACGACACCTTCGACGCCAACGAGACGCTGGAGACCAAGCTGCTCGCCGGCAAGTCCGGCTACGACGTGGTGGTGCCGACGGCCTATTTCCTCGAGCGCCAGATCAAGGCCGGCGTGTTCCAAAGGCTCGACAAGAGCAAGCTGCCGAACCTCGTTCACGTCTGGCCGGAAATCGCCAAACGGCTTGCCAGCTACGATCCCGGCAACCAATACGCCGTCAATTACATGTGGGGCACAACCGGCATCGGCTACAACGTCAAGGCTATGCGCGAACGCCTAGGCCCCGGTGCGACGATCGACAGCTGGGACGTGGTGTTCAAGCCGGAGCTGCTCGCCAAGTTCAAGAACTGCGGCGTGCACATGCTCGACTCGGCCGACGATGTTCTGCCGGCGGCGCTGCATTATCTCGGCCTCGATCCGAACTCGACCGATCAGAAGGATCTGCAGAAAGCCGCCGATCTGATGATGAAGATTCGTCCTTCGGTGCGGAAATTCCATTCCTCCGAATATCTCAATGCGCTCGCGGGCGGGGAAATTTGCCTGGTCGTGGGTTGGTCGGGCGACATCAAGCAGGCGCAGAAGCGCGCGGCGGAAGCCAAGAACGGTGTCGATATCGCTTACGCTATCCCGAAGCAGGGCGCGCAGATGTGGTTCGACAATCTTGCCATCCCGAAGGATGCCGCGCATGTCGATGAGGCCTACGCCTTCATCAATTACCTGATGAAGCCGGAAGTCGCCGCGAAGAACTCGAACCTGATCTCTTACGCCAACGGCAATCTGGCGAGCCAGAAATTCATCGATAAGGCGGTGCTCGATGACAGAAGCGTGTTTCCGGACGAGGCCGCCATGCAGCGGCTCTATACCGTGAGCGCGCGCGAGCAGAAGACGCAGCGGGCGATCAACCGGCTGTGGACGAAGATCAAGACGGGGCGCTGACTGCTTTCAGCGTAGGCGCTTTTAACGCGCCTCATCCTCCGGCCGCCAGCGGCGGTGCTGCCACAGCCACTGTTCGGGGTGTTCGCGCACCCAGCCTTCAACGACGTTCATGATCGTCTGCATGGTGCCGGCGATATCGATCTTGCCGTCGGCGTCACGCGCGGGCTTGATTTCGTCCGTCAGCTCGGCGCGGAAGCGGTTGTTCGGCAGGCGGACGATGCGCGTGCCATGGATCGGGCAATCGAAGTGCTGCGCGAGCCGCGCGATCAGCGGATTGGCGCGCGTCTTGCGGCCGAAGAAGGTCACCTCGACGCCGCGCACGTAATACTGATCGACCAGCATACCGACATGGGCGCCGCGCTCGAGTGCCTGCGAGATCTTCATTGGTGCTTCCAGGCCGGTCGAGATCAATTCGCCCATCGTGGCGGCGCGCGTCTCGGTGATCCAGTCGTTCAGCCGCCTGATATTCGGCCGCCGGTAGAGTACCGCACTGTCGAGCTTGTAGGTCGCGGCGCAGATTGCCGGCAGCTCCCAGTTGGCAAGATGTGCGGCGAAGATGAGCGCCGGCTTGCCGTCGGTGAGCAGCGTGTGGAAGCGCTCGATGTCGACGTCGTTGAGCTGGATGCGGCCGTCTTTCTTCGGATTGTCGGGGTCGAAGTCCCACAGCCGGTCGAGATGCGCGAATTCGGCGCCCATCCGGCCGATATTGTCCCAGGTGCCGCGCAGGATTGTCTCGATCTCCTGCGGCGTTTTCTCCGGAAAAGCGGCGGTGAGCTGCGCGCGCGCGATTTTGTTCTCGCGGAACAGCGGCCCGATGCCGCGCATGAACCAGGCGCCGAGATTGGCCATCGTGTCGGGGTCGATGGCGCGCAAGGTGCGCAGGAGCCCGACGGCCAGCGCGCCGGCGGCGGCGTCGCCGGTGCGCTTCAGGCTGCGCCGCAGCTTTCGTTTAAGCGTGCTCATGCTTGAAAATATCTCACCCGCATCGCCTCGCATTCCGCTGATGCCCGCGCAAGCGGGAATCCAGGGCCGCCACACGAAGGTCTTGAATTTACAGAACTGGATCCCGCTTTCGCGGGGAGGAACGGGTGAGGCAATCTAGAAGTTCACGATGACTTTGCCGAAAACCTGACGGCTCTCGATGCGCGCCAGGCCGCGTTCGAGTTCGGCGAGCGGCACTTCCGTGTCGATGATCGCGCTCATGCCGGCCGCCATCTTCGACAGGCTGTCGCGGATGTTGCGGATCTGGCAGCCGAACGAGCCGAAAATCTTGTACTGCTGCTGGAAGAGTTGCATCAGGTTGATGGTCACGGTCGGGCCGGCGGTCGAGCCGCAGGTGACCAGGCGGCCGCCGCGCTTCAAGACGAGCAGGGAGCCGTTGAAGCCCTCGCCGCCGACATGCTCGAACACGACGTCGACACCCTTCTTGGCGGTGAGCTTGCGCGTCACGCCTTCGAAGCGGTCCTTCTTGTAGTTGATGACGTGATCGGCCCCGAGCGCCTTGGCCTTCTCAGCCTTGTCGTCGTCGCCGACGGTGGTGATCACGGTGCAGCCGAGTGCCTTTGCCATTTTGATGGCGACCGAGCCAATGCCCGAGCCCGCCGCATGCACCAGAATTGTCTCGCCGGGTTTTAGCTTGGCATTGTCGAACAGCATGTGTTCGGTGGTGCCGAAGGCGATCGGCGCGCAGGCAGCGTCGCGCAGCGACACGCCGTCCGGCACCGGAATGACCAGCCGCGCCGGTAGGTTCAGGAGATCGCGGGCGAAGCCGTCGATGTGGAAACCCATGATGCCGCCGACGTTTTCGCAGAGATTGTCGCGGCCCTCGCGGCAGGCGGCGCAATGCCCACAGGTCATGGCGCCGTACATCACCACTTTCTGGCCCGGCTTGAAGCCGGTCACGCCCTGGCCCACCGCAGCGATCTCGCCCGAGGCCTCGGCGCCCACCACCAGCGGCATCTTGCGCTTGGCGAAGGCCATGCCGCGGAAGCCCCAGAGGTCGAGATGGTTGAGCCCCACCGCCTTGACGCGGATCTGCACCTCGCCTTCGGCAGGCGGAGGCGGTGCGGGGATATCGACCAGGTCGAGCTTGCGGTCGCCGACGAGTTGAAGTGCGCGCATGGAAGGTTCGACGAGCGGCGGCATCAGGCCGCCGGCTCGAGCCCCATGATCAGCGAGACATTCTGCCCGCCGAAGCCGAAGGAATTCGAGATGGCGTGCTTGAGCTTGGCATCGCGCGCCGTGTTCGCCACAACATCGAGCGGAATCGCCGGATCGGGCGTGTCGTAGTTGATCGTGGGCGGGATGCGCTGGTTTTGCAGCGTCAGGATTGAGAATACCGCTTCGACCGCACCCGCCGCCGACAGCGTGTGACCGATCATCGATTTGTTGGACGAAATCGGCAGCGTCTTCATGCGTTCGCCGAACACGTTGGCGCAGCCGAGGTATTCCATCTTGTCATTTTCCGGCGTCGAAGTGCCGTGCGCGTTGACGTAGTCGATGTCGTCGGGCGTCAGGCCTGCGTCCTTTAGCGCAACGTTCATGCAGCCGATGATTGGCTTACCGTCAGGGCTTGATCGCGTACGGTGGAACGCGTCCGTCATTTCGCCGCAGCCTTCGAGCACGCCGAGGATATTGGCGCCACGCGCCTTTGCGGATTCGTAGCTTTCCAGCACCAAGGCGCCGGCGCCTTCCGCCATCACGAAGCCGTCGCGAGTCTTGGAGAAAGGTCGTGCCGCTTTCTGCGGCTGGTCGTTCTGCGTCGACAGCGCAGAGAGAAGCGAGAAACGAATCACGGCCTCGGGATTGATGGAGCCGTCGGTGCCGATGCACAGCGCTGCGCTGGTCTCGCCGCGGCGGATCGCCTCGACGCCGAGCTGGATCGCGCTCGCGCCGGAGGCGCAGGCGGTCGACAGGGAGATCGGCGCGCCGCGCGTGCCGAAGGTCTCGGCCAGATGATCAGCAACCGAACCGAACAGGAAACGCTCGTGATAGGCGGGGAACTGGTTGCTCACGCGCAAGAGGTCGCTATACGTGACCTTCTCGTTGGCGCCAGCGCGCGCGCTGAGCTCGAAGCGCTGCGGCCATTCCATCTCGATCGGCGGCACGGCGAGGAACAGAGGGCCTGGAAAGTCACCGCGCGCGCCGATGCCAGACTGCGCGATCGCTTCCTCGGCGGCCAGATTTGCGAAGCTTTCGGTCAGCGCGGCGGTGCACGACTGCGGCGGCAGATAGTCGATCGTGCCGGCGATGCGCGTCTTCATGCCGTCGGTGGCAAAACGGGTGATGGTGCGGATGCCGGATTCGCCGGCCGTCAGCTTCGCCCAGTTGTCGGTCTTTCCGGCGCCGAGAGAAGTGACCACGCCAAGGCCGGTCACCACAACGATCGGACGGCCCATCTTGTCCTTGGTCGAAGCCATGTTCGCTCTCCTCAGCCGACCTTTTCCACCAGCGCCAAGCCTTCGCCGCGCCAGTGGCCGACACCGGTCACCAGGACTTGGCTCAGCGACCCGCTCATGGGCTTTTCGACGCCCGATGAGCCGCAGGGCGGAAACAGATTACCATGGGCAAGCGCGACGGTAGCCAGCGCCAGATTCATGGGGAATTGCGGTTCCAGCCCATGACCGAGATAGGAACCGGTGGCGCGCACGGCAAGATCGCCATGCGCGGCGAGGAAAGTGCGCTCCTCGGCGGTGGCCGGCTCTGCACCGGTGGCGCCAGAGAGCACCGCGGCACCGCTTTTCACTTTGTCCTTGACCTTGTCCCACAGCCCGGCGAGCGAGGCGGCAATCGTACCCGGCTTGCGGTTGGCGCGGTCGGACATGACGGCTGTCAGTTTCGCCAGCGGCTTGGCGCCGCGCGCCTCGGCATGGTCGCGCGCTTCGATAACGAGGAACGCACCGAGCGAGCCAAGGGCGAAGCCTTTGCCGCCGCGCTCCCAGACCGGCACAAACTTCTCCTTGAGCGCCAAGTTGGCAAACTCGTAGAGCATCAGTAGGTCGGGCCGCTCCCCATTATGCGCCCCGCCGACAAGCGCAATGTCGCTCTGGCCGGCGACGATGCGCGAATGCGCGATCCGCACCGCGTCGACGCCCGCCGATTCCTCGCCCATGAATGTGCGCGAGGAGCCGGTGACGCCATGGACGATGGAAATGTTGCCGGCGAGCAGGTTGGAGAGCTGCGCCAGGAAGAGAGTAGGGCGCAAATCGCTCATCAGGCGTTCGTTGAGGAACGCGGCCGGATTGGGCGCCTGCGGCATGCCGGAGAGGATTGTGGAATCGACATTGAGGTCGCGCTCGCCGCCGCCGGCGGCCACGATCATGTCCATGCGCGAGAGGATGTCGTTCTTGTCCTTCACACCGGCGCTATCGAGCGCCAGACCGGCCGCATAGGTGCCGATGCGCTGCCAGTTCTCCATCTGGCGCTGTTCTTTTTTCGAAATCTGCGCGTCGAAATTGATCGGCGCCAGGGGATGCACCACGAAGGGCGCAAATGTCGTCGCATCCGCGGACGGTTGCGCCGCCATCAGCTTCTGCCAATGGGCGTCGGCGCCTTCGCCGAGACACGACACGATACCGATACCGGTAATCCAAGCCTCGCGCGCGCCCTCAGCCATCGGCCGGGACCTCAGCGGGGAAACCGATGCGATCGGCTTGCGCACGCATCTGCTTGCTCATTTCGGCATTGGGGAAGGGCATCACGCGCAATGTGAGGACGGCGTCACAGATCGCCTTGCCCTTGGTGGCGATGTTGGCCTTGGTCACCGCGTAGCCGGAGCCTTCGTGCAGCAGCGTTGCCGTGACCGACAGAACCATGCCCGGCGTCACAAACGTGCGGAATTTGGCATCCTTGACCGCGGCCAGGAACGGCATGCGTTCGAACCGATTCATGGCGACGACCAGCCAGCCCGAGGTCTGCGCCATAGTCTCTACAAGCAGCACGCCCGGCATCAGCGGGTAGCCGGGGAAGTGACCCTCGAAGATCGTGCTTTCGCTCGGGACAGTCGCCTCTGTGCTGATCGTCCGGTCGGGAAGGCGAAGGTCGACGATCCGGTCGATCAGCTGAAAATACTCAAGGCGCATGGAGGTGCTTTACGCCCCTTTGGCAGCGACGAGCTCGTCGATGCGCGCGCTCAGATTCTTGAGCACGAAATACTGATCGGTCGTGGCTTTGCCGTCGTTGACTTCCTGCGTCCATTGCTCGAGCGGCAGCTTGATGCCGAAGGCCTTGTCGATCGCGAAGGCGATATCGAGGAAATCCAGGCTATCGATGCCGAGATCGTTAATGGCGTGACTCTCCGGCGTGATGGAGTCGCGCGGAATATCGCAGGTCTCGGCGATAATATTGGCGATGGTGTCGAACGTCGAGGACATCGGTAACTCTCTGATTAGGAAGGATTTTTCTTAGAACGGACGCCAAGGCGCCCGGCCTCGCGCGCTCAGCCCCCAGGCCCGGTCTGCCACCGGTAAGCGGTCGGCTGCCCGTATAGCGAAGCGGGCGGTTAAGTTCAATGGCGGCGGGCATTTAAGCCCGTCGCCGCGGGATAACGTTAAATCGTGCGGGGCGCCTACCAGCGCTCCCGGTTCACCTCCACGGGCGAGCAGCCGCGCCGGCCCGACAGCACGCAATCCTGGTTCTTCCGCATCGAGGCCATGGTATCGGCCAGCCACAGCCCGGCGCCGATCAAGGCTACGACGAACATGAACGCGGCCACGTTCACGATCATGCGGTGGCGATAGTCCGAGGCCTCCTCGCGGCCGCCCTCGTATTTCGCCAGGGTCTCACTGGGGGCTACCGGTTTGCCCGGCGCAGATGCGCCAGGCCGGCCCCGGCGGATACTCACCACACGGGAATTGGCATCGGAAGAAGAGTTTTGGCCATTCATTGCGTCGGGAGCCTAGCACGGGCGCGTTGGGCTGTTCGAGCCGCGTCGGCTGGAACAACCTGCGATTTAGGTTATCGGCGGTCGCCGCCATCAAGTTCCTTGTTCGCGGCCGTCCGTTCGGCCAGAGTGCCGTTCGGAGCCGGGGGCGACTAACAAGAACAGGGCTCTGCCTTTCATCGGGCGGCAAGACCCGGGGGAAATCAGACCGCAGCCGAGCAGGACGCGGCAGATGAGGGGTTCGTGCCTGTCACGCAAGGCGGACAGGTGGTGGGGGAATTCGGGGACTCGTTTGCTTCAACCGGTCACGGTGCTCGGTCAGGTTCTCGACCTGTCCGGCTTTGCGAAGGTCACGTCGCTTCTGGTGCTGCCCTTCGCCCATGAAGATTTGGCTATCGTTATCGGTGGCTACATCATCATCAACAACATCATGCCGGCGGCCGTGGTGGCGCTGAGCATCTATGGCGGCATCGTCGCCAGCGACTTCGCCCTCTACGGCCTGGGCGCCGCCGCCCGCTACGTCCCCTGGCTCAACCGCCTTGCCATCGATGCCCGGGTGATCCGCTTCGGCGAGGGCCTCAAGCGTAACGTGTTCGGGCTGGTGGCGCTGTGCCGGGTGGTGCCGGGGGTAGTCTTCGTCGCCTTCGTGGCCTGCGGCTGGGCGCGCGTATCCTTCCTGCGCTTTACGGCCGCGAGCCTAATCGTCTCGGCGCTCTATCTGCCCTTGATGCTCTACCTGGTCATCATTTTCGGGGATGCGCTCGACGACCGGGTCGGCTTCTGGGCCTGGCCGGCGTTGCTGGTGCTTCTCGGCGCCACGAGCTTCGCGCGCCGGCGCATCTTCGCCTTCGGCGACGCGGGGGAGATCGCCGACACGCCGCTGCCGCAGTCGACCTTCGGCATGCCGCCCTTGTCGCGCGCCGACCGCAAGGTGGCCGCCGCAGAGCGTATCCCGCCGTTTCTGTTCTACCTGCCGCTGGTCCTGAACTGGTTGCGGCTGGGCTTTCGCCACCGCTGCCTCACGCTGCCGACGGCCGCCAATCCGACGATCATCACCGGCGGCATGTGGGGCGAGTCCAAAAGCTCCTATTTCCGCGACGTCTCGCCGGAGCAGCGGCGCTGGATCGCCGACTTCGTGGTGGTCGAGCGTCAAGCGCAAGCCCATGGTCTGGGCGCCGATGTCGATAACGCGTTGGGCGCGGTTGATGAGGCCGGTCTCGCGTTCCCGCTTATCGCCAAGCCGGATGTCGGCTGGCACGGCCATGGCGTGCGCTGTCTCGAGGACCGTGCCGCGCTCGAGCGCTATATGGCGCACTTTCCAGACACCGTGCCGCTTATGCTGCAGCGCTACGTGCCGTATGCGGCCGAGGCGGCGGTTCTCTATGCACGCATGCCGGACGAGCCGAAGGGCAAGATACTGTCGCTCACCTTCCGCTACTTCCCGCACGTGGTCGGCGACGGCCAATCGACGCTGCGTATGCTGATCGGGCGCGATCCGCGCGCGCAGTGGAAGTCATCGTTGCATCTCGGCGGCGATCCGAGCCACCGGGGTGTCGATCCGGCCGAACTCGATCGCGTCCCCGAGCGCGGCGAGGTGGTACGCATCGCGCTCATCGGCAATCAGCGCGCCGGTGCGCTCTATCGCGACGGCCGCCGTTACATCACGGCAGCGCTCGAGGAACGCTTCGACGCCATCGCCACCGGCATGCGCGAATTCCATTACGGCCGCTTCGACCTGCGCTTCGAGAATGTCGAGAGCCTCATGCGCGGCGAGGAGTTCTCGATCGTCGAGATCAACGGTATCGGCGGCGAGGCTATCGATTGCTGGGATCCGCATCTGTCCGTGCGTGAGGTCTACCGGCGGCTCGCGGCGCAGCAGCGCCTGCTGTTCGCGATCGGCCAGCGCAACCGGGCGCGCGGCTTTAAGCCCACGGCGGCGGGGGAGTTTCTCGCCAGCCTGATCCGCCAGGGACAGCTCATCCGCCGCTATCCCGCCTCGACCTGACCGGCGTAGACGGTCTTGTCCGGAGCGCCTAAATAGGCGCCATGAGCAAGCCCGTGCGCTCCCGGCGGCTGATCGCGCTGTTCGCGGCCTATGTGGTCGCGCTGCAGGGTTTTCTGCTGCCGCTGACGCTGGCGGCTTTCGCCGCGCCCGAAACGGTGCTCTGCTCCGCCGCAGGAGAGGCGAGCCGGCAGCCCGGAGGCGGCGACACCGGCTGCGGCTGCGCGGCCGGGTGCGGTACGCAGTGCTGCACGCCCTCGCTGTCGGCTCCGCCGGCACAGGCCGAACTCGTCCTCGACTTCACCGGCGCAACGCCCGTTACGCCTTCGCGGGCGACCCTCGCTGCGCCGCGCGCGCCCGATCACAATCCGCACAGCCCGCGCGCACCGCCTTTTGTCTGACGCTGCCTGAACCGCTTTCCCTTTATTTCCGGCAAGCCGCAGCAGGTCTGTGCTTGCCTGTCAGGAGCTAGACGACATGAACCGCACCGCTTTCTTTCTCGCCGCCGCGCTGACCGCCTTCGCCACAGCGCCGGCTTTTGCCCAGGACGTCATGGTGGGCACCCTCAAGATCTCCACTCTGTGGTCCCGCGCGACGCCGAAAGGCGCCAGCGTCGGCGGCGGCTATTTCAAGATTACCAATACCGGTACGACGGCGGACCGTCTGATCGGCGGTACGTCCGATGCAGCGCCGCGCTTCGAGATCCATGAGATGGCCGTCGTGGACGGCATTATGAAGATGCGCGAGTTGCCCAAAGGCATCGAGATCAAGCCGGGCGAAACCGTCGAGTTCAAGCCCGGCGGCTATCACGTGATGTTCGTTGGCTTGAACAAGCAGCTCACGCAAGGCCAGCAGGTCAAGGCGACGCTGCAATTCGAGAAAGCGGGCAAGGTCGATGTCGCGTTCAAGATCGAAGGCATCGGCGCGCAGACCGGCGGCCACGATATGGGCGGCATGAAACACTGAGGAACGCTGACCGAAGGCGACGGCTCACCAGCCGATCGCCTTCGGCAGCCAGGTGGCAATGCCTGGAAACGCGAACACCAGCACAAGCGCCAGAATCTGCATGCCGACGAACGGAATGATGCCACGGTAGATGTCGCCGGTGGTGACTTCCGGCGGCGCAACCCCGCGCAAGAAGAAGAGGGCCCAACCGAACGGCGGCGTCAGGAACGAGGTCTGCAGGTTCACGCAGATCAGCGTGGCCAGCCACACCATGTCAACATTCGCGGCGGTGAACACCGGCAGGAACAGTGGCACGGCGATGTAAGAAATCTCGATCCACTCGATAAAGAAGCCGAGCACGAAGATGATGAACATCAGGAACCAGATGTCGGCGTTGATGCCGCCGGGCAGGTACGCGAAGAGATCGTGCACCAGTCTCTCGCCCTGAAGGCCGCGGAAAGCTAATGCAAAGATTTGGGCGCACATGAGGATGAACATCATCATCGCGGTGGTCTTGACGGTCGCCTGACAGGTCTCGCGCAGCACCCGCCACGACAGCCGGCCGGTGATCGCCGCGATCAGGATCGAGCCGAGCGCGCCCATCGAGGCGGCTTCCGAGGGCGCGGCGATGCCGGCGATAATCGAGCCTAAGACCGCTGCAACGAGCCCGACGGGCGGCGCCACGACCTTGAAGAGCTTGGTCGCAAGCTGGCCGCGCGAGAGAAGCGCCCGTTCGTCAGCCGGAATGGCCGGCACAGCCTTCGGGCGCACGATGCCGAGGACGAGGATGTAGACGCAATAGATGCCGGCGAGCATCAGGCCAGGGATCATCGCCGCTGCGAACAAGGTGCCGACCGACTCGTTCAGAATGTCCGCCAGCAAAATGAGGATCAGGCTCGGCGGGATGATCTGGCCCAGCGTGCCGGACGCGCAGATGACGCCGCAGGCGAGCCCTCTGTTGTAGCCGCGGCGCAGCATGCCGGGCAGCGTCAGCAGGCCGAGCGTCACGACGGTGGCGCCGACGATGCCGGTGGTCGCGCCCATCAGCACGCCGACGAGGACGATGCCGATGCCGAGGCCGCCGCGCAGCGAGCCGGCGAGATGTCCGATCACATCCATCAAGTCTTCGGCGAGCTTGGATCGCTCCAGCATCATGCCCATGAAGACGAAGAGGGGGATGGCAAGCAGCGTCGAGTTCGTCACCACGCCAAACAGGCGGTGCGGCAGCAGGTTGAACAGTGTCATTCCGAAGCCGAGGTAGCCGAACACGAATCCCGATATGGCCAAGGTCATGGCCACGGGAATGCCTGCCAACAACAGGACGAAGAACGACGCCAGCATCAAGATGGCGAGAATTTCCAAAGACATCACGCTCTCCGGTAGGCGAAATAGCTCTTGATCGCTTCCGAGAGCGACTGGAGGAAATACAAAGCAAAGCCGAGGGGGATCAGGCCTTTGACGATGTAGCGATAGTCGATGCCGCCGGGATTGGCCGTGCCCTCATTGATGCTCCAGGACTGGTAGACATAAGGGATGCACAGCTTGATCACGACTGCGCACAACAGCATGCCGAGGACCGCCGTGATCACGTCGACCAGGTGCTTTGTCTTGTCGTTAAAATATTGGAACACGACGTCGACGCGCACATGCTCGCCGTGCAGGAGCGCGTAGCACATGCCGAACACGCAGATCGGCACCATGATGTGCCACTCGAACTCCTGCATCCAGATCGAGCCGATCGAGAAGCCGTAACGCAGGAGCACATTGGTGCCCATCACGAGCGCGAGGCCGAGTGCAAGCCACGCCGTCGCGCGGCCGACGAGATCGACGAAAGCGTCGATCGCGCCGGCCAGTCGTTGCGCCGCCGTCACCTAGATCGCCCGACGAATCTTGGTGTGATAAACGAGTTCGCTCTTGTCGGCCCAATCGTCGTACTTGGCTTTATAGGCGAAATAGGACTCGTGAACCTTCTTGGTCACGGGGTCCTTTTCGACCGCTTCAGCCAGGATCTTGGTGGTGGCGGCGCGCAGGGCCTTCACCACGTCATCCGGCAGGGGCTGCGCGATCACGCCCTGGTTCTTCACCAGGTCCTCGTAGGCTTCGGCATTGTTCTTCTGGCACCACGCCTCGCTGATCACGTTGCAGGCGGCGCAGGCATTCTCGACGATGGCCTTGAGATCCGGCGGCAGGCTTTGCCATTTCGCCTTGTTGATCGTCAGTTCGCTCGTGGTGGCCATCTCGTGCCAGCCCGTCGTGTAGTAGTACTTCGCGACCTTGTGCAGGCCGAGCTGGCGATCGAGATAAGGACCGACGAATTCGGCCGCATCGATGACGCCGCGCTCCAGGTTCGGAAAGATTTCACCTGGTGCAATAAGGCGCGAGTCGACGCCAAGCTCCTTGTAGACGCGACCCGCGAGGCCGGGGATGCGCATCTTGATGCCCTTAAGATCATCGACGGTCTTGATCTCCTTGCGGAACCAGCCAGTCATCTGCACGCCGGTATTGCCGCAGGCGAAGGGCACGAGATTGAAACGGTCGTAAACCTCACGCCACAGCTCTTTGCCGCCGCCGTCGTAGTACCAGCCGTTGAAGCCCTGGAAGTTCAAGCCGAAAGGCACCGCGGTGAAGTATTGCGCGGCGAAGCTCTTTCCGGTCCAGAAGTAAGAGTTGGCGTAATTCATCTCGACTGTGCCGGAGGAAACTGCATCGAAACCTTCCGCCGCCGGGATCAGTTCGCCGGCGCCGTAGAATTGGATCTTCAGACGGCCACCCGACATCTCCTCAATGCGCTTGCACAGATCCTTCGCGCTGCCCGGGCCGGTCGAATAAAATGCGGCATTCGGACCGTAAAAGCTCGTCATCTTCCAATTGAAGGTGGTTTGCGCCTTGGCAATCGCCGGTGCGGCGATCGTGCCAGCGGTGCCCATCAAGGCATATTTGGTGAAGTCGCGACGTCGCATGACTAACCCCCGCTCTTAGTGCGATGCGCAGCGAAAGTGCGCGCATCATCATAGTCGCCATCAAGAGCAAGCGACATGCCATCCACGCATTGTTCGCGTGATTTCAGGCTTTTGAAACGCGGCGGCGGGGCCGGGGGCATGCGCTGCCCAAAAGTGCGCCGTAGCGATTTGTTATTGAGCAAATGCACGGTGTTGCCGCACCGCGGCATTCGTTGCGCCGGAAATCATTGCCGCGGTGCGTCAGGATCGCGTCGGTCTTTTAGAGAAACAATCGAATGCCTGCGGCGTTGCCACCCGCACATGTGAAATCCAGAGGAGGCCACACATGAAGTTTCTTATGATCGGAACGGCGGCGGCCGCTGCACTATTTGCGGCTGTGCCTGCTTCGGCACAGGTCGAGGTGCGCGGACCGGGTGCTTCGGTGGTTATCGGCGACGGCCCGCATTACGGCTATCGCGATGGCTATCGAGAACGTCATTGGCGCCATTCGTACGCCGAGTGCCGCATCGTGCGGACCAAGACACGGCTGCCGAACGGTGACGTCATCGTGAAGACGCGGCGCGTCTGCTGACCGCATCGTTGTCTCGATCGATATGGACATCTCGTCCAGGCGGACGGGTGTCCATATCTCGTTCAATTCAGTTCCTCGGCTCGGGGAAGGCCAAGTCGACGTTCTCCGGCGGCAGCATGTTGAAGACGTTGAGCGTCATCGCGATCAGGGCGTAGTAGCCGAGGATGCCGACGAACTCCACCAGCGCTTCCTCGCCGAGGAAGGCGTAGACGCGGTCGTAAGTCTTATCGCTCACGCGGCGTGTCTTGTAGAGCTCCTCGATGAAATCGTAGAGCGCCAGTTCTTCCTTGCTCGCGCCGCCCGGCCGCTTACCCGCCTGCAGGTCCGCGATCACCTTCTGCGGCACGCCCTCGCGCTCGGCGATCGGGGCGTGCGCGAACCACTCGTATTGCGCGCGCCAATGCCGCGCCGTGCACAGGATGGCGAATTCCGACAGGCGCGGCGGCAGCGTCGTCTGATAGCGCACGTAGCCGCCGAGCGCCTGCGCCAGAAGTCCCATATCGGGCGCATGCATCCAGGCACCGAACGGGCCACGCGGCTTGATATTCTGCCCGCGCGGTCCCTCCCGTAGCGCGCGCAGCAGGGCACGCTGGGCTTTATTCATGTCGGCTTCTTCGACGAGCGGGAGGCGCTGAACGGGGCGCTTGGCGGCCATGATCGGGAAATCCTTCGTGTCGGACGGAACTGGGCGGGTGAGGCGGGCGGGAATGAGACCAATGACTAGCGATGAATCGGGTGTTTATTATAGCGCAAACAACGCCGGCGCATGGTCCCGCCATACGGGACGATCTTGCGCGGGCGCCGCAAGCGGTGGCGATGGAGACAGCCATGCGACTGACTAAGCTGATCACCGCGGGGTTTTTGATGTTGCCGGCTGGCACGGCCCTCGCGGATGCCATCGATGGCAACTGGTGTCACAGCGACGGCCGCCGCTTCACCATCCGCGGGCCCGACATCGTTACGCCGGGCGGCAAGGCGATGCAGGGTGACTACAGCCGCCACTATTTCTCGTATGTCGCGCCGGCGCCGGAGCAGGGCGCGGGCGGCACGATCTATATGACGCTGATGGGCGAGAACGCCGTGCAGTTGCGCTACGGCGACGCGGCCTCAGCCAATCCTGAAAACTGGGTGCGCTGTTCGCCGTCGATCAGCGCGGTGCGCGGTCCGACGCATTCGTGACGGCCGGCTCTTCGATCTCGGCGGTGACGTGCACGAGACCGCGGTCGATCATGCGCAATTCCGTGGCGGCGGCGTAAGAGAGATCGAGCACGCGGCTCTTGATGAAGGGGCCGCGGTCGTTGACCTCGACCACCACACTGCGCTTGTTCGGGCCCGTGATGCGCAGGCGCGTGCCGAACGGCAATGTACGATGCGCGGCGGTGAATTTCGCCGGGTCGTACTTGTCGCCA
>Ga0255338_1003762_pt1 | contig 17319 bp, 15 predicted proteins | sample MeOH1_35cm_T4_19_FD_203715 | JGI IMG/M metagenome (GOLD analysis project Ga0255338, IMG submission 203715) | Sandy soil microbial communities from University of British Columbia, Vancouver, Canada - MeOH1_35cm_T4_195 | ecosystem: Engineered > Artificial ecosystem > Sand microcosm > Unclassified ...
CTGCCCCGTCAACGGCCGGCCGGCAGCCTACGTGTGCCGGCATCGCACCTGTGCAGCGCCGGTGACCAGTGGCAAGGCGCTCCTTGAACGCTGTGCGAAGGTAAAAAATGAAGGTTTTGGGGAGTGACACCGGTGGCTTCAACACGGCCTGCAGGTGCTCACTTGCGGAAATGGGATGACTGTAAGGCAAGTATAGAGGCCATTGTGAAACCAACGACGCTCCTGATGCGCATCTTGATTCCAGCAATCGCAATGGCGGTGGCGTCTGCCGGTGTCCGCGCCGCCGACGATTTTGCGGCACAGCGGGCCGGGATGGTCAAGGAATTCGCAGCGCTGACGGTTGATGCCGGAGCCGAGACGAGCAGACATGCCTTTGATGCGCGCGTCATGGTGGCCATGCAGAAGGTGCCGCGCCACGAGTTTGTTCCGCCAGAGCGGGCACGCAACGCATATGAGAATCGGCCGCTGCTCATCGGCTATGCCCAGACCATCTCGCAGCCTTACATCGTTGCCCTGATACGGTTCGTCAACCGGCAGCAGATGGCCTGGCGGCCTCGGCACGCGCACAACCTGCTGCAAATCCGGACGGCCGTGCTCAATGACCAACTCCGGTCTTACGTTGAACGATGGTATCCCTCCATCGCCGGCGAAGGAAACCATCGCCTTGCTGCTTAGTCAGCCCCCGGTTTGGCGCGGTCTCCCGATAGCACATGGCTGACACGTTCAGCCGCGGGCATGGGAATCGAGAGTGCAAGCTAAGTTGTGATCGTGCTGGGCCGACTCGGTCGATGACGGCCTCCAACTCTGCGCTCGATCAGGTCAGCACGTATTGCCGCTACTTAACGTGCAGGATCACGAGTCCCTCCGAGATCGTTGGGGCACTTGCGCCATTGCCTGCAGCGTTCTGTGCGATCCAATCCTTAGCCTTTTGGCTGCTTTCATCAACCCCCGTCTTGTCATTGCAAACGGTAACTGAGAAGCCAAATTCACCATCCTCGCTTCGGGCCAGTGTGTAGCTGACAAAGCCTTGGACCGAACGCATCAGCGATTCGATCTCAGGAGTGCGCCTCTCCAACAAATCGAAGAGTTCCTTAGCGCCTGCTCCCGAATATGCTCTTATTACAGTGTGCATGATATATCACTCACTTTGATGCCCTGGGTTGGCGCGAATACGGTGCTGGGTGGAACCCTTAGTCGGTAGTCAATGCGGCCAAGAGGTTGTTCTACGCCCGATTCATGTTGGCCAGTAGATGCCAGAAGGCTACTTTACATAGGGGCTGATTTGCATTCGCCCCCCATCAGGAACAACTTTGGCGACGAATAGAAAAAATGCCAGTGATTTCCGGAGAATTTCCGTCTGTCCGCCAGCGGGCGAGGGAATTGAGGGCTATGAGTGACCTTCTGGTTCCTCCGGTCATCCGTCCGAAGGTGTGCCGGTTCGTTCCGTCCTACCGCCAAATCTGGCCATCGACGAGAGCGGTGACGGATCCCTGGGCAGCGTGTCGTTTATTGAGCGCTTACGATACTTCTGTTCCCATCGGATTGGTTGCGGCACTGGTGCTGTGAGATGCCCGTCATCACACTGATTCGGGTAAAGCCGAACATCCTGTTGTCTCCTAGTGAACGCTTGTCGAGTACGATGCCCGGCGGCCGATTACCGGGATAGCGCTGGCAGCGTTTGTCGACGGATGATCGGCGACCAAGTGCTGTACGGCCTCGGGATTGGCTATGTCGACGCACACCTGCTCACGCGCGCCCCTCTAATGGGCCGTCCCGCACGCCAGCCCTGGTTCCATTTAACGCATCATGGGCCACGATCGCTTGGTGCTGGCGGACCAGCGGAGACAGCGAGAAGAAGGTCGCGGATTCGGCGGAGGCGCCTGCTGCCTTCAGGTGCTCTAACGAAGGCTCGCTGGCCGCTTAGAAAGCAGAGACTCGAGAGCCGTCTTTCGTCGCTCATAGGTCTGGCCGGGGATGTCCCTCCCGTTTTTCACGAGCAAGTCGAACGCACAAAGCCGCAAGCTTGCCAGGGCAATGAAAGTCCGAGAGCGAGCCGTCGCGTTGCTGCCCGAATTGCTGCTCTGAAAGTCGTCCCTGGAGACAAAATCGACGGATCCCGTGATGATTGCAACTTTACGCAAAAGTCGCATCTTTACTCTTTACTACACTTCACGATTAGCGGGAATAGTGGTCCTCAACATCAGCCGCACTGCATAGCGTGTAATCCACCAGTTCGTCAGCTATCTCCGCGGGCGACAAGGGGCCGTCCGGCCTGTACCAGCGCACCGTTCCATGCAGGGCGCTGAGGAAGAAGCGACAGGCCATCGGGTCCGAGCGTTTGGTGTGGCCGGCATCCTTGAGTCGGACGAAGGCGTCTTGCCACAGTGCTTCAAAACGACGTCGTATCGCCAGCACGACTTCGAGTTGCGCGCCTTCCAGGTAGCGCCATTCATCCACCACCATCGGGACCATGCCGCCCTGCGTTTCGAGCAAACGTTGGAGGTGCGCGCGCACTAGCGCGCGGAAGTAACCCAGTGCCGGCATCGCTTGTGGATCGATTGCCTCCAGGTCCGCCAGGCATCCCAGCAGGCTTTCTTCCACGCCGGCGAACAACAGATCCTGCTTGCTGGCGAAATGATAGAAGGGGCTGCCTGCCTGCATATTGGTGGCCCGGGCTATGTCGCGCATCGTCGTGCCGTGATAACCCCTTTCCTTGAACAGCATCGCCGCCGCAATAACTAGGTCATTGCGGCGATTGACGTCGTTGATGTCCTCGCGTTTGGGTCGTGCCATGTGTCCTTCTACCGGTTCGTGGTTGGGCGCCATTCTAGACGAGACACTGCGAGCGCTCGCGCAGAAGCGCACCCGTTGACTGGTGGCGACTCACTATTCGTAGTGTAGATCATAGAAAACCAATCACTTGCTTTTTTAATGACGCGCACCTAGACTTTGCCTGAACGCAACCCGGAGCCGGGCACCCAGTTTGGCGCTGAGAGATGACGGTTCCGAAGGAGGAGACCAATGACGGACATTTTCCACGCCGAGCGCGGCGGGCATGTGCTCAAGCTGGCATTCGGGGTAGCCGATGGACGCAATGTGATGAATGAGGCGTGGTTTGCCGGATTCGAGCAGCAGCTATATGAAGCGCAGCGGGATGCCCAGACTAGGGTCGTGCTGCTATATGCGCTAGGCGAGGGCTTCTGCGCCGGCGGCGATCTGCATGGTTTCCAGGCCGGTCCGCTGCCCGAAGGGTATCTGCGCTCGGCATTCGCACGGCTGCTGGCGCGTCTGGACGATTTCGACAAGCCAATCGTTGCCGCCGTGCACGGCAACGCCATCGGTGGCGGCACCACGCTGCTGCTGCATTTCGACTTTGTCTTCGCCGCCGAGGGCACGAAGTTCCAATTGCCGTTCACCAGGCTGGGTCTGGTGCCGGAGTTCGGTTCCAGTTACCTGTTGCCGCTGCACGCCGGTATGCGCCTGGCGACCGAGCTGACCTTGCTCGGCCAGCCCTTTGACGCGGTCACCGCACAGCGTGCTGGCATCGTGAACGACGTCCTGCCAGCGGACCAGTGCATTGCCCGTGCCGAGGCAACGGCAGCGGCGTTGGCCGAGCTACCGCCGGCCGCGATGCGAGCGAGCAAGCGTTTGCTCAGGGCAGGGCATAGCGCTGGCCTGACCGCTGCCATGGCGGCGGAGGCCAAAGCCCTCGAGACCGGCCTCGCCTCGGCGGAAATGCAGGAGGCGATTGCCGCTTTTTTCGCCCGCCGAAAACCTGACTTTTCCCATTTTTCCTGAGTGCCTAGGGAGTTCCGCAAGATGTCTGAACCGATTCTGACCGAGCGCAGAGACAGCACGCTCTGGCTGACGATCAACCGCCCCGAATCCCACAACGCATTGAACCGCGCCATGACCAGCCAACTGGTCGACGGGTTCCGCAGCGCCGCTGCCGACGACACCATCCGCGCGGTGGTGCTGACCGCGGCGGGCGACCGCACCTTCTGCGCCGGCGCCGACCTGAAAGACCGCGGCACCGACAGCGGGTTCGCCACGAGCGGGGCCGAGAACCCGCTGGTGCAGGTCTATCGCGCCATGCGCGCCTGCCACAAGCCTATTGTCGGGCGCATCAACGGCGCCGCGCTGGGCGGTGGCCTCGGGTTGGTCTCGGCCTGCGACCTGGCGCTGGCCGCGGATCACGCCCGCTTTGGCACGCCGGAAGTCAAGGTGGGGCTGTTCCCGATGATGATTACCACTTACCTGGTCCGCCAGTTGCCGCGCCGCCGCTATTGGGAGATGGCCTTCCTCGGCGAGCCGCTCAATGCCGGGGAGGCCGAGCGGTACCACCTGATCAACCGCGCGGTGCCGGCCGCCGAGCTGGACCGCCACGTCGCCGATGTCCTCGCGCGGCTCGAAGCCAATTCGCCGAACGCGCTGCGCGCGGGGAAGCAGGCGCTCGACCTGATGCAGGATATGTCGATCGACCAGACCCTTGCCTACGCGGAATTGGTGATCGAGCGGCTCGCCAGCAGCGACGAGGCCCGCGAAGGCATGGCCGCCTTCGCGGAGAAGCGCAAGCCGCACTGGGCGACCGGAGTGGAGAGCCGTCATGGCTGAGCGCAAGATTGCGATCGGCTGTTCCTCCGGCTTCTGGGGTGACAGCGCGCAAGCCGCGGCGCAACTGGTCGGCAGCGGCCAGATCGACTATCTGGTATCGGACTATCTGGCCGAGATCACCATGTCACTGCTCGCACGCGCCAGGGCGAAGAACGCCGAACTGGGCTATCCCCCGGACTTTGTCGAAACCCTGGCGCCGCTGCTGCCCACCATCGCGGAGCGCGGCATTCGCGTGGTGTCGAATGCTGGCGGCATCAATCCGCGCGCCTGCAGGCAGGCGCTCGCACAGGCGGCGCAAGCGGCCGGCGTGGCGCTGCGCATCGCCGTGGTCGAGGGCGACGACCTGATGCCGCGCATCGATGAACTCAAGGACCTCGCGCCCACGGAGATGTTCACGGGGGGGCCACTTCCCCAGCGCCTGCAGAGCTGCAACGCCTATCTGGGCGCGCGTGCCATCGCCACCGCGCTCGATGCCGGCGCCGACATCGTCCTGACCGGACGTTGCGTGGATTCGGCGGTAACGCTGGGCATCCTGATGCACGAATTCGGCTGGCGCGATACCGACTACGACCTGCTGGCGGCCGGCAGCCTCGCCGGCCATGTCATCGAATGCGGCCCGCAATGCACGGGCGGCTTGTTCACCGACTGGGCCGAGGTGACGGGCTGGGAAGACATGGGCTATCCCATCGTCGAGTGCTTGGCCGACGGCACCTTCACGGTGACCAAGCCGGCAGGCACCGGCGGCCTGGTCAGTCGCGCCACCGTGGCGGAGCAGATCGTCTATGAGATCGGCGACCCCGCCGCCTACATCCTGCCGGACGTGGTGTGCGATTTCACGCAGGTGAAGCTGGCTCAGGAGGGCCCCGACCGCGTGCACGTGAGCGGCGCCCGCGGCCGCGGCCCGACGCCGACCTACAAGGTCAGCGCCACCTACGCCGATGGCTGGCGCGTGATCGCCACCATGATGGTGGCCGGGCGCGACGCCGCGGCCAAGGCACGCCGCATGGGGCAGGCCATTATCGAGCGCACGCGCCGGCTCAACCTGGCGGCCGGGCGCGCGGATTATCGCGAGACGTCGGTCGAGGTGATGGGCGCCGAAGATACCTATGGGGCGAGCGGCCGCTTTGCCGCTTCCGCCCGCGAAGTGGTGCTGAAGATCGGCCTGCGCCACGACGACAAGACTGCGCTGGAGGTGTTCGGCCGCGAGATGACACAAGCCGGCGTAGCCATGGCACAGGGCACCACCGGGCTGTTCGGCGGGCGGCCATCACCGTCGCCGGTGGTGCGGCTGTTCTCCTTCTTGCTCGACAAGGCCCGGGTGCCGGTGCGGATCGACCTGGACGGCACCACGACCTCCGTGGCTATCGCGGCCGGTCAGCCGCTGGAACGGCGCGAACCGGCGGCGCCGGCGGACGAGCCGACCCCCGCGGATTGTGTGGAAGTGCCGTTGATCGCCCTCGCCTGGGCCCGCAGCGGCGACAAGGGCAACGACGCCAATATCGGCGTCATCGCGCGCCGCCCGGAGTTCCTGCCGGTACTGCGCCGTGAACTGACCACGGAACGGGTCGGCGCCTTTTTCGCACACTACGTCACCGGTGTGGTGCAGCGCTGGGAGTTGCCGGGCTTTCACGCATTGAACTTCCTGCTGACCCGGGCCTTGGGTGGCGGCGGTATCGCCTCGCTGCGCTACGACCCGCAGGGCAAAAGCTACGCGCAGATGCTAATGGACCTGCCGGTCCGCGTGCCGGCCGCCTGGCTCGCGGCGCAAGGGCCGCTCGCACCGTACGCGGCGAGCGACAAGTCAATGAACGCAATGCAAAACGGAGCCTGACAGCCATGTCTGCCATCAACACAGTGCTGATCGCCAACCGCGGCGAAATCGCGGCGCGCATCATCCGCACTTGCCGGCGCCTGGGCAAGCGCGCGGTGATCGTCTATCACGCGGCGGACCAGGACTCGCTCGCGGTGCGCCTGGCCGACGAGGCCTATCGCATCGACGGGCCGACGCCCGTGGCCGCCTATCTGTCGATCGAAAACATGCTCGCTGGCTGCCGCGCCACCGGCGCCGATGCGGTGCATCCCGGTTTTGGCTTCCTGTCCGAGAATGCGGAATTCGCCCGGGCGCTCGACGCCGCACGCATCCGCTTCATCGGCCCCGGCGCGAATGCCATCGATGCCATGGGCGACAAGATCCGCTCCAAGCGCCTCGCTACGCAAGCTGGGGTCAACACCATTCCCGGCTATGACGGCGAAATCCGCGATGCCAACCATGCACTCGACGTGGCAACCACGATCGGTTTTCCGGTCATCCTGAAGGCCAGCGCTGGTGGCGGCGGCAAGGGCATGCGCGTCATCCACGATGCGGATCCTGGAACGTGCCGTGCCGCCTTCGAGCGCACCACCAGTGAGGCGCAAGCCGCCTTCGGCGATGCGCGCGTGTTTCTCGAGAAATATATCGAACGCCCGCGCCATATCGAGATTCAGGTCCTGGGCGACAGCCTCGGCAATGTCGTTCACCTTGGCGAGCGCGAGTGCTCGATTCAGCGCCGCCACCAAAAAGTGATTGAGGAGGCGCCTTCACCGTTCGTCCACGAGTCGCTCCGGCAGGAAATGGGTGCCCAGGCGGTAGCGCTGGCCAAGGCTGTCGGCTATGCGTCGGCGGGAACCGTGGAGTTCGTGGTCGATACCTCCGGCGCGTTCTACTTCCTGGAAATGAACACCCGCATCCAGGTCGAGCATCCGGTCACCGAGATGATCACTGGCCTGGATATCGTCGAGCAGCAGATCCGCATTGCGCAGGGCGAGCCGCTGGGTTTCCGCCAGGACGAGGTCAGGTTGAAGGGCCATGCCATCGAGTGCCGCCTGTGCGCCGAGGACGCCGAGCGCGACTTCATGCCGGCCACCGGCAAGCTGCGGGTATTTCGCCCGGCGGAGGCAGACGGCTTCCGCCTGGATGCAGGTGTGCAGGAAGGCGACACCGTGACATCGGCGTTCGATCCCATGCTGGCCAAGCTGATCGTGCGTGGTGCCACCCGTGCCGAGGCGATCGAGCGGATGCGCGCCGTGTTGGAGCAGACAGTGGCGCTCGGCGTCACCACTAACGCCGCCTACCTCGAACGCGTACTGGCCCATCCGGAGTTCGTGGCCGGCAATACCTACACCAGCTTCCTGGAGGAGCACAAAGCGGCGCTGCAGGTGCCGGCGCCCTCGCCGGAACAGGCTGCCGTTGTCCTTGCCGCAGCATTGCTGACCAACCGCACGCTCACTGATGCACGCTTTGCGCCGCCCGCCGTGCATGGCGCCATGCATGCCTGGAGGAACTGATGAAGCTGACAGCGGAACTAGGCGCCGGTGCGCGCCATCAGGTCGCGCTGGTGCGCGATGCACGTGGCGGCAGGGTCGAATTCGACGGCGCAGTATTTGACGTAGTGATGGAAAACAAGCCGGACGGCGCGCTGGAGCTCACGCTGAACGGCCACACCCATGCCGTCTGGGTCGCCCAGCATGGCGAGACTGCCTACGTGCATGCCTTCGGGCGCGCGTGGACTGTCACGCTGCGCGATCCGGTCCGGGGCGGCGGTGCGGACGCGGACGAGGGCGATATCTGCGTGGCACCAATGCCGGGCACCGTGATCGAGGTCGCGGTCGCTGTCGGCGAGCGCGTGAGCGCGGGGCAAACCATGATCGTGATCGAGAGTATGAAAATGCAACTCAACCTGGAAGCGGACCGCGATGGCATCGTCGCGGAAATTCCCTGTGCAAAGGGCGACTTGTTCGACCGGGACGCGTTGCTGGTGCGGCTCGAAGCAGGGAAGGAGTAAGCATGCGCCGCATCGAATCCCGTATCAACACGCGTTCCGAGAGTTTCCGGACCAACCGTGCGCACAACCTGCGCGTGCGCGAGGAATTCCTGGCAATGATGCAGGACGTCCGCCATCACCGGCCGGAGCGCGACATCAAGCGCCTGCGCGACCAGGGCAAGCTGCTGGTGCGCGAGCGCCTGGACTTGCTGCTGGATCCCGGCACCCCGTTCCTGGAGCTGTCACCGCTCGCTGCCAATCATGCCAAGTATGACGCGCACATCAAGGGCGCCGGCGTGGTCTCCGGCATCGGCGTGGTCAACGGCCGCGAAGTCATGGTGCTGGCCAACGACAGCACCATCAAGGGTGGCGCTGTCTATCCACTCGGCGCAAAAAAATCCATTCGCGCGCTCAAGATCGCACTGGAGAACCGTCTGCCGATCGTGCACCTGGTCGACAGTGCGGGCGCTTACCTGCCCATGCAGATGGACATCTTCCATGAGGGCGGCCATATGTTCTACAGCCAGTGCCGCCTGTCGGCCGCCGGCGTGGAACAGGTCGCCGTGGCCTTGGGTCATTGCACCGCAGGCGGAGCCTACGTGCCCACGCTGTCCGACTACTCGATCATGGTGCGCGGCTCCAGCGGCGTTTTCCTTGGTGGCCCGCCGCTGGTAAAGGCCGCCACCGGCGAAGACATCAGCGCGGCCGAACTGGGCGGCGCGGATGTGCACACGCGCATCTCGGGTACGGCCGACTACGCCGTTGACTCAGAAACCCAAGGCATCGCGCTGGCACGCGAAATCGTGGGCACGCTGCGCCGCGGTACCAAGCAGACGGTGGACAGGCGTGAGCCGGAAGCGCCTTACTACGATCCAGAGGAGCTCTACGGGATCATTCCCGACGACATCAAGAAACAGTTCGACATGCGCGAGGTGATCGCGCGCCTGGTCGACGGCAGCTTGTTTCATGAATACAAGCCCGACTACGGCACCACGCTGGTGTGCGGCTACGCTTATCTGTGGGGCTACAAGATCGGCATCCTCGCCAACAATGGCGTGCTGTTCAGCGAGGCAGCGCAGAAGGCCACCAGCTTTATGCAACTGTGCGACCGCGACGGTGTGCCGCTGCTGTTCCTTCACAACATCACCGGCTTCATGATCGGGCGCGACTACGAGCATCGGGGCATTACCAAGGACGGCGCCAAGATGATCATGGTCCAGAGCAATGTGCGCGTGCCCAAGTTCAGCGTCCTGTGTCACGCCTCTTTCGGCGCCGGCAACTACGGCATGGCCGGGCGTGGCTACGACCCGCGCTTCCTGTTCGCCTGGCCGCATTCGCAGTGCGCGACCATGGGTGCGGAGCAGGCCGCCAAGACGCTCTCGCAGATCAAGATCGCCGCGCTGGCGCGCGAAGGAAAGCAGCCCGATCCCGCCGAGATCCAGACTATTCATGAGCAGATCCACCACGACTACACCCGCAGCAACAGCGTGTACTACCAGACCTCCGAACTGCGCGACGATGGCGTGCTCGATATGGTCGATACGCGTAATGCACTGGGGGTTGCGCTGTCAGCCGCGCTCAATGCGCCGTTTGGCGAGCGGCAGCAAGGCATTCTGCGCATCTGAAGCGAGTACAACAGGACAGGAGACACCATGACGATTCCGACTTTCCAGTTCGAGCTTTCTCCAGAGCAGCGAGAAATCTACGACCAGGCTTTTCGCTTCGCCAAGGCCGAACTGGCACCGCTGCTGCCACGCATGGACGACGAAGACTGGTATCCCGAGCAGCTGATGCCCACGCTCGGCAAGGCCGGCTATCTCGGCATCACCGCGCCGCTGGAGTACGGCGGGTCCGGCATGGATCTGTTCTCCGCAGGCATGGTGGCGGAGGCGTTTGGCTACTGGAACGCCAATGCCGGTTTCATCTGGGGACCGCACGAGAACCTTTGCCTCAACAACATCCTGCGCAACGGCAGCGCGGAGCAGAAGCAACGCTACCTGCCGCGCTTGTGCTCGGGCGAATGGATTGGGGCGCTGGCACTGACGGAACCGGGCGCCGGCTCGGACGCGCTTGACGGCATGCGCACCACAGCCCGGCGCGACGGCGACGACTACGTGCTCAATGGCCGCAAGATGTTCATCTCGAACGGGCCCGTGGCCGACATGATCCTGGTCTACGCCAAGACCGATCCGGCCCTGGGTGCCAAGGGCATCTCGGCCTTTATCGTCGAGAAGGACTTTCCCGGCTTCAGCGTGGCCCAGAAGCTTGTCAAGATGGGCTGGCGGGGCTGTCCCACCGGCGAGCTGGTGTTCGACGAATGCCGGGTGCCGGCCCGCAACCTGATCGGTGCAGAGAATCGCGGGGTGGCGGTGGTGATGAGCGGGCTCGATCTCGAGCGCGCCTTCCTGGCCATGCCGTGCATCGGCTCCGCCCAGCGCTGCCTGGACCTGTCACTCGATTATGCCAACACGCGGCAGCAGTTCGGCAAACCGATCGGCTCGTTCCAGATGGTGCAGGCGATGCTGGCCGACATGTACACCGAATTGGAGGCGGCGCGTGCGCTGGCCTATCGCGCGCTGATGGCGTGCAACGCGCTGGAGCAGGGCGGCGGCGGGCGGGGCGACCTGCACAAGCTGTGCGCGGCATCGATCCTGCGGGTCGGGGAGATGCTGCTCCACGTGACCGACAAGGCGGTACAAATCCACGGCGGCACCGGCTTCATCTGGGAGACCGAGGTCAACCGCCACTATCGCAACGCCAAGCTCGCCACCATCGGCGGTGGCACCAGTGAAGTCCGCCGCATGATCATCGCGGAGGAATTGCTGCGCGCTGCCCGTTGACCGCTACCCGTAACCAGCCGCTTTCGACTAAAGATTGCCATGACCATATCCTTTGACTTCGCCAGCCGCCACGTCTTCGTGTTCGGCGGCACCACTGGCATTAACCTCGGCATTGCCCATGCCTTCGCCCGGCACGGCGCCAATGTGACCGTGGCCAGCCGCAAGCAGGAAAACGTGGACGCCGCGGTCGCGGCGCTGGCAGCATATGGTGCCGGGGTGTTCGGCGTGACGGCCGACGTGCGCGACTTCGATGCGGTAGGTCGCGCCTTCGCGCAGGCGCACGAGCGCTTCGGCAAGATCGACGTGCTGGTCTCCGGTGCCGCCGGCAACTTCCTTGCCGAACTCAACCAGCTCTCGTCCAACGGCTTCAAGGTGGTAGTCGATATCGACCTCAACGGCACCTTCCACGTGATGCGCCAGGCCTTCCCCTACCTGGCCAGTCCCGGCGCCTCGGTCATCAATATCACCGCGCCGCAGGGCGCGATCCCGATCCGCTACCAGGCCCATGTGTGCGCGGCCAAGGCCGGGGTCGACCAGCTCACCCGCGTGTTGGCGATGGAGTGGGGCGTCGCCGGCGTGCGAGTCAATGCCATCTCGCCGGGGCCCATCGCCGATACCGAGGGCATGCGCCGGCTTTCGCCGCAAGGCACGGAGGGCGGGACGCTGGTGCAGGGACTGGTGCCGCTCGGGCGGCTGGGCACCAGCGAGGACATCGCCAACCTCGCCATGTTCCTCGGCTCGTCCGCGGCGTCGTTTATCTCGGGCGCGATCATCCCCTGCGATGGCGGCGGCGCCATCGATAGCGTCAAGCCGATGATCGAGGCCGCGGCCAGGGAACAGGCGGCGCGCCCGGCCGGCTGATTCCGCCGGGGGCGGGACACCACAACATCATAAGGAGACAAACATGCAAGTACCGCAAGCATCGGCCGCGAGCCGTCGCATTCGCCGCGTGGCGCTGGGCGACCTGCTGTATCGTACGGCCGCCAAGTTCGGAGACCGCACCGCGGTGGTCGATGGCGAGCAACGCCTGAGCTATGGCGAGATGGATGCACTCAGCTCGCAGTTCGCGCACTACCTGCTCGCGGCGCATGGCAGCGGGGTCCAGGTCGCCACCCTGTGCGCCAATTCGGTCGACATGCTGGTTGCCATCAACGGCATCCATAAATCCGCCAATGTCTGGGTGCCGGTCAATATCCAGCTCGACGCGACGCAGATCGGCTACATCCTGCGTCATGCGGAAGTCTCCTGCATCGTCGCCGATGAGGCTTTCTGTCTGCAGCCGCAGATGGCGGCGCTACTGCAAGAACTGGGGCTGCCCGTAGTGGTCGCCATGGGCAGCGAGCCGAACCCGGCGGGCGCGACGCTGGCAGCGCTGGCGCACGGCCGCCCCACCATGCTGCCTGAGGTCGACATCGACGGCGACGAGCCCGCGCTGATCATGTACACCAGCGGCACCACCGGCAACCCAAAGGGCGTGGTGCATTCGCATGCCTCGGTCTACAGCGCGGTGATCGGCAATCTTTCGACCTTTGCCTTTACCGCGCAGGATGTGGTGACGGGCATCCTGCCGCTGTTTCACTGCGGCCAGCATGTGGTGACGGCTGCAACGTGCGCTGCCGGTGCATGCCTGGTGATCACGCGGGGGTTCCAGGCGGGCACGGTAGTCGATACGGTGGTGAGGGAGCGGATCTCGGTACTGGTCGGGCTGCCAATGATGTACGCGGCGATCCTCGCCGATCCCAAGGCGGCGACGGCGGACTTCTCGTCGGTGCGGCTTTGCATCTACGCCATGGCGCCCATGCCGCGGCCCCTGGTCAACCTGATCGCAGCCACGCTGAGCCCCAACATCATGCTGGTCACGGGCCAGACAGAAATCTACCCGGTCACCATGAGCTTCCGGCCGGTCGAATACGCGGAGCGCGACGCGAACTATTGGGGCATTTCGACAGTTGTCTGCGAAACCGCCGTCATGGATGACGAAGGCAAGCTTCTGGCTCCGGGAGAGGCGGGCGAGATCGTGCACCGCGGCCCCAATGTGATGCTTGGCTATTTCAAGGATCCCGCCGCCACCGAGGCCGTCCAGAAATGCGGATGGCATCACACGGGCGATCTCGGGATGATCGACGAAGGCGGCCAACTGCTTTTCCTCGACCGCAAGAAGGACATGATCAAGACCGGCGGCGAGAACGTTGCCAGCATCAAGGTCGAATCCGTCATTCTCAGCCATCCAGCCGTGGCGGGCGTGGCGGTGGTGGGTCTGGCACATCCCTACTGGAGTGAGGCCATCTGTGCGTTCGTCGCATTGAAACCGGGCACAACCTGCAGCGAGCAGGACCTCACCGAGCACTGTCGCGCTAACCTCGGCAAATTCGAGGTTCCTAAGGCGATGAAGTTCGTCGACACGCTTCCGCTGACGGCGACGGGAAAAATCCAGAAGAACGTGCTGCGCAAGCAGTACGCAGACTGGTTCACGTCAACGAGACTCTGAGCGGCTCGTCGTTCCGGCCGGATACCGAGGCAGCACGCTTGACTGCCGGCTTCGCGGATTCAGAAGGCTGCGCCCGCCGCAGCGCCATGTTGTTCGAGGTGCATTGTGATCGGCAAACAGGAGTTGGATAGCCCGGACCGCGCCATGCTCGCGGAATTGAGGAAGCTGCGGGCAGAGATCCGTGCCACGCGCCGCCTGGCGAACCGCATGGCGGCCGCCACAGGACGATGGGGCGGTGACGCTTACCGTGCGGCGCTGGTAGAGGTCTTCGACGATTGGATTGCGACCAGTAGCGGGCAGCGACAACTTGTCTGCTTTGCGTCAGCCGCCGAGATGGGCTTCTTGCTGGAGCGTCATGTGGATTGCTGCCGGACCACGGCCATGCAGTCGGGACAGGAAGTGCTGCGCGTACTCTACTGGACTGTCATTCGCCGATGGGCGGTCCCACGCCGGCTCCGCGCTGGCAACGCTCAAATGCCGAAACCCGTAGTTGCATCCGTCGGCACGCGCGCAACACCGCAACCGTTGTGCGGCGATTGCCACGAGCTGTTACAGGATCCACGCCGCGCATCCGGCCATACGCGCCTCTATCCGGTCTCGCCGGTCACGCGGCGCCACTACTCAGCGCATCTCGAAATCATGCTGTGTGAGCATCGATGCCGCACCTGCGACGCGCAGTGGGTGATGAGCTGCAGCGAAGCCAACCCGTTTGTCGGTTGGGCCTTGCGCTCCTATGGCGCACCTCCGGCTACTCCCGCGCGCCACTGCGTCGAGCTTGCCGGCGCGGCCCTATGACGCGCTGCCCTACTCGGGCATCTGTGTCGAGGTCAATACAACTATATATGGAGGCGAATATGATTAAACCGATCACCATTGATCTTGTCTGGATGGCGCTCAAACGGAATGTGGCCCTGCAACCGGATCGCGCCGCGTTGATCTACCAAGGGAGTGCAATCAGCTTTGCAGAGCTTGACCGGGATTCCGATCATCTTGCCTGCGGCTTGATCGACCTCGGCTTCGGCAAGGGGGATCGGCTAGGGGTGCTCGGTCTCAACCAGCCTGAATGGCTGCTGGCGTACCTGGCGGCGGCGAAGATCGGTGCAATCGTGGTCGGCCTCAGCGTGCGCTACCGCGATAGCGAGATCGAATACATCGTCAACCATGCGAAGGTGAGGGCGATTATTGCGCCGGCGGTGGCGGGCAACATGGACTACGTCGCCTACTTCGCAAGCATGGGCGAGCGGCTGCCTTCCATACAGCACTACTTCTTCATGGGAAGACCGGATCTGCCGGCTAGCCAGCGCCTTGACTCGCTGCTCGGCACCCCCGTAGAGCGGGGCCGGCTCGATCGAGCCCAGGCGAACATCGTACCGGATGATCCGCTGGTACTGATCTACACGTCGGGAACCACCGGCAGGCCAAAGGGAGCGTTGATCACGCACCGCAGCCAGCTCGCCTCGGCTACGGCCGAATGCAGCCACCTGGGCCTGCAGCCAGACGACCTGATGATCCTTGCTCTGCCGCTTAACCACGTCGGTGGCCTGACTTGCGGCTTCCTTGCCATGCTGCTCGGCGGTGGCACAAGCCTGCTAATCCCGACCTTCAGCCCTAAGCAGGTCATCGCTGACATGCTGACTTTTCCACCCACCATTGTCGCCGGCGTGCCGACCATGCACACGCTGCTGCTGCGGGAGGAGGGAATCGGCCAGCTCGACCGGCAGCGCGTCAGGCTCGTGATAACAGGCGGAGCCAATGCCGACCCCAACTTGTTGCAGCAGCTTCAGGAGGTGTTTCCACAGGCCAGGGTGATGAATCTCTACGGCTTGTCGGAAACGTCCGGGGCGGCATTGATGTCCCCGTGGGATAGCAATTTTGAGGCTATTGTCCGCTCTGTCGGCAAGCCACTGCCCGGCGTCGAGTTGCGGATAGTGACGCCAGACGGGCACGATGCGGCCCCAGGCGAGCCGGGGGAACTGTGGATCCGTGGTGAACTAAGCGTTGCTGGGTATCTGGATATGCCTGACGAAACGGCTGCCTCCTTTTCTGACGGGTGGCTGCGCACCGGCGATCTCGGCTATTGCGACGACTGCGGTCTCGTAACGCTATTGGGCCGAAGCAAGGAAATGTTCGTGCAGGGCGGCTTCAACGTCTATCCCATCGAGGTCGAGAATGCGCTGTCGCGTCATCCGGATGTGCTTATGGTTGCCGGCATTGGCGTTCCGGATCCGGTGCTCGGGGAAGTGGGACTTTACTACGTTGTCCCAAAGCCGGGCGCGCAGCCATCGGCGGAAACGCTGACCAATTACTGCCGCATGCTCCTGGCCGACTACAAGGTTCCACGCCAGATCGTTTTCTGCGAATCCCTGCCAATGACACCGGCTGGCAAGATCATGAAAGCCCGGCTTTGGGAAGAGCGGCCTCCTGCCGGCTTGACGCAAATGGACGCAATGTCGGCACAGCCGACGAAGACGGTTTTGTCGCAATAAGCCTCCGGTAGAATGAGCGGGTAACCAGTACTAGTTGCCCGTAAGGCTTGATCCTATAAGGGGTAATCGTCCTTTTCCTGCAGATTGATACGGTTATGAGTCAGCCCCGAGGGTGTGTGGGTTGCAGACCATTCGCCTGACCTTATTGCGGCCATCCGAGCACTTGTCGTACAGTTTTGTTCCGAACGACACCCAGAAAAGTGTAGATGTCGGCATTTGCATATCGCTACGTTGGCAGGGAAGAGTTGCCTGCCCGCTTGACAGAATTTGACCTGCGCCAGTTTTTTCAGCTCACCAGTGCTGACATCGCGGCAATACGGGAGCGGTTTCGGGCCGACAGATTCGCGGCAGTCGGTCTACAGCTTGTTTGCCTCCGGGCCTTCGGTCGGCCGTTGGACCGGTTTGCTGCCGTTCCGCGCAATCTCCTTCAGTACGTGTGCGAAACTTTCTCTGCGCCGCTGCTATCGATTGCCAGCCTGAAGACGCTGTACCAGCGACGCCCGACGTTGTACGAGCATCAGCAATGGGTCAAGGAGCACCTTGGCATCAAGCCGTTCGATGTCACCAGCCAGGCTGCTTTGCTGGAAATGCTCCGCGTGCAAGCTGCCGCAGCGGCAGACGCGGACGAACTTGTCACCACTGCCCAGCGATGGCTCTACGATCGCTGCCGCCTCATTCCCGGCCAGCGCCAGATCACCGACATGGCACGGCATGCATTTTCCGCCTACGAGGCGCAAATGCTCGCAGCAGTCAACCGCGCAGTGCCGGCGGCCACGCTGCAGCACTGCATGGAATCCGTCCGCAGTCCACGGGCTGACGGCTCCGCAACGCACCTCGAGTGGATCAAGGCGCCTTCCAGGCGCAACGGCCCCAAGAACCTCGCTGAAACGCTGGACAAGATCCGCTACCTGAAGTCCCTCGCTGTGCACGAGTGGAACCTGGATGATATCGTGTTGCCCAAACTGGGGTAATCGTACTTTTCGTGCAAAATCTGGCGGTTTCCCCGAAAGCCTTTGTCGACAACGCTTTCCGAAAAGCCCACACCTGTTGGCCGCTATGAATGAGAGGAGGGCGTAACATAACCGCCCGCG
>Ga0255338_1003763_pt1 | contig 17316 bp, 18 predicted proteins | sample MeOH1_35cm_T4_19_FD_203715 | JGI IMG/M metagenome (GOLD analysis project Ga0255338, IMG submission 203715) | Sandy soil microbial communities from University of British Columbia, Vancouver, Canada - MeOH1_35cm_T4_195 | ecosystem: Engineered > Artificial ecosystem > Sand microcosm > Unclassified ...
AGGTCTTCATAGAAGCCCTGCAACTTGACCTGATCGCCATTGTCGAAATTATGGATCAGGTCGACATAGGCGGTGAACACCTTGTTGTCGTTGAAATCCAGCGGCGAGGTGTTGAGGTTCCGGCGCGACAGCTTCACATATTCGACCGTCGCCGGATCAAGCCGCGTCAGATTGCTGATCGTGCCACGGGGCAGCGGGTTCGCAAAGCTCGTGCTCTGCCGCAGGCTGGTGATGTAGGGCGCCAGTTGTGCGGGCATCAGCGATTGTGCGCCCGGCGCGGCCAACGACACCAGCGGCGAACCGGCCAGATAATTGCCGTTGTCGATCAGGTTCTGGGTCAGGCGGTTCCAGCCGGGCGACGCCAGATGGCCGGACTGGTCCAGATAGCGTCCGCCGATGGTCAGTTCGGTGCCGCCGCCCAGATCCATGGCATAGCCGATCTGCAATTCCTTGTCGTTCGGGCTGAAGTGGCGATAGTAACTGTCCGAATCATTATAATAGGCATAGGCATAGATCGCCGCGTCCAGATCGCCGATCTTGAACGGCAGGCCGCCTTCCAGCGTCGCCTTGCGTTCGCCATAGGAACCGACCTGTGCAGTGACCAGCCCCTTGAAATCGGTGGTGCCCTTCAGAGAGGTCGCAATATCGGTCTTGGGCGTCAGGTTCAGCATGCCGCCGATCTTGCCCGCGCCATAGTTCGGGCTCGCCGGACCGCGCACCAGTTCCATGCCGCTGATGCTTTCCGTGGGCGTTTCGTAATAGCCCATATTATTGATGCCCTTGAAGCCCCGATAATAGCTGTCGGACACATTGCCGCGGATCTGCACAGCGCCCGCCACGCCATAGAAGGCGGCGGTATAGGTACCCGGCGCAACGGCCGTCAGATCGTGGATGGAGCGGACCTGGATGTCCTTGAGCAACGCGGAGTCCGCCGTGGTCACGGAACGGGGAATCTCGGTCACCTCCTGCTCCAGACCGCTCACGGTCGCGGTCGGACGCACATTGGTGATGCCCAGGCGCTTGCCGGTGACGACGATGGCCTGCAACGCCGTGTCGTCCCGCACAGTTTCCTGCGTCTTCTGGTTATCGGTCGGCACCGGCGCTTCCTGGGCCTGGGCCGTCATGATGGCAAAGGCGGGGATGCAGGATGCGTATGCAAGCAAGGTGTGACGGAACCGCATGTCGTTTACTCCCTGAATGACCGTGCCGAAATTTCACAGGGGGATGAGGCCTGTTGGCATCCCAGCCCCCGAAGCACGGTTGCCCCAGGATCGTAACCACGGGTTCCACCGAAGCGTGTTGACTCAACAACCGGAATAGTTGGTCTCATTTACCTTCCTGACGCACCCCACATGATATTTTGCTTTTTCCAACGTCCCCAGAACGATCAGTTTCGGGTTTTCCCCACCCTTGCCGCGCGCAGCGCAGATACCCTCTGGCATCAGACTCGCCTCCCGCACTTCACGCTTATCCAAAAGAACCGGTGCGTGGCGACAACTATGCGCGACCTGGAGACGCGACGGCGCGCGGATGGCCGGTTATGCTCCCCCCTGTCGGCAAGAGGCAGGTGCGGGACAAGGACAGTCATGGCGAACGGCAACAGCAAATCCCCCTCGGTCCTGGTTGATCGATATATTGACGAATCCCCGATGAAGGGGCTGGTGCTGCGCGTACCGATATTGTGCGGCATGCTGATGCTGATTGAGGGCATGGACACCTATGGCGTAGGCTATGTCGGCCCGTCGCTCAGCCAGGAATACGGCCTGTCCCCCACCATATTGGGCACGATCTACACCGGCACGGTCATCGCATCGCTGATCGGCGCCGTGCTGGTCGCGCCGCTTTCGGACCGGATCGGGCGGCGCCGGCTGCTGGTCATATCCAGCTTCCTCATGGGCCTGTGCACATTGCTGACATCCTTTGCAGGCAGCGAAGGCGGACTGTTCGTCGTGCGGTTCCTGATTGGCATCGGCTTTGGCACCGCCGTGCCCACCGCCTTCAGCCTGACCGCCGACTATGCGCCCGCGCGGCACAAGTCCGTCATCATCATGGCGACCATGTCCGGCATCGCCCTGGGTATGGCGCTGGCCGGTATCGCAGCAGCTCTGCTGATTCCCGTGTTCGGATGGAAATCGCTCCTGTTCTTCAGCGGTGGCCTGTCAATGCTGTGGACCATATTGCTGGCGCTGGGCCTTCCCGAATCGCTCTCCTTCCTTGTGCGGTACCGCCCCGGTTCGCCCCAGATCGCCTCCATCGGCTCGCGACTGGCGAGCGCGCGCGGCGAAAACCACCCGCCACATTTCCACGTACCGGCCAGCACCATGGCCGAATCGGGCGCCAATCCGGCGGCGCAGATCCTGCGCGACGGACGCCATGTCATGACGTTCCTGCTCTGGTTCGCCATGTCGGCCGCCTATTCGCTGGAATTCTTCACATCCTACTGGCTGCCCACCGTCCTGCTCCAGTCGGGGGCCAACATGTTCGCGACGGGCATGATAACCGCGCTCGGCAAATTCGGCAGCATCGCAGGCGCCATCGTCATCGGCCTGGTCATGGACAGGCTGGGCGCGGCGCGGGTTCTCACCATTTCCTATATATTGACGGGGGTCGCGATCGTGCTGCTGGGGTCAAGTGGCGCGAATCCCACCTTTGGCGTCACGATGATTTTCATCACCTTCTTCCTGCTGGACGGCAGCTTCGCGGGGATACAGGCGCTGACTGCCAATTCCTATCCTGGGGACATCAGGGCGACCGGCGTCGGCTGGGTCACGGGTTTCGCCCGCCTTCTGGGCGGCGGCACCGGGACGATGATCGGCGGCATATTGGTGGAAGTCAGCCTGTCCGTGCGGACCATTTCCATCTGCATGGCGGTCGTGATGATCCTGGGCAGCCTGGCGGTGTCCCATCTGTGGCGCGGCGGAGCGCGACACCGGCCACAACGGGCAGCGACGCAATAAGACAAATGATTGCGGGTTCCAGAACAGCCCATCCGCCTTCAAGAGAACGGCTTTGCGGGATAGGATATTGGTTAAGGGGTCTGCGCCCGTAACCATGATGGTCAAGGAACGGCAATCGGCATGACGAAGACATTCGAAAAGGCAAACATCATTACTTCCCCGGCCGCATGGACGGGCGATGAAATCAATGATTCGACCGATTGGCTCTACATGCTGAGCGCAGAGGAGATCGCCGAGATCGAAAAGGTCGGCGCGCAATTCCTGATGGACGATCCCGACCTTCGTACCATAACAGCTGACCGCTATCCCCTGCCCGTCACGGCAAGGGGCCTGGCCAGCTGGGCCGCGGACATGGACAATGGGCGTGGCTTCGTCCTGGTCCGGGGGTTACGTTCGGAACTATATTCCGATGCGCTGAGCGCGGCGATCTTCTACCTCCTTGGCCTGCATCTGGGCAAACCGATGGAGCAGAATAACCTGGGTGACCTGTTCGACCATGTCGTGGCGACCAGCAACAAGACCATGGACGATCCATCCGCCTTGCCCAGCCGGACGCGCGACCGCCTGAACTTCCATTCGGACAGCAGCGACGTCGTCGGCCTGATGTGCCTGCGCGGCGCGCGCGAAGGCGGCGCGTCCATCCTGATTAGCGGCGTCACCATCTACAATGAGATCGTCCGGCGGCGTCCGGACCTGGCCCCGCTGATGTACGATGTCTGGCACTATGACTGGTACCGGCAGGACCATGATGCTCCGGCGCGCTATTATTCGTCGCCCATGGTGTCCTTCATCGACGGCGTCTTCAGTATGTATGCCGGGTCGAACGTGATCCGGTCAGCCCAGGATTATCCCGAAGTGCCCCGCATGACGCCGCAGCAATATGAATTGCTGGACCTTCTCGACGAGATTTTCCTGGTCCCGGGCCTGCCGGTCACCATGGATTTCCGGCCCGGCGACGTCCAGTGGCTGCTGAACTATGCAGCGCTGCATTCCCGCACCAGTTATGTCGATTTCCCGCAACCCGAACGCAAGCGTCACCTGTTGCGCCTGTGGCTGAAGCGAGACACCGGGCGCCCTCTGGTGGACGGGTTCGGAAAACCATTCCAGAAAGTCGACCGTTCGTCTGAGGCCGCGGCGCAGCTGGACCGGAACCATATTTCGGAGATTTGCTATCCAAGGCATAATTGGGGGCTGTGATCCGGGTTCGTATTAGTCCCGGCATCTCCTGAAGGTCAGCACGACGCAGTGATGTTCCGGCGCGATTGCAGTGCGACAACAGGCTTTTGCACGCAAATCTCAATCATAGATACGGGCGACCCGCTTTCAGGTAGCGGCGATGCTTTCCGCGCCGGCGATGAGCACGGGTCTGCGCGAACAGGCAATCGCCTCGCCAACGGCGCTCTTTTCGCGCATCGCCATGAGGCAAAATCTACCACGCTCATCTACCACCCATCTACCACGAAGGCCGAATCTTGCCCTTTCTCACATTGCCACCATCCCCATAGGACATCCTCTAGAGCGCGCTGCGCTAAATCAGACGCAGGGCGCGCGCTCTAATTCCTTGTTGTCGCATCGTTTTAAGCGGAAAGTCGGTTCCCACTTTTCCGCACGATGCTCTAGCGAGACCATGGCTTGCCTCAAAGCAAGACCCCATCCACCCGCAATCACCAGACCCTGATGGTCGGTTCGAAGCTCCCGGGCTTGCTGCTGTGCCAAGCTTTCATCCTGATCGCGGTCGGGATGAAGCTGCGGCCTTTGTAGCTGGGCTCCACCTCCATCTTGTCGATGCTTCCTTCCTTGATCAGCCGGGTCAGTGTGCCGATCAGCAATTCTCGCGCTGCGGCCGCCCCGGGCGTTATATAGATCATGTTTTCCGGGATCGCTTCGCCCCCGAATTCAGCAGGGAAGAGAAGGATGGGCACGAGCTTGCCCTTGGCAACCAGCGCCTTGGCCGCAGCGGCCGTTTGAACGGTGGAGAAGTCAGGCTTCGCCCCTGCCTCGGCAGGCAGCCGGGGCGCCGCCAAAGCGAGGGCGGCTGACACCAGAGTCAAGGCCGCCCAAAGCACCATTCGACTCACGCCAAACCAGCGCGAGACGACCGCCCCCTCAATCATGCTCCCGGTCGCCGGCGCCCATATAAAGCTCGCTGCCTGTCTGCCGGAAGATTTCGCTCATTTCAGCCATGCCCTTCTCGGCATCCTCCGCCGCGAGGAAGCTGTCAGCGGGCTGGTTCTGCTTCGCGGCGAAATCCCTCACCTCCTGCGTGATCTTCATCGAGCAGAATTTGGGGCCGCACATGGAGCAGAAATGCGCGCTCTTGGCGCCTTCGGCCGGGAGCGTCTGATCGTGATATTTTTCCGCCGTATCCGGGTCGAGCGACAGGTTGAACTGGTCACGCCAGCGGAATTCGAAACGGGCGCGGGAAAGCGCATCGTCGCGGACCTTGGCGGCGGGGTGTCCCTTCGCCAGATCAGCGGCGTGGGCGGCGAGCTTGTAAGTCACCACGCCCACCTTGACGTCGTCGCGGTCGGGCAGGCCCAGATGCTCCTTGGGCGTGACATAGCAGAGCATCGCCGTGCCGTACCAGCCGATCATCGCGGCACCGATGCCGCTGGTGATATGGTCATAGCCCGGCGCGATGTCGGTGGTGAGCGGCCCAAGCGTGTAGAAGGGCGCCTCGCCGCAGGCCTCAAGCTGCTTGTCCATATTCTGCTTGATCTTGTGCATCGGCACATGGCCGGGGCCTTCGATCATCACCTGCACATCCTGTTCCCAGGCGCGCTTGGTGAGTTCGCCCAGCGTGTAGAGCTCGGCAAACTGTGCCTCGTCATTGGCGTCCGCGATCGAACCGGGACGCAGGCCATCGCCCAGCGAATAGGCGATGTCATAGGCCTTCATGATCTGCGTGATCTCGTCGAAATGCTCGTAGAGGAAGCTTTCCTTGTGATGGGCGAGGCACCATTTCGCCATGATCGACCCGCCGCGCGAGACGATGCCGGTGACGCGCTTGGCGGTCATCGGGATATAGGGCAGGCGCACGCCCGCATGGATGGTGAAATAGTCGACGCCCTGCTCGGCCTGCTCGATCAGCGTGTCGCGGAAGATTTCCCAGGTCAGTTCCTCGGCGATGCCGCCCACCTTCTCCAGCGCCTGATAGATCGGCACGGTGCCGATCGGGACCGGCGAGTTGCGCATGATCCATTCGCGGGTGTCGTGGATGTTGCGGCCGGTCGACAGGTCCATCACCGTGTCGGCGCCCCAGCGGATCGACCAGACCAGCTTGTCGACTTCGCTCGCCACGTCCGAAGCGACGGCGCTGTTGCCGATATTGGCGTTGATCTTCACCAGGAAATTGCGGCCGATCGCCATCGGTTCCGATTCCGGGTGGTTGATATTGTTGGGGATGATGGCGCGGCCGCGCGCGACCTCATCGCGGACGAACTCCGGCGTCACATAGTCGGGGATTTCCGCGCCCCAGTCATGGCCGTCGCGCACATATTCCGCGAGGCGGGCACGACCGAGATTCTCGCGCTCCGCCACATATTCCATCTCCGGCGTGATGATGCCGCGGCGGGCATAGTGCATCTGGGAGACGTTGGCGCCGGCCTTGGCGCGCAGCGGGCGCTGGACGAGGTTCGGGAAGGGCTGGACGCCGCCGCTGCGGTCGGGGCCTTTGAGACCATTGTCTTCAGGCTTGATCGCCCGGGCGTCATATTCCTCGACATCGCCGCGGGCGATGATCCAGTCGCGGCGCAGTTGCGGGAGGCCCGCCATGATGTCGATGCGCGCATTCGGATCGGTATAGGGGCCGGAAGTGTCATAGACGCGGACGGGCGGCTCGCCGCTGCCCGGTTCCAGGTCGATCTCGCGCATCGCGACCTTCAAGGGGCCGACATGGATCTTGCGACTGCCCCGGATGGGGCCGGTGGTGACGCGCATCTCTGTGCGGGCTGGCCGCTGGCTTCCATCGGAAGCCAGTTCAATCTTCGAATCAACGTCGGCCATATGCTTTCCTTTCAGGCGATGACGGTGGCGCGGCCGGTGAGGCCAGCGAGAAACAGGAGGATGCCCAGTACGATCGAGACGATCGCCCAGGCGCGGGTGAAGTTGAGCGACCAGCGGCCAATCCTGATCAGCGGACCGGGGACGGCGAGCAGCAGCGCGCCTTCGATCAGGGCGGCATAACCGATGGTCGAGACGATGATGGAGAGCGGATCGCGCCAGATGCTGTGGATCAGCACCAGCGCCGCCCCGACCGCGAAGACCGGGAAGCCCAACGCCATGACCAGACCCGGCGAGCGCTCCAGATCATCCATCATCGCCCGCCAGCGTTGCGGGGCGGTGAGGCCGCCCATGCCGATGACGATCATGTAAAGGCCTATGGCTTCGGCCAGACGCAGGGTCAGAACGGAAATGGTGTTCATGGGCGTGCCGTCCTCCTTTTGCGCTCTGGGGCGGAGGATGGGCGCGGGCTGCTGCAAGCGAACAAGCCGTTCCCTCCCTACGCCGGTCTTATCCGGATCAGGTTCAGCGGGTCGCGGCCACGTCAGCCGCCTCTCAACCGTCTGTGGACGGTCCCCCGGGGATGGCGCTTGGATAGCCGATGCGGCGCGCGAACGGAAGCCCTGTTGTGGCGCTGGACAGTTGGTGGGCTTTTCCGCTTTAGTGGCCCGCGATGAAGCATCCCGATCTGTCCACCAAAGAAGGGCGCAAGGCGCACCGGCATGAGATGCGCATGGTGGCGGTCAGACCGCGCCGTTGGGGGTTGTGGCTGCTGACGGCGGGCTTCCTGCTGTTGCTGACGCCTTCCGCGCTGAATGTGCATAGCCTGTTCGGGCTTTGGCCGCCGATGCTGGGGGCGATCTGCATTATCGTTGGCGTGCCGCTGCTGGTGACGAGCGTGCTGTTGAAGCGGCGCTATGTGCGGCAGAGGGTGGTGGGGCAGGCGATGGTGGGGCGGATCAAGGGGTGAATGGCCGTATCGCGCAGACCAACATCAATGTCCGCTAACCACGCAATCCACCCCGATCAATTCACTGGCGCCCTTCTCCGATAACTCAGCGCCTCCGCGACATGCACGCGTCCGACGTGATCGGCCCCGGCGAGGTCAGCGATCGTCCGCGCCACCCGCAGCACCCGCGTATAGCCCCGCGCCGACAGCTTCATCGCCGCCGCGGCCTGCGCCAGCAGTTCGCGCCCCGCCTGGTCCGGCCCGGCGATATCCTCCAAACGCTCGCCATCCACCTCGGCATTGGTCCGCACGCGCGTCCCCTCATAACGCCGCGTCTGCACATTGCGCGCCGCCGCGACCCGCGCCGCGACCTCGATCGATCCTTCGGCGGGCGGCGGCAAGACCAGATCCGCGGCCGTCACCGCCTGAACCTCCACATGCAGGTCGATGCGGTCGAGCAGCGGACCCGACACCTTGGCCTGATAATCCGCCGCACAGCGCGGCGCCCTTGAGCAAGCCAGCGCCGGATCGCCCAGATGCCCGCAACGGCACGGATTCATCGCCGCCACCAACTGCACCCGCGCCGGAAAGGTCACATGCGCATTGGCCCGCGCCACCGTGACCTCGCCCGACTCCAGCGGCTGCCGCAGGGAATCCAGCACGGTCCGCTGAAACTCCGGCAATTCGTCGAGAAACAGCACGCCCAGATGCGCCATGCTGACTTCGCCCGGCCGCGCCTTCTGTCCGCCGCCAACCAACGCCGCCATCGACGCGCTATGATGCGGATTGCGGAAGGGCCGCGCCCGGCTGATCCGCCCCCCCTCCAGCGTCCCGGCGACGCTCGCCACCATGGAGGTTTCAAGCGCCTCGCCCGGCGTCAGTTCCGGCAATATCCCCGGCAGGCAGCTCGCCATCAGCGACTTGCCCGCACCCGGTGGCCCGATCATCAGCAGATTGTGACCGCCCGCCGCCGCGATCTCCAGCGCCCGCTTGGCCGTCTCCTGCCCCTTCACCTGGCGGAGGTCGGCGGTCCGCACCGGCGGTTCCACTTCGCCCGGCTGGGGTGGCGACAAAGCGGCGGTCCCCTTGAAATGGTTGAGGATCGTCAACAGGTCCGGCGCGGCGATCACCTCGACCTGCCCGGCCCAGGCCGCCTCGGCGCCCTGCGCCACCGGACAGACCAGCCCCAATTCCCGCTCACCGGCATGCAACGCGGCGAGCAGCACCCCCGGCGTCGGCGCGATGCGGCCATCCAGCCCCAACTCCCCGACGACGACATAGCCCGCCAGCGTCTCGGCATCGATCACCCCCATCGCCCCTAGCAGGGCCAGGGCTATCGGCAGATCGAAATGCGATCCCTCCTTGGGCAGATCGGCGGGCGACAGGTTGACGGTGATCCGCTTGGGCGGCAGCGAAAGCCCGATGGCGGCAATGGCGTTGCGCACCCGCTCCCTGCTCTCCGCTACGGCCTTGTCGGGCAAGCCGACGACGATGAAATTGGGCAGGCCGGGCACAAGCTGGCACTGCACCTCCACGCCACGCGCCTCCAGCCCCAGATAGGCGACCGTCGATACCGTCGAAACCAATGCGAAAACCCCCTGCGCGCCATTCGGCCTGCCCCGCCATGTTCCCGCCTTCGCAGGAACACAAGGTTATTTCAATGTCTTGGCTTGATCGCAGGCGCGATCCCGCGCCCGTCGGCCGGTTCAGCTTTCGGCTTCAGGCCGCCCCTTGAACCCTTGCGCCACGACATACCATTCGACGCTGCCCTTCCGGCTGGCGGGCGGCTTGGCATGTTTGATCGTGGTGAAATGCTTCTTGAGGATGGCCAGCAGATCGGCGTCCGTGCCGCCCGCGAACACCTTGGCGACGAAGGTGCCGCCCTTGCGCAGATTTTCCACCGCGAACATCGCCGCCGCCTCGACCAGCCCCATGGTGCGCAGATGGTCCGTCGCCGCATGCCCGACCGTATTGGCCGCCATGTCGGAAATCACCAGATCCGGCGCATCGCCCAAAGCCTCCGCCAACAAGGCGGGCGCCTTGTCGTCCATGAAGTCCATCTGGAACAGCGTCACGCCGGGGATGGGATCGGTCGGCAGCAGGTCGATGCCCACCACCTTCGCCTTGGGGCAGAGCTTGCGCACCACCTGCGCCCAGCCGCCCGGCGCCACGCCCAGATCGACGACAGCCCGCGATCCCTTTACGAAGTGGAACTTCTCGTCCAGCTCAATCAGCTTGAAGGCGGCGCGGCTGCGCCACCCTTCCGCCTTGGCGCGGCGGACATAGGGGTCGTTCAACTGCCGCTCGAGCCAGCGGGTGGACTGCGCCGTCCGTCCCTTCGCCGTCTTGACCCGCACCTTGCCGGCGCCAGTGCCTCTCAAAGCTCGCCTCTCACATCTTTACTCCGTCGCGGTCCATCAGGCCGCGCAATATGCCTTCGCGAATGCCGCGATCCGCCACGCCCAATCGCTGGGCAGGCCAGATGTCGAGGATAGATTCCAATATGGCGCAACCCGCCACCACCAGATCGGCCCGCTCCGTCCCGATGCAGGGCAGCTTCTGCCGCTCCGCCAGAGCCATGGAGGACAGGCGCGCGGAAATCGCCCGCATCGACGTCGACGGCACGATCAGCCCGTCAATCGCCTGCCGGTCATAGCGCGGCAGGTCAAGATGCAGGCTGGCCAGCGTCGTCACTGTCCCCGATGTCCCGAGCAAGCGGATATCGGGCTGCGGAGTGGGCAGGCGGCGGGCCAGCGGCGAGAAAGCATCGGCCACGCGCGCGCGCATCCGGCCATAAGCCGCCAGACGATCCATGGGATCGGCATGATCGAAGGGCTCGCTCTCGGTCAGCGACACGACGCCCCAGGGCGCGCTCACCCAATCGACGATATGCGGCGCGCCCTCCCGGCGGGAGTTGACCAGAACCAGTTCGGTCGACCCACCGCCAATGTCGAAGATCAGCGCCGGACCATCGCCCGGCTCCAGCAGCGCGTGACAGCCCAGCACCGCCAACCGCGCCTCTTCCTGCGCGGTAATGATATCGAGCGCGATGCCGGTTTCGCGGTAGACGCGCTGGATGAAATCGGCGCCGTTCGAGGCGCGTCGGCAGGCCTCCGTCGCGACCGATCGGGCCAAGGTGACATGGCGGCGGCGCAGCTTGTCCGCACAGACCGACAATGCCGCAATGGCGCGCTCAATGGCTTCGTCGCTGATCCGCCCCGAAGCCGCAAGCCCCTCCCCCAGCCGCACGATTCGGGAAAAGGCGTCGACGACGATGAAGCCGTCGGCCGAGGGCTTGGCGATCAGCAAACGGCAATTATTGGTGCCCAGGTCGATGGCCGCATAAGAGCGGCGTCCGCGCAGCGGATGAGGCAAAAGACCCCGCGATTTCGACGGGGGAGTGAGGGCCGCAGCCTTGCTCCCATTGCCCTGACCGGAACGGACCCCTGTGCCCGAAACTCCGCCGGCTGGGCCGGAACTCTGCGGCGATGGGCGGCTTTGCTGCACCATGGCCGTATCTCTTTTCTTCTTCGCCAACGCCGAAAGGCGCCGGAACTTGCCCCAAGAGTAAGCGGATGAAGAAAAAAGCGCAAGGCGGCCCCGGAAAGCCCCTTCGATAAAGCGCAAATGCCCCTAGATCAGCGGCAGCAGGGCCGCGACGATCCAGCGTTCCTCGGCGCGCAACACGCCCCAGGCGCGGGCGGCGGCGCGGCTGTCCATCACCTCGACCCCGATGCCCTTGGCTTCCAGTTCCCGGACGAAGGGGCGCGGCGGCTGGCGCAGGCTAGCGCCCGTGCCGATCAGCAGAAATTCCGGCAGCGGATCAAGGTCGAACAGGTCGCCCAGATCCGGCACGGTCAGAGCCTCGACGCGCGGCGCCTCCTGCCAGGCCAGGGCACGCACCGGCGAAAGCAGCAGGCCATCGGGAAAGACATCGTCCCTGACCCGAAAGCCCCGCCCCTGAAAGCCGGTGACGATCGGCCCCTGCCCCGCCTCATCGCGGCGCAGTTCGATCCCCGTGCGCCCCTTTCCCGATGCGTCGCCGTTCAGGGCCGCGCTCCATCGTCACGCGGTCCCATGCGCTCGGCCTGCGCCGCGATATTGGTCTTGCTCGCCTTCTTCTCGGCCGTCGCGGGCGACAGACCGAGAGTGATCAGCAGCGAAGAGGACACATAGACCGACGAATAGGTGCCGACGATGATGCCCAGCATCATGGCCGCCGTGAAGCCGCGCAGCACATGGCCGCCCAGCAGCAGCAGCGCCCCGAGTGCCAGCAGAACGGTAACGGAGGTCATGACGGTGCGCGGCAGCGTCTCGTTGACGGACAGGTCGATCAGCGCCTTCATGTCCATCTTGCGATATTTGCGCATATTTTCGCGGATGCGGTCGTCGATCACCATCTTGTCGTTGATCGAATAACCCACGATCGTCAGCACGGCGGCGACGATGTTGAGGTCGAATTCCAGTTGCGTGATGGCGAAGAAGCCCAGCGTCATCAGCACGTCGTGCATGATCGCGACGAAGGTCGAGATGCCGAACTGCCATTCATAGCGGAACCAGGAGAAGATCGCGATGCCGATCACCGCCAGCATCACCGCCAGCACGCCGTTCTGGATCAGTTCGCCCGACACCTTGCCCGACACCGTGTCGTAGCGGGAGAAGGTGACGCCGGGAAATTCCGCCGTCATCGCCTTGCGCGCCTTTTCGACGATGGCGTTGGCCGCTCCCGCGCCGCCCTGTTCGGGGAGCGGCAGGCGGATTTGCACCGTCCTGGGATCGCCAAATTGCTGGAGCGAGCCATCGCCCACGCCCAGACGGTCGATCACCCCACGCACCTTGTCGGTCTGCGGCGGCTGCTGGAACTTCGCCTCGATCATCAGGCCGCCCACGAAATCGACGCCGAGGTTGAGACCCTTGTAGAAGGTGGCGCCGACCGCCAGCACCGTCAGCAGCGCCGTCAGGCCAAAGGCCCAGTGGCGCAGCTTCACGAAGCCGATATTGGTGTTGTCAGGGACGAGTTTAAGCAGTTTCATATTGTTTCTCTCGCCCCGTCAGATGTGGATCTCGGTCGGGCGCTTGGCCCGGACCCAGAGCGACACCATCCAGCGGGTGAAGGTGACGGCAGTGAACACGCTGGTCGCGATGCCGATCAGCAGCACGATCGCGAAGCCCTTCACCGGACCCGAGCCCAGAGCGAGCATGATGCCGCCAGCAATGGCGTGGGTCACGTTCGCCTCGAAAATGGTGCGGCTGGCTTCCTTATAGCCATGTTCGATCGCTTGCACGACGTTCCGGCCACGGCGACGCTCCTCGCGGATACGCTCGTAGATCAGCACGTTGGCGTCGACCGCCGTACCGATGGTCAGCACGAAACCGGCGATGCCCGGCAACGTCAGCGTCGCGCCGAGTATCCCCATCACGCCCAGGATCACCAGCACGTTGATGGCGACGGCGAGGTTCGCATACATGCCGAAGCGGCCATAGCTGGCGAACATGAACATGGCGACCGCCGCGACCGCGATCACCGAGGCGAGCAGACCCGCCTTGATCGAGTCCGCGCCGAGCTGCGGGCCGACGGTGCGTTCTTCCACCACGGTCAGCGCGACGGGCAGCTTGCCCGAACGCAGCGCGATGGCGAGCTGGTTGGCGCTTTCCACGGTGAAGCTGCCGCTGATCTGCGCGCTGCCGCCCAGAATCGGTTCGTTGATGTTCGGCGCCGACAACACCTTGCCGTCGAGGATGATGGCGAAGGGCCGGTTGACATTCTGCGACGTCACCTGGCCGAATTTCCGCCCACCCGCGCCGTTGAAGCGGATGTTGACGATCGGCTCATTGCCCTGCGGGCTGAAACCCTGCTGCGCGTCGGTCAGATCCTCGCCCGACACCATGACTTGGCGATGGACCGCGATCACCGGCGACCCGGACGGATTGGCCGGATAGGGCAGGACTTCGCTGCCCACCGGCGCACGGCCCTGCGCGACTTCGGCGGGGTTGGCGTTGACGTCGACCAGCTTGAACTCAAGCTTGGCGGTCTGGCCCAGCAAGTCCTTCAGCGCCTTGGGATTTTGAAGGCCCGGCACCTGCACGACGATGCGGTTGTCGCCCTGCTGCTGAATGGTCGGCTCGCGCGTGCCCATTTCGTCGATGCGCTTGCGGATGACCTCGGTCGCGACTTCCATCGCGCCCTTCACCGCATTGTCGATGCCCGCCTGGGTCGGCGTGATGGTGATGGTGGAACTGTTCACCACCTCGACATTGAAGTCGCGCTGGCCGGTCAGGCCTGCCCCCTGCGTCAACGGCCGGATGCGCTCGACAGCGGCATCGACCTGCGAGGGGTTGCGGACCATGAAGCTCAATTTCCCGTCGCGGCTGGAAATATCGCCAATCGCGATCTTGGTATCGCCCCGGCGCAGTTCCGTGCGGACCTGCTCCTCCATATTGGCGATGCGCTGCTTGGCGACATCCTGGGTCGAGGCTTCCAGCAGCAAATGGCTGCCGCCCGACAGGTCGAGGCCCAGATTCACGCGGGTCTGCATGAATTTGGGCAGGTGCGCGACCGCGGAATCGGGCAGGAAGCTCGGCACGGCGCAGGCTATGCCAATGGCCAAGGGCAGCAGAATCGCGGCTACCGCCCAGCGAGGGAAATTCAGCATCGGGCCGCTCAGTCGTTCGCAGGCTTGGCGGTGGCGGGGTCGATCACGTCGGTCAGGGTGGACTTGACCGCCTTGACCTTCATGTTCGGCGCCAGTTCGACATCGACGTAAAATTCGTCGACGCGGGCCACCTTGCCGACCAGACCGCCGCCGGTCACGACCTGATCGCCCTTCTTCACGGCGTCGATCTTGGCCTTATGGTCCTTCATCTTCTTCTGCTGCGGACGGATCAGCAGGAAATAGAAGACAACGAAGATCAGGAGCAGCGGGGCCATCTGAACCAGCATGGAGGCGCCGGACGATTCCCCGCCCGCAGTCTGGGCAAAGGCTGGAGATATAAACATGCTTGGGACTTTCGCCTTATTGTCTTGTCCAGTTGCGGACGCAGGATAAACGCCCACAGATCAAGGGCGCGCGGCTAACACAGATAGGGCGGCTGAGGCAACATGATTAGGGTTTCCGACGAAAGGGCAAAAAGCCTTCATCGAATCCCTTGCATATTCCCCAAACTGCTTCTAATTGCGCCGCTCCGGTCGGGACGTAGCGCAGCCTGGTAGCGCATCACACTGGGGGTGTGGGGGTCGGAGGTTCGAATCCTCTCGTCCCGACCAAATAGACGATTAAGGCGTCAGACGCCTTGCCAACCTCCTCCATCTTAAATTCCCGTTTGCGCTGAGCGGCGCTTTTTTGCTGTCCTACAACGAACCAAATGGGATAAATAATCCGCCTTTCTGCAACAGGAGGGCGGGTTTCATGGATATTTCGGCTCTGATCGATGAGGTGATCGCGCGGGAGGGGGCTTATGGCAACCATCCGGCCGATCGCGGCGGACCTACCAATTTCGGGATCACCCAGGCGGTGGCGCGGGCCAATGGGTTTATGGGCGATATGCGCACCTTCCCCCGCGGCGTGGCGGAGGCGATCTATCGGCGGCTTTATTGGGAGAAGCCGGGTTTCGCCTTTGTCGCGGAACTGGCGCCCAAAGTCGCCGCGGAACTGTTCGATACGGCGGTGAACATGGGGCCGGGGACGGCCGGCGGCTTCCTCCAGCGCGCGTTGAACGCGCTCAACCGCAATGAAGCGGACTATCCCGACCTGAAGGTCGATCAGTCGGTCGGCGCCAAGACCCTCGCGGCGCTGGGAGCGTTTCTGAAGCTTCGCGGCAAGGCCGGGGAGCGGGTGCTGATCGTGGCGCTCGAAGCCCTGCAGGGGGAGCGCTATATGGCGCTGGCGGAAAAGCGGCCGGCCAATGAAGCCTTTCTCTATGGCTGGCTGGCAAACCGGATCGGGTAGGGGAAACTCCCATGACGAGGCGAATTGCGGAAGACCGGTGGACGCTGCGGGCGCGGCCGGCCTTTCTCTATGTGATGTACGGCTTGCTGCTCTGGTCGGTGCCGCTGGGGCTGATCGGCGGCGTGCGGCCAGATATGGCGGCGGGGATCATCCGGGCGATGCGGGCTTACTTCAACGCATTGCCGGAGCCGCTCTATGCGCTCTTCGGCACAGGCTATCTCGGATATACGGCGGCGCGGGCCTGGGGGAAGGCCAAGGGGGTGGAGCGGTAGCGCCGAATATTTCCCGATTTCCCCCGAAACGAATGAAAGTCAGGGTCGTTCGCCCGGGAAATTGGCCTTGAGGAAGTCCAGCACCACGCGGGCTCTTGGCGGCAGGCGTTTGTGCGAGGGGTGGACGGCCCATATGTCGAGCGGGGCGATGTTGCTGTCGGGAAGGACGGGAACCAGCCGCCCCGCTTCGATGTCGCCCTTTACCCGGATCGCGGGGAGCAGCGCGATGCCAAGGCCACTCAAGGCCGCGCGGTGGACGGCTTCGCTGCTGTCGCTGCGGAAGGTGCCGCCGACCACCCTCTCCCGCCCGTCGATCGTCCAGCGGGCGGGCACATCGCCATAGGCATAGGCGATGCAGATATGGCCGGAAAGATCCTCGGCGGTGGCCGGGGCGCCATGATCGGCCAGATAAGCGGGATGCGCGACCAACAGGCGCGGCAGCATGCCCAGCGGATGGACGACCAGGCTTTCATCGCCCACCGGACCCACGCGCAACGCAAGATCGAGGCGATCCTCCACCACATCGCGCTGCCAGTCGGTCATCGCGCAATCGAGCTGAAGCGCGGGATAGCAGGCGGTCAGCTCGCCCAGCCGCTCGACATAATAAAGGCCGAGCGCGGTGGTGAAGCCGATGCGCACGAGGCCGCTCGGCTGGTTGCGGACCGGGCCGAAATCCTGCTCCGCCACGTCCAGCGCATCCAGCATCGCACGGGCGTGAACCAGTAGGCGGTCCGCCTCCGGAGTGGCGATCAGCCTGCGCGTGGTGCGATGGAACAGGATCGTGCCGAAATGCGCCTCCACCTGATCGAGCCGTCGCGCGATGGTGGTGTGGCTCGCATGCATTTCTTCGGCTACGCGGGAGAAATTGGGTTTTTCGCATAGTCGGACGAATGTCCGCATGGCGATCAACAGATCGGACATTTGAACGCTACTCGCACAGATATTGTGCGGCTTATCCTTATTGTCAGGAGAGCCGAAAAGCCAGAAGCCATCGCGCAGGAAAGCAGGAAGAGGATGCCCATGACCGATCGCATCGCCCATGCGGGGCTGGCCGCCAAATGCCGGACGGCCGAGGAAGCCGCCGCGCTGATCCATAACGGCATGGCCGTCGGGATGAGCGGCTTTACCGGCTCGGGCTATCCCAAGGCCGTGCCGCTGGCGCTCGCCGCGCGGATGACCGCCGCCCATGC
>Ga0255338_1003764_pt1 | contig 17316 bp, 17 predicted proteins | sample MeOH1_35cm_T4_19_FD_203715 | JGI IMG/M metagenome (GOLD analysis project Ga0255338, IMG submission 203715) | Sandy soil microbial communities from University of British Columbia, Vancouver, Canada - MeOH1_35cm_T4_195 | ecosystem: Engineered > Artificial ecosystem > Sand microcosm > Unclassified ...
GCTGGTCGAAGCAGGGTCAGGCGAGCCGGTTCACGCTCTGGTGGATCCAGTCGAGGAAGGCCTCGGATCCGGCCTCCACGGGAAACATCAGGATTTCCGGGACTTCGTAGGTGTGCAGGTCGGTGATGACTTCCGACACCTGGGGGAAGAGTGCCTGGGTGGTCTTGATGATGAGCATCACCTCTTCATCGAGGTGGGTCTCGCCTTTGAAGTAGTAGTAGCTCTTGATGCTGGGGACGATGTTCACGCAGGCGGCATAGGCCTGATCCACCAGGGCGGCGGCGATGGTCAGGGCTGTCTCCTCGCTGCCGCAGGTGGTCATGATGGTGCAGGCGTCGCTCATCGGGTGGACTCCCCGCCCGGCGGGCGGAACCGGTCATTGTAGCTTGGGAGCGGGGCTAAGGCGGATCACGAAAGGCCAGGTGGCCTGCCTGGGGCATTTGGGTGGTCTGACCGGAGGGGGCGTCTCTGCGGTCCCACTCGGAGGTCGGCCGTTCTCCGTATTTGGCGCCGACCCACCAGAGCCCCGGATTCGAACGCACCCGGCTTCGCCGTGTGCCGGTCTTTCTGCGGCGCCACAGAGGCTCCACCTCCGCGAGGCGCGAGCGGGAGCGCCCTCCGAGGGAGGGCGCGTCAGGTGGAGGGTGGCGCCTTCGAAATCCCACTCGGAGGCTGGCCGCTTACCCTTCTAGGGTTGCGACGCACCCGGTCCGGATTCGAACCGCGTCTGGCTATGCCAGCCGCCGGTCTTTCTCCGACAGCGCCCCGCGCTGTCTCCGAAATCCCACTCGGAGGTTCGAATCATTGTCTTTTCCCGACCAATAAGTAAGGGGTGCCGACGGCACCCCTTACTTATTGGTCGGGGCGAGAGGATTCGAACCTCCGACCTCTCGGTCCCGAACCGAGCGCTCTACCAGGCTGAGCCACGCCCCGACGAAGGTTTGACTGTACTGGAAACGGCCGGGGGCGTCCAGTCTGGGGCTATTCCTTCTCCAGACCGAGGCGGATGCGCTCTTTGCGCCGGGCTTCAAGAAGGCGCAGGGCGCGGCGGAGGGGATCGGGATCCTGGGCCTGGGCGGGCGTTTCCGTGGGTGGGTCGCAGGGCACGATCTGGAGGCCGGTCAGGCTGAGGCTCAGGGCCCGGTGGATGCGGTCGCGGATCTGGGGCCACACGGCGGTGGCGGCGTCGCGGAGGGGGCCGATGCGGGTCAGCTCCCAGCAGCCCATCACGAGCACGTTCCGCTCCACGCGCAGAGGGCGGGTCCGGTCCGCCAGGACGGGGCCGACGACGAAGGTCCAGGCCAGGCGGAGGCGGGCCAGGGCCTTCTGGTCCGGCTGGCGGGCGCCCAGGGGCACCAGGCGCGGCATGCGACGGCGGTTGGTCATCAGGGCTTCCAGCGGGGCGGGGAGAGGGGGGCGCAGGCCCGCTCGCCATTGAGCAGTACGGGGGTGGCGAGGGTGGGGATCATCTCGCTGGTCTCGGGTTCGAACAGGGGCTGGAGCAGGTTGTGGAGCTCGCCACCGTGGCGGAACAGCACCTCGTCGACGCTCCGCACCCGGCTGGCGGGGATGGCGTTGGCTTCGCAGAAGGCGAGGACTTCTTCGACCGTGCTGGCCTGGGTGCGGGCCTCGATGAGGGCGACCAGCTCCTCGCGGTCCTGGACGCGGCCCCGGTTCTTCCGCCACTCGGGGCGGGCCTCCAGGTCCAGGTTCAGCCACATGGCCAGCACCTCGAACTGGCGGTCGCTGCCCACGGCGATGGCCACGTCGCCATCCGTGCAGCAGAAGGTCTGATAGGGCACGATCTGGGGATGGGCGTTGCCCCAGCGTCCGGGCCGCTTGCCGGTCATGAGGGCGCCGGCCGCGACGTTCACAAGGCCCGCCAGGGCGGCCTCCATGAGTGGCACCTCGATGTGCATGGCCTCGCCGGTGCGCTCCCGGTGGAGCAGGGCGGCCTGGATGCCGTTGGCGCAGTAGAGGCCCGCCAGCACGTCCACCAGGGCCACGCCCATCTTCATGGGGCGGCCGTCGGGTTCACCGGTGATGGCCATCCAGCCGCTCTCCGCCTGGATGATGAAGTCGTAGCCGGCCCGGCGGGAGGCGGTGACATCCGAGGCGAAGCCCCGCACGGAGGCCAGGATGAGTTTGGGGAATTTCGCGTGGAGCCGCTTCCAGCCCAGGCCCAGGCGGTCCGCGGAATCGGCGCGGAAGTTCTCCACCAGCACATCGGCGTCCTTCAGCAGCTCGAAGAGGTCGGTCCGTCCTTCTTCCGTGTGCAGGTCGATGGTGCGGCTCTGCTTGCCCCGGTTGGCGCAGCGGAAGTAGGCGCTTTCGCCGGTGTCCGCCTCCTCGAAGGGGGGCCCCCAGCCCCGGGTGGGGTCGCCCCCGGGGGGCTCCAGCTTCTGCACCTCGGCGCCGAAGTCCGCCAGCAGTTGGGTCGAGAAGGGGCCTGCGAGCACACAGGACAGATCCACGATCCTGAAGTGGGACAGGGGCTTGGGCATCGGGTTCTCCGACACCCAGCCTACTTCAAGTCCCGGGGGCTTCCCTCAGCCTGCGGCCACGGTCTGGCGGTAGGCCGCGGTGAGCGTGGCGGCGATCTCCTCGGGGCTGTGGGCCAGGAAATCCTGGCGCTGCATGAGGTGGACCAGCTGGCCGTCCTTGAAGATGGCGGCCTGGGGGCTGGTGGGCATGGCGCCCTCGAAGTACTCCCGGGCCTGGGCCGTGGCGTCCTTCTCCATGCCGGCGAAGACGGTCACCAGCTGGTCGAAGCGCAGGTTCTGGGACCGGAGGGCCTCGGTGACCCCCGGCCGGGCGCCCGCCGCGGCGCAGCCGCAGACGCTGTTCACCACCAGCAGGGTGGTGCCGGGGCGCTGGAGGGCCTCGTCCACCTGGGCCGGGGTCAGGAGCTGCTGGAAGCCCTCCCGGACCAGTTCCTCACGCATCGGGGCGACCATGTATTCGGGGTAGTTCGACACGACTTCCTCCTCGGGGCTTAAAGTTTACCGATTAAGTAAAGATTGATCCAGGTCACAATTCAGGCCGATGAGGAGGAACCATGCGCATGGCCTTGCTGGGCGGGAGTCTCCGTCCGGATTCCCTGAACACCCGCTTGTTGGGGCATCTGGCGACGGAGCTGGAGGCGAGGGGCCATGAGGTCTCCGCCTTCACGGGAGCGGCCCTGCGCCTGCCGCTCTACGAGGACGGCGTGGCGCCCTCGGCGGAGGCGCAGGCCCTCCATGCCGCTCTCCACGCGGCCCAGGGCCTGCTGATCGTGTCGCCGGAATACAACGCCGGCATCCCGGGCCACCTGAAGAACGTCGTGGACTGGCTCAGCACCATGGGCCCCAGCCCCTGGCAGGGCCTGCCGGTGCTGCTGTGCGCCGCCAGCCCCGGCGCCTTCGGCGGCGCCCGCGGCCTGGTGGCCTGGCGGGCGACGCTGGCGAACATGGGCGCGCTGGCCTATCCCGGCGCGATCACAGTCCCGCACGCGGACCAGCAGCTCGATGCTCGGGGGGTGCCGACGGATCCCCGCACCGCCGCGGCCGCGCCGAAAACTCTGGACGGCTTCCTCGCCCTGGCGGCCCGGCTCCGTTCGTAGCCCCAGAGATATGCGATCCTGGACCGTCTTCCCGGAGCCGTCATGAAGGACTTCTTCAAGAGTTTCTTCGCTGCGCTGCTGGCCCTGATGGTGGCCGGCGGGCTAGCCATCTTCCTGTTCTTCGGGCTGCTGGCGGCCATCGGCTCCTCGGGGAAGCCCACGGTGCCGGGCAAGGCTGTCCTGGTCTTCGACCTGGACACCAGCCTGTCCGACGCGGACCGCGATCCCGAGCCCAGCGAGGCCCTCAGCGAGGCCCTGAGCGGCGGCGGGGCGCGCGCCCAGTCGCTTCCCGCGGCCATCGACGCCCTGGACCGGGCCGCTTCGGACAGTCGCATCACGGCGCTCTTCCTCACGGGCAGCCTCCAGGGGGCGGGCCCCGCCCAGCTGCGCGAGCTGCGGGAGGCCATCCAGCGCTTCAAGGCCAAGAAGCCCGTGCTGGCCTACAACCTGGGCTGGGCCAAGCGGGACTACTACCTGGCCGCCGGTGCCACCACCGTGTTCATCAACCCCTTCGGCGAGATGGAGGTGAACGGCCTGGCCAGCGAGCCCATGTTCTTCGGCGAGGCCTTCAAGAAGTACGGCGTGGAGGTGCAGGTCACCCGCGTGGGCAAGTACAAGAGCGCCGTGGAGCCGTTCATCACCGACCGCATGAGCGATCCCAACCGCGAGCAGGTGCAGAAGCTGCTGGATGACATCTGGGGCGAGTGGAAGGAGACCGTCGCCAGGGACCGCAAGAAGGCCCCCGCGGACCTCCAGGTCATCGCCGACGAGAAGGGGCTCGTGGAGGCCGAGGAGGCGAAGAAGCTGGGCCTCGTGGACCGCATCGCGCCCTATGACGAGGTGCTGGACGAGCTGAAGAAGCTGGCCGGGAAGCAGCCCAAGGACAAGGATTTCCCCCAGATCACCCTGGCCACCTACGCCGGCATCGCCGGCGAGGCGAGGACCGGGAAGACCCGCATCGCCGTCGTCGTGGCCGAAGGTGAGATCGTGGATGGCGAAGGGAAGGCCAACCAGGTGGGCGGGGAGCGCCTCAGCCGCGAGCTGCGCCGCCTGCGCCTGGACGACCGCATCAAGGCGGTGGTGCTCCGCGTGAACAGCCCCGGTGGCAGCGCCGCGGCCTCGGAGCTCATCCAGCGCGAAGTCATCCTCACCAAGAAGGCGAAGCCCCTCGTGGTGTCCATGGGCCACCTGGCGGCCTCGGGCGGCTACTGGATCAGCACCTACGGCGACCGCATCTTCGCGGAACCCAGCACCATCACCGGTTCCATCGGCGTCTTCGGCCTGCTGCCCAACGTGAAGAAGCTGGCCAACGAGCACGGCATCACCTGGGACAGCGTGCAGACCGCCAAGCTGGCCAACCCCATGACCCTGGCCCGGCCCAAGAACGACCTGGAGCTGGCCCGCATCCAGGGCCTGGTGGACCGCATCTACGAGCAGTTCGTGGCCAAGGTGGCGGACAGCCGGAAGATGAAGAAGGAGGCGGTCCACGAGATCGCCCAGGGCCGCGTGTGGTCCGGTCACGAGGCCGTGAAGCTGGGCCTGGTGGACGAGCTCGGGGGCCTCGAGGCGGCAGTGAAGCATGCGGCTTCGCGGATCAAGGCCGGGGATGACTACCAGGTCGTGGGGCCGGAGCGCGAGCCGGACGCCCTCAAGGAGCTCCTGAAGAACCTGGGTGGCAAGTCCCGCAAGCTGGCGAAGCCAGGCCCCGTGGACGGCCTGGTGGACGGCTTCCGGCACCAGCTGGACCTGCTGACCTCCCTGAACGATCCCCAGGGCGTCTACGCCCGGCTGCCCTTCGAACTCGAGCTGAAATAGCCCCGTGGATTCCTCCTCCTTCGTCTCGGCCATCATCCTGCTGGTGCTGGTGACGGATCCCCTGGGCAACATCCCGGTCTTTATCGGGCTGCTGCGCCAGGTGGACCCGGCCCGGCGCCAGCGGATCATCGTCCGCGAAGTGCTGTTCGCCTTCGCCATCCTGCTGTTCTTCGCCCTCTTCGGTCAGAAGGTGCTGCACCTCATGCACCTGACAGACACCTCGCTGGGTATCGCCGGCGGCGTGATCCTCTTCCTCATCGCCCTGAAGATGGTGTTCCCCCATCCGGAGGGCCCGACGGACCTCCCGGTCCACGGGGAGCCCTTCCTCGTTCCCCTGGCCATCCCCTTCATCGCCGGGCCTTCGGCCATCGCCACCGTGCTGCTGCTGGTGAGCCGGGAGCCCCAGCGGCTCTGGGAGTGGCTGGGCGCCCTGACCGTGGCCATGGCCATTTCGGCGGTGGTGCTCGGCTTCGCGGAGAAGATCGCCGCCTTCCTGGGCGAGAAGGTCACTCAGGCCTTCGAGCGGCTCATGGGTCTGGTGCTCACGGCCATGGCCATCGAGATGCTGCTGGCGGGCATCCAGAAGTTCGTGCTGCAGCTGCGGGCGACCTAGGCTTTTCGCTTGAGGCTCAGCTCCAGCGTGAACTCCGCCACGGGCTCGAAGGAGCCGTCCGGCAGCTTCACCGCGGCCTGGATATGCATGGGCTCGGTGATGCGCTCCTCGGAGGCCAGGGCGCGGCGCACCTGGTCGCGGATGGCGGCGCCTTCTTCGCAGATGAAGTAGACATCGGCTTCCGGGCGCTTCAGGAAGGCGGCCTGGAAGGCCTTGAAGACCAGGGAGACCGGCTGGCCGGAGCGCTTGATCTGGTCCATGGCCAGCAGCCCCCCGGCGCAGTCCGCGCCGATGGCCAGGGCCCCGAAGTACATGGAACCGAGATGATTCCGCGTCCAGCGCCGGAGCGGGATCCGCACCACGCAGCGGGCCTCCGTCAGCTCGACCACGCTGGGGCGCACGGAGGCCAGGAGGGGGATCTTCAGCCACCCGAACAGGCGCATGCCGAAGGTCTGTTTCAGGCGTTCGAAGCGGGGGGACATGGCTCCGATTGTCAGCCGCCCACCAGGTTCACGTCCAGCAGACCTTCCGGGGGATCCAGGTCCAGGCGGCGGTTCGGCAGGTCCAGGGTCCACCAGGCCTTGATGTAGGGGATGTCGCGCTGGCCCGTGCGGCCGGGCCGCAGGTCGCGCATCACCACCATGTCATAGCCCGCGGGGCCTGGATCGAGGCGCAGCACCTCGCCCACCTTGCGCCCGCCGATGAAGACCTCGCAGCCGATCCACTGGTGCCGGAAGGTCTCGCCCTCGGACAGTGTGGCGGCCGCTTCCGGCATCCACAGGGCCCAGCCCTTCAGCGCCTCGGCGGCCGTGCGGTCGGGCACCTCGGTGAAGGCGAGGCAGGGCCGGTCCTGGTGCCAGCGGAAGCTCCGCAGCTTCACGGGCCGGGCGGGGGGGGCTTCCGGCCCCTGTTCCAGGTCCAGCTGGGGCGGAGCCAGCACCAGGCCCGCCATGCCATCGAGCCGCTCCGGCTCATCCATGACGGAGTGGAAGAGGAACTCGCCCTTGAGTCCCTGGATCTTGGCCAGGTGGCCCGCCAGCAACATCTCAGGCCCCCCGTTCGTCCTCGTCGTCCAGCTCGAGGTTCACCACCAGGTCCGCCTTCTCGCCGGCGACCTTGCAGAGGGTGCGCAGCGCCGAGATCATGCGTCCGTGCTTGCCGATGATGCGCCCGCGATCCCGGGGATCGGCGAAGACCAGCACGTCGCGCTTCTTCCCTTCGCCGCTGACCTCGACTCGGAGCGCCTCCGGATGGTCCAGCAGGGGGGTCAGCACATCACGCAGGAAGGCTTCGGGGTTCATGATCGCTCCACGAACAAAGAAAGCCGGACCAGGGCCCGGCTTTCGGACGTCGGAAACCGGATTACAGGATCTGGTTCTTCTTGAACAGATCGAGCACGGTCTTGGAGGGCTGGGCGCCCTTCTGGAGCCAGGACTTGGCCTTCTCGGCGTCGATGCGGACCTCTTCACCGGAACCGGCGATGGGGTTCACGAAGCCCAGCACCTCCACGGCGCGGCCGGTGGGGATGCGGTCGTTCTCGGAGACGACGATGTGGTAGAACGGGCGCTTCTTGGCACCATTGCGAGCAAGACGGATCGAAAGCATGGGCACTCCCTGAGCAGGAAAGTGTATCTCGGAAAGGGCTTCCGCCCAAGCGCAAATTCAGGGTTCGAAGCTGGAGGGCGGGAAGCTGCCTTCGAGGACGGCCTGGCGCTCCCGGATGTTCCGCCGCAGGGTCGGCCAGCGGGGATGGGTCCGCATCTTCTCGAGGAATGGGGAGGTCTCGTACCAGCGGGAGCAGCTGAATCCCTGGACGAAGGCACGGGTGGCGCAGTCCACGGCCCGGTCCGCGTCGCCCAGGACCGAGTAGGCCTCGGCCTGCTTGAAGGTCAGCTCACCATCGGGGATACGCAGCTTCCCGCGGATCTCGTCGATCCGCTTGAGCTCGGCCAGGCCATCCGCGATGCGGCCCTCCAGATAGGCGCGGTAGACCCGGCTGAGGTCCTGGAAGGGGCTGGAGCCTGCCGTCGCTTCGGAAGCCTTCATGTGGGTGAGGGCGCCCGGGCGATCGCCTTTCAGCAGGGCCAGGTAGCCCAGGTAGAACAGGACGCCCGCATCCTCCCGCACGGCGCGGGCCTGCTGCAGGTCCCGCTCGAAGGCAGCCCAGTCGCCAAGGTAGAGGTTGGTGGTCTCGACGGTCCAGAACGACGTCGGGACGAGGGGGGCGATGAGGGTTTCCCGCCGGGTCATGGCCGAGCGCGCCCCGGCCAGCAGACCCGAGGTGCGGCCGGCGTAGGTGAGGCCCAGGTAGAGGTCCGGCACGCCGGGCCTCAGCCGCACGGCCTCGCCGAGCACCCGCAGGCCCAGATCCTGGTTTCCGGTGTCGGTGAGCATCAGGGACCACAGGAAGGTGGCCCGGGGGTGGCCCGGAACCAGGCTCACCGCCCGCTGGAAGGCCTTGTGGGTGCGGGAGTTGAGGCCGATGCCCGCCTGGGCCGGATCCACCCACAGGCTACGGTAGAGGTGGTCGCCCAGGGTGGTCCAGGCGGTGGCGCACAGGGGCTCGGCCTCGGCCAGGGCCTGGGTGGCCGCCAGGTGGGCGGTGGCCCCGCGGTCATCCCGGATGGCCATGGCATGGAGGAGGTCCCAGAAGTGCTCGGGCTGGCGGGGGTAGAGGTCCGCCCGGAAGCGATGCCGGCGTTCCAGGGGCCAGTGGGCCAGCCAGGTCTCCATGGCCTGTCCCGGGTCCATGGGCGGCTGGGCGCTGCGATTCCAGGGATGGCCCGCCAGCAGCTCGGCGGGGGTGGTCCACTGGGTGCTCAGGACCAGCCGCTGGCCTTCCCGCCGCCCATGGAACCGGAGCAGCGCCAGATCCGTGGGGAGCTTCCGGAGGACCGCGGGGAGGGGGACCACCGGGGCGTGGGAGACGGTGACGCCGGCCAGCACCTCCAGGTGATCCGTGATCAAGGTCTCGAGGCCGAGGTTCACATCGGTCTGCTGGGAGGGTTCGGCGCTGATGATGAGCACCCGTCTCGTTCCGGCCCGGTGGGCGCTGGATCGCCACAGCCACGCCCCGGCCAGGCAGACGGCCAGGATCCCCCCGAGGACCATCCAGGTTCTTGCGGACGTCAGGGGCCGGGGAAGCACCAGGGGGACCTCTGGAAGGGAAGGCTGGAAGGGGAGGCTAGAAGGGAAGGTTGGGCCCGCCGCCCATCTTGGCCATGCGCTGCATGCGGGCCATGAACTTGGGATCGTTCATCTGGCCCATCATCTTCTTCGTCTCCACGTACTGCTTGATGAGCTGGTTGATCTCGCTCACGGGGCGCCCGCAGCCTGCGGCGATGCGGCGCTTGCGCTTGCCGTCCAGCAGGTTGTGGTTGGCACGCTCGGCGGGAGTCATGGAGTTGATGATGGCCTCCAGGTGCTTGATGCGCTTGTCCGTGGCCACGCTCGCCAGCTGATCCTTCATCTGCCCCAGGCCCGGCAGCATGCCGATGATCTTGTTCATGGAGCCCAGCTTCTGCACCTGCTGGAACTGCTTGCGCATGTCCTCCAGGGTGAACTGGTTCTTGGCCAGGCGCCTGGCCATGACCTCGGCTTCCTTCTCGTCGATCTTGTCCTTGGCGTGCTCGATGAGGCTCAGCACGTCGCCCATGCCCAGGATGCGCTGGGCCATGCGATCCGGGTGGAAGCGCTGGAAGTCCTCCAGCTTCTCGCCCTCGCCTACGAACTTCAGGGGCTGGCCGGTGGCCTGCTTGATGCTGAAGGCCGCGCCGCCCCGGGTGTCGCCGTCGGTCTTGGTGAGCACCACGCCGGTGATGCCCAGCTTCTCGTGGAAGGCCGTGGCGCTGCGGACGGCGTCCTGGCCCGTCATGGCGTCGGCCACGAAGAGGATCTCGTCGGGGGAGGTGGCCGCCTTGATGCGAGCCAGCTCCTCCATGAGGGCCTCGTCCAGGTGCAGGCGGCCGGCGGTATCGAGTACCACCACGTCCCAGCCCTTGAGCCTCGCTTCGGCCACCGCCGCGGCGCAGATGGCCACCGGATCCTTCTCCTCGGTGCGGAAGGAGGGTACCCCGGCGTCCTTGGCCACCACGTGCAGCTGCTCGATGGCGGCGGGGCGGTAGACGTCCGCGGGCACCAGCAGGGGGGAGCGGCCCAGCTTCTTGAGGAAGACCGCCAGCTTGCCACAGGTGGTGGTCTTGCCGGCGCCCTGGAGGCCCACCATCATCACCACGGTCGGTGGCTTGGAGGCGAAGGCGATGGGGTATTCCGGGGCCTGGCCGCCCATGATCTCCACCAATTCCCGGTGGACGATGTCGATGAAGGCCTGGGTCGGGTTGAGGCCCTGCATGACCTCGGCGCCGAGGGCCTTCTCCTTCACCCGCTGGAGGAAGGTACGGGCCACGCTCACGTGGACGTCCGCTTCCAGCAGCGCCATGCGCACTTCGCGCAGCACGGCTTCCAGGTTGGCTTCCGTGAGCTTCGACTGGCCCCGGAGGGACTTCATGGCCTGGCTGAGCTTCTGGGTGAGGCTGTCGAACATGGGACTCCGGGTCGATACGAAAGTTCCATTCTACCGGCGTGCGAAGGCATTTCCCTGTCACGAAAGGCATCCTGGGTCATAATCCGGTCCGGTGGAGTCGGATATGTCCAATCAGCTGGCCGGAAGCCTCAGTCCCTACCTGCTCCAGCACGCCCACAATCCGGTGGATTGGCACCCCTGGGGCGCAGAGGCCCTGGCGAAGGCCAAGGCGGAGCAGAAGCCCATCTTCCTCAGCATCGGCTACAGCGCCTGCCACTGGTGCCACGTCATGGAGCGGGAGAGCTTCGAGAATCCCGCCGTGGCCCAGGTGCTGAACGCGCACTTCGTGAGCATCAAGGTGGACCGCGAGGAGCGCCCCGACCTGGATGACCTCTATATGGACGCCGTGCAGACCCTCACGGGCCGGGGCGGCTGGCCCATGAGCGTGTGGCTCACGCCAGAGCTGGAACCCTTCTACGCGGGCACCTACTTCCCTCCCGAATCCAGGGGTGGCATGCCGGGCTTCATCCCCCTGCTCACCCGCATCGCAGAGGTGTGGCGGGAGGATCGGACCGGCGTGGTGGACCAGGCCCGGGCCTTGACCGCAGAGCTCCAGCACCAGGCGGCGGTGGAACCCGGTGATGGGCTGCCGGGCGCCTCGGTGTTCGACGCCGCCCTCAATCAGCTTCGCCAGGGCTTCGACGCCCGCTGGGGTGGGTTCGGCCCCGCGCCAAAATTCCCGCAGCAGATGGCCGTGGAATTGATCCTGGCCCGGGGATCGGCGGAGGACCGGGTCATGGCGGTCCGCACCCTGGACGCCATGTGGGAAGGCGGTATGTACGACCACCTGGGTGGTGGCTTTGCCCGCTACAGCGTGGACGGCCAGTGGCTGGTGCCCCACTTCGAGAAGATGCTCTACGACAACGCCCAGCTGGCCGCCTGCTACCTCACGGCCTTCCAGGCCACGGGTGAGCCCCGGTACGCCCGGGTGGCCCGGGAGACGCTGGACTACCTGCTGCGGGATCTGCACGATTCCAGTGGCGGTTTCCATTCCAGCGAAGACGCCGACAGCGAGGGCGAGGAGGGGAAGTTCTACGTCTTCACGCCGGCCGAGGTTCGCGAGGCCCTCGGCGATGCGGATGGCGCCCGGTTCTGCGAAGCCTGCGGCATCACTCAGGCCGGGAATTTCGAGCACGGCCGCAGCGTGGTGCACCGATTCTCCTGTCCAGCCGGTGCGGGCCTGCCCGAGGACGAGGACCGGATCCTGCGCGAGAAACTGAGACTCTGGCGGGATCGGCGCGTGCGGCCGGGCAAGGACGACAAGGTGCTGGCCGCCTGGAATGGGCTGGCCCTGTCGGCGATGGCCCGGGGCTACCAGGTGCTAGGCGATCCGCGCTACCTGGAGGCCGCGCAGGCTTGCGCCGCCTTCCTGCGCCGGGAGCTTTGGCGGGACGGCCACTTGCTGCGGGTGTGGCGGCAGGGACAGGCCCACACCCGGGGCTTCCTGGAAGACAGCGCGGCCGTGGTGGAGGGGCTGGTGGACCTCTACGAGGCCGGCTTCGACCCGGCCTGGCTGCGCTGGGCGGAGACGCTGGCTGAGGGGATGCTGGCCCGCTTCCAGGATCCCGCAGGGGGAGGCTTCTTCAGCACGGAAGCGGATCAGGCCGATCTGATCTTCCGGCAGAAACCGGGCTTCGACAACGCCGTCACCGGCGGCAATACCCTGGCGGCACGGGCCCTGCTGCGGCTATCGCGGCACCTCCAGCGGGAGGACCTCCGGCAGGCCGGGGAGGGCGCGCTCCGCTGCTTCGGGCCCTGGATGCAGCGGGCCCCCCGGGCCTTCCTGGGGATGCTCGGGGCGCTCGACCTCGCCCTGCGGGAGCCCGTGGAGGTGGCCATCTCCGGCGATCCTGGCAGCCCAGCGGTGCGGGCCCTGCTGGCGGAGGTCCATCGCCGCCACCTGCCTGGCCGGGTCCTGTCCGCGTCGGAGGATCAGCTCCTCCCCCTCCATGAAGACCGCGTGGCCTCCGAGGACGGCCCCTTCGCCTTCGTCTGCCGGGGCCGCACCTGCGCCCGGCCTGTGACTTCACCGGTGGATCTGGCGGCGCTTCTCTCCTGACTGGCGCCCCTCCTGTGATCCTCTGCCCTGGATAGATTGGCTACACTGGGGTGGTCATTCGGGCGGACATCCGTGGATTCCGGGGCGTCCGCATGATCCTGTGATAAAGGGGCTCCCATGAAGACCTTCGCCTTGAAGATCGACCCGCTGACGGGCGAGGAATACTACGAGGTCTACGTCAGGGGCCGGCAGCTGCTGAACAATCCCCATCTGAACAAGGCCTCCGCCTTCACCAAGGAAGAGCGCCTGGGCCTGGGCCTGGACGGCATGCTGCGGCCCGGCATCTCCACCCTGGAATCCCAGCTGGACCGGACCTACGAGGCTTTTCTGCGCAAGTCCGACGACCTGGAGCGCTACATCTACCTGTCGGGCCTCCTGGACCGGAACGAGGTCCTGTTCTACCGCCTCCTGGTGGACCACCTGGATGAGATGGTGCCCATCGTCTACACCCCCACCGTCGGCCAGGCCTGCCTCCAGCTGAGCCACATCCAGCGGCGCTACCGGGGCATCTACATCACGCCCGAGAACATCGGGAACATCGACCAGATCTTCCATGGCCTCTCCCAACCGCAGGTGAACCTCGTCGTCGTGACAGATGGCGAGCGCATCCTGGGTCTGGGCGACCTCGGCTCGGACGGCATGGGCATCCCGGTGGGCAAGGTGAGCCTCTATGTGGCCGCCGGCGGCGTCCACCCCGGCGTCTGCCTGCCCGTCACGCTGGACGTGGGCACCAACAACCCACGCCTGCTGGAGGATCCCCTCTACCTGGGCATCCGCCGGCCCCGGCTCCGCGGCGCCGAATATGAGGAACTGGTGGAGAAGTTCGTCCTGGGCGTGAAGCGGAACTTCCCTGGCGCGCTGCTCCAGTGGGAGGACTTCGCCAAGCACACGGCCTTCAAGAACCTCGATCGGTACCGCGAGCGGATCCTTTCCTTCAACGATGACATCCAGGGCACGGGCTCCACCGCCCTGGCGGCGCTGATGACGGCCATGCGCATCAAGAAGAGCCGGTTCCAGGACGAGCGCTACGTCATCGTGGGCATGGGCCAGGCGGGCACGGGCATCGCCATGAACATCCGCGCCGCCCTCAAGGCGGAGGGCCTGTCCGACGACGAGGCACGCAAGCGCATCTTCGCCGTGGACATGCAGGGCCTGCTCATCGAGGGTGATCCGCTGCTGGAAGGCCCGCAGGAGCCGCTGGCGCAGTGCCGTTCCGCCGTGGAGGGCTGGAAGCTGGACGATCCCGCCCGCATCGGCCTGCAGGACGTGGTGCGCAACGCGCACCCCACGGTGCTCATCGGCGTCACCGCCCAGCCGAACCTCTTCGACGAGGCCATCCTGGCGGAGACGGCGAAGCATTCCGAGCGTCCCATCGTCCTGGCCCTCTCCAACCCCACCCACAAGTGCGAATGCTCGCCCGAGGCGGTCTGGAAGGCCACGGACGGCAAGGGCCTGGTGGCCACGGGCAGCCCCTTCGCGCCGGTGGACTGGAAGGGCCGTACGCTCCAGGCCTCCCAGTGCAACAACATGTACATCTTCCCCGGCGTGGGTCTCGGCGCCCTGGTCTGCAAGGCCACCCGGATCACGGACAGCATGTTCCTGGCGGCCAGCAAGGCCATCAGTGCCTTTGTCACGCCAGAGCAGGAGGCCACGGGCCTGCTGCTGCCGGAGATGAAGGACATCCGTCAGGTCTCGGCGTCTGTGGCCAAGGCCGTGAGCCGGGAGGCGCGGGACACCGGGCTCGGCCGGCTGCTGGATGACGAGCAACTGGACGCCATCATCACCAAGGCCCAGTGGGAGCCGCACTACACCGCCTACCGGGCCGGGACGCCGCGTCAGGCGGACTGATTCCGCCGGGACAGATTTTCCCCTTGAGGAGCTTCGCGCGCGACCTAGCCTGGAGGCGGGAAGAGTCCCTCTTTCCTCCCTCGGGGCGACCGTTTACGCCAGCCCCTTCCGGCCCAGCATCCTAGTGGCCGAGACACTTGGGCACCCTTCGGGGTGCCCTTTTGCTGTCCGGGGGTTCCCCTCGCAACGCATGCGTTGCGAGGATCTAGGGGCTCGCTGCGCGAACACCCCCGGACCCCCGCGCACAAGCCCGGCAGAGCCGGGCTTGTGCGCGGGGGTCCGCCGGAGTTCAATCTCCAGGGGGCCTTGACAACGGGGTGGATCTACACAAAATGGTCTACACCATCTTGTGTAGGACTCCCATGACCCGCCCCCTCAAGCCGACCGACGTGGAGCTCAAGTTCCTGCGGATTTTATGGGACCTGGGCCCCTCCACCGTGAAGGAGGTCCATGCCTGCCTGAACCGCCGGGAGGAATACGCCTACACCGGGGTGCTGAGGATGCTCCAGGTGATGCTGGACAAGGGGTTGGTGACCCGCGACGAGCGGCTGCGCAGCCATGTCTATGCTCCGGCCCACAGCCGCGCGGCCATGGAAGGTGGCCTGGTGACGGATCTGACCGAGCGGCTTTTCGGGGGCTCCGCCGCGGCCCTGGTGCTTGCGGCGCTCCGGTCCGGCCCGGTCAGCCCCGAAGAGAAGGCCCGCATCCGGGAGATGCTGGGCAGGGAGGAGTGATGGATTCCTTCATCCAGATCCTTGGGTGGGCTCTGATCCACGCGCTCTGGCAGGGCTGCCTGCTCGTGGCGCTGGCGGCCCTGTGCGGGCGGCTCCTCCCTGGTCATCTGCGCCATAGATTGAATGGCCTGATCCTGCTCCTCTGCCTGCTGTTGCCCGCCGCCACGGCCTGGCATTTCCAGCGCCCCACGCCGTCGGGATCCGGGCCGGCAGCCATGGCGGAAACGGTTCCCGGGGCTGCCGCCGTCAGCCTCCCCGGGATGGTTCCTGCCTCCAGGCCGCTGCTGGCGCGGTTGGAAGCCGCCCTTCAGCCCCGACTGCCGCTCCTGGTGACCCTCTGGGCCCTGGGCGCCGGTTTCATGGCCCTGCGCCTGGGCGGGGGCTACGCCCTCAGCCTGCGGTGGCGGCGGCGGGCGATCCCGGCGCCCCGGGAATGGCAACGCTCGGTGCATGCGCTCGCGAGAAGGATGGGGATCCTGCGGCCGGTCCGTCTGCTTCTATCGGTGCGGGGGGACACGCCCATGGCCATGGGGCTGTGGAAGCCCGTGGTGCTGCTTCCGGCGGCCCTGCTCACCAGCCTGCCGCCTGACTACCTGGAGGCGCTCCTGGCCCACGAGCTGGCCCATGTGCGTCGCCTGGACTACCTTTCCAACCTCCTCCAAGGCATCGCCGAGACGCTGCTCTTCTTCCACCCCGCCGTCTGGTGGCTCTCGGCCAGGATCCGGGCTGAACGCGAAGAGCTCGCCGACGACCTGGCGGCCCAGGGGCTCGGTGATCCGCGGCGCCTCGCCCTGGCCCTCAATGCGCTGGACGACCTCCAGCTCGCCTTCCACAACCCGTTGTTCCCGGCCCTTGCGGCCCGAGGAGGACACTTGCTCTCACGCATCGAACGCCTGCTCTCTCCGAGGCCCGCCGGGGGCTCCCATGGCGGTCTCCTGACCCTCCTGCTGCTCCCCTGCCTGGTTCTCGCCCTGCGGGCGGCGGCCCCGGAACCTCCCCCCATCGGAGCCCCGGCCGAGGTGGTGGCCCAGCTTGATGCCCTGGCGGCCAAAGAGGGCGTGGATCCCCAGCTCCTGCGCAGCATGGCCTGGGTGGAGAGCGGCTTCAACGCCGTGGCCCGGAGCCCCATGGGGGCCACGGGTCTCCTCCAGGTCATGCCCGGGACGGCCCGGACCTATGGTGCGAAGGATCTGGACGATCCCGCCCAGGTCATGGCGGCGGGCGCGAAGTACCTGCGCTTCCTGCTGGACCGCTACCAGGGGGATGTCCAGAAGGCTGTGGCGGCCTACAACTGCGGCGAGAAGGCCCTGGACGAAGGGCGCATCACTCCGGAGGCCACCCGCTATCGCGCCCTGGTGCTGAGCGTGCTGGCCGCAAAGGCTGTGCAGCCGGAGGCGCCGCTGGCGGAAGGCGAGATCCAGGGCGTCATCCGGCGGGGAGGGGGAGGCCAGATCACGCTCCAACTCCGCGCCAGCGGTCGTGGAAACCTGAACCTGGAGATCCTGCCAACGGAGGGTGCCGGGACGTTGGGTACCGTCCAGATCGGGGAGAAGCGTCCGGATGGGACCTACGCCGTGGGGCCTTGGACGGAATTCAGGCCCAGGATCCTGCTGGATGGTTCCAAAGCCGGGGCCAGTCTGCTGATCCGTGGCGAGGATCCCGGCATCGGCTGGCGGGGCGAGACCCGCGTGACGCTGGATGCCCCCTGGAAGACCTTCGCCTTCCGGATGGAGAAGCCGAAGCCCTGATCATTTCCGTACGCAGAACGGCCCGGCATCGCCGGGCCGTTCTGCGTACGGAACCGGCCTCAGGCCGCGAAGGTCCTATGGCTGCGGTGCATGACTTCGGCTTCCAGCTCGGCCTCGAGCGCCTGGACCTGGCGGAGGACAGCGAGGCCGCGGGGCGAGGTGCTCATCTGGCGCTCCAGCTGATTGAACACTTCGTGCAGACGCTCAGCAGTGGTCCAGAAGGCCGGGTTGTGCTGTCGAACGCTGGTATCCATGTGCATGGTGGCTCCAGTTGCTTCCTGGACATCATCATCGTCTTTGATGATCACCAATGCTA
>Ga0255338_1003765_pt1 | contig 17308 bp, 16 predicted proteins | sample MeOH1_35cm_T4_19_FD_203715 | JGI IMG/M metagenome (GOLD analysis project Ga0255338, IMG submission 203715) | Sandy soil microbial communities from University of British Columbia, Vancouver, Canada - MeOH1_35cm_T4_195 | ecosystem: Engineered > Artificial ecosystem > Sand microcosm > Unclassified ...
CAACGTACACCCTATGTGTTCTCTGTGGAAAGCGGCTTGCCGCGCCTTTTGAAAACAACGGGCAGATTACACTATGTGGTAAAAGTTTGCCGCCCTTCGACGGGCTCAGGACAGGCGCCTTTAGTAAACAACGGAACATAAAACTATGTGGTAAAAGTTTACGGCCCTCGGCAGGCTCAGGACAGGCGCCTTTTAGCAAGCAGCGGAACAGAAAACTATGTGGTAAAATATTTACGAAAAACGGCTTGCTGCGCCTTTTTAGAAAACAACGGGCAGATTAAGCTATGTGGTAAAAAATGGATAAGAGTAAAAACAGAAATCATGAACAACTTATTTTTTGACTTCACCGTCGACAAAGCAAAGCAAACGGTAAACATTACCAGGGAATTCGATGCGGAACTTTCCCTCGTATGGGATGCATTTACGAAAGCAGAAATTCTGGACCAGTGGTGGGCACCGAAACCCTTCTTGTCGAAAACAAAAGCTATGGACTTCAAAGTGGGAGGACGAAGATTTTATGCGATGGTGAGTCCGGATGGAAATTTCATGAAGTGGGCAGTCCAGAAGTACACTTCTATTACTCCGAAAACCAATTTCAAATACCTCAATGCATTTTCCGACGAGAATGAAAATATGGAATTGCCGGGATCGGATTGGGATCACACCTTCAGCGAGGAGAATGGAAAGACAACCGTGCGCATTTCTATTTACAACGAATCGCTGGAGCGTATGGAGAAACAGCTGGAGATGGGCTTCACAGAAGGATTTAAGGCGACGTTGAATAGCCTGGACGATTTATTGAAGACGTTGTAACACCACTAACAACGGATTGCTTCGCCGCAAGCGGATCGCAATGACGGCTTCATTAGGGAAAGGTGCGCTCGCTTCGCGAACGGAATGCTCACTCGCGAAGCGAGCGCACCTGCTCCCTACGCTACCTTCATTGCGAGGAGCTACTTGTCGCGACGAAACAATCTGTTGTGGTAGCATAGCTATCGATGTCGTTGGATCCAATGCTTACTGTGAAGCAATTAGCAGGGAGCCGAATTTACCACAACATTAGTCGCATCCAAAACACCGATCTCCGCATAATTTTTGCCACATTTGTTTCTCAGGAAACAGTACATAATCATGGCGACCGTCAAATCCCAAATCAAAGAGTACATAACCAGTCAACCGGAAGCAAAGCGCAAGGACCTGCAGGAACTGCACAGCATCATTCAGAAACTATCGCCGAAAGGGAAATTATGGTTTCTCGATGGAAAGAACGAGCAGGGGAAAGTGGTTTCCAATCCTAATATCGGATATGGAGTTCAGACCATGAAGCTTGCCGGCGGAAAAACCCGGGAGTTTTATCAGATCGGTTTGAGCGCAAACACAACCGGGATTTCAGTGTATATCATGGGAATAAAAGATAAAACATACTTAGCCAAATCCTATGGAAAAAAATTAGGAAAGGCGAGTGTGAGCGGATATTGCATCAAGTTCAAAGCATTGGAGGAGATAAACGTTGAAGTACTTGAAAAGGCAATACGGGATGGATTTGACATAACACCGGAGAATTCATGAACTACCCAACTGTATTTCCCACCGTCGACATCGTGATCAAAAAAGACGGCAAACTTCTTCTCGGCAGAAAAGCAAAGCAGGAAAAATTCCGTTTCCTTGGAGGATTTGCTGATCCTGCTCTCGATAATTCGTACGAAGAAGCAGCCATGCGTGAAGCAAAAGAAGAATCTGATCTCAATGTGACGCAAGTACGTTACCTCGGTTCAACCCGTATTGATGATCCACGTTATCGCGGAACAGAACATTGCATTATCACCCACCTTTTCCTGGCAGAAAAATGGAGTGGAGAACCTGTCGCGTCAGATGATATTGCCGAGCTCAGATGGTTTGATGAATCGACGCTGTCGGTGAATGATTTTGTGGATGAGCATCATGTGCTCTGGAAGTTATATGTTAAAATGCGCGATTGAGAGCGGAATCCGGATATCCGCCAACGCGTACCTGCTCAATTCACTTTGACACCGCTTCGGAATGGGTTACCTTTGCTTCGGCAAACATCTGAAGCATGAAATCCCGGCGTTCACCGTTAGGATTCACGAACTCCGGAACTGAAAATAGCTGTCAAATGAGTAAAAATATCTACGCGATTCTCGTGCTGAGCATTCTGTCCACTTCTGCGTGGGCATGTCATGGTGTGGCATTGACGAATCTTACAGTTACTACAAATGCAACGGACATCGTTATCAACGCCAGCTCTGATGCAGCATCATGCGGATGCGGTCCTTACTGGATGGAAGTGGAACTCAGCTCTTCCATGAGTTTCACCGGGGTAGCACCGGCACCATCGAGTTCTTCGTGGGGAACTTATCCATGGTATCATTCATTACTGAACGTTCCGAATTATAATGCAGCAAACGGCTGGCCCGACAACTGTTTGTCCGAACCATATACCACCATCAACCTTCCGCTGAGCTCATTCTGCGCAGGAGCTACCGTTTACATGAAGATGCGCGAATATGTAGAAGGAAGCGCTTCGGCTGGACCATGGTCGGCCGCTGTTTCCGTTGTTGTTCCGGGAAGCCCACCAACACTTGCGGGATCGGCTTCTGCCAGTCCTCAGACACTCTGCCTCAACGACAGTACATTGCTGGCGGTATCGCACAACGGTTGTTCCGGAAATTACGTCGTGACCTGGACGCCGGCAGCAACTGTGGCCTCACCGGCATCTGTCAGCACGTATGCATTTCCAACCGTGACAACTACCTACACCGTTTCGTTTACTGATGTAGGGCTCGGACAAACATTCACATCAACAGTTACAGTTTCTGTCAATACCCCGCCGGTGATTTCATTGAGTTCAACGATTGAAAGCTGCAATGCTTCTGACGCGGATATTACTTCTTCGGTTACCGGAAATGCACCATTCACTTTTTTGTGGTCGAATGCTTCAGCAACGGCGAACCTCACCAACATCAGTTCGGGCAATTACACAGTTGACGTAACGGATGCAAACGGTTGTGTCGGTACACAGAGTATTACTGTTACAGATTCCTGCGACTATGTGTGGCCCGGTGATGCGAATGATGATGCAACTGCCGACATCAATGATATCCTTGCAATCGGCCTGGCGAATGGAGCAACAGGTGCATCGCGCGTCGGTGCAAGTATTACGTGGATTGGCCAGTATTGCGCTCCATGGGGACTGTTTGCCCCGGTCGGAGTGGATGAAAAGTTTATTGATTGCAACGGTGACGGAACCGTGAATGCAAATGACACTACGGCGGTGGTTACAAATTTTGGATTCGTGCACAACAACCGCTGGGCGAACCAGGAACCAAACGGATCATCGCCAACGCTGAGTGTGAATTTCGTTCAGGATACAATTGCTCCTTCTTCACCGGGATCATTTATGATCACATTGGGTGACGCGGCAGTAAATGCGAATTCTTTCTACGGGCTTACTTTCACACTGAACTACGATGAGACGTACATCGATCCTCAATCGCTGTCTGTTTCTGCAACCGGTTCATGGCTGGGAACAATCGGAACCGACCTGATAGTTGTGAAGAAAATTTATCCGGGAATGGGAATGATGGATGTTGCGGTTACGCGCATGGATCAGCAGAACAGAACCGGAATGGGAATGATACTCACCTTTTCTTTCCTGTCAACTTCTGCACTTACCGGTACCGGAACGTCGGCAACAACAATGATGAGCATCGGAAATGTAAACACCGTCACTAACAACGGCTCCTACCTTTTCGTGAATCTTCAGGATGATTCAATCACGATCACGGATGATTTCATGCTGGGAATAAATTCTGTGAATTCTTCGCCGGCATTTGTTTACCCGAATCCTGCAAGTACACAGATTACGGTTCACTCTTCGGTGAATTCAGGAACCGAAACATTTGTACTGTATAACTCACTCGGACAGGAAGTGAAACGTACACAACTGGTGAAGCAGGACGAATCCGTTTCGTGCAGCGATCTTTCGCCGGGAATTTATTTTTATTCCGTATTGTCCGGCGGGCAGGTGACGGGCAGGGGCAACCTGATCAAAGAATAACCATCTGTATGGTGCGCTGCTGAACGCGTAAGCCGTCAGGTATTTTCACCGGAACGGGGTGTCTGAATTTCCTAACTTGTTCTCGTAATACACGCTCAATGAAAAAGGTTTACACAATTATTTTCACTGTTATTCTCTCTGTTCAATGGGCCTCTTCCCAAACGAATGTGAGCGGTTTCATTAACGCGAATACTACGTGGACGCTTGCGGGGTCTCCGTATATCGTCACCGGTAACGCATTGCTCTCCCAGGGATTCACACTTACCATTGATCCCGGTGTGGTGGTAAAATTCGGAACAAACAATGCATTGCAGATCGACGGTCAGCTGATTGCAATCGGCACTCCTGCGCAACGGATTACTTTCACTTCTAACCAGGCATCACCTCAGCCGGGTGATTGGGCGAAGCTGCACTTCTCCGATTTTTCTGTGGATGCAGTTTACAACGCGCAGGGAAATTATGTTTCCGGAACAATCATGAAATACTGCGACGTATTGTACGGTGGTTCTTTGATGTGGGGTTCAATTGATATTCAGCAGTGTTCTCCGTATTTCAATCACTGCAATATTAAATACGGTTCGTGGTGCGGAATTAATTTCAACGGCGATCATCTCACAGTTGATTCTTCATGGATCACTGATTTTCCGAAGCGTGGCGTTTATTACCAGGGAGGGCCGTATACATTCCGGAACGACACAATCAATTCATGCGCTGAAGGGGCGATTCACATAGCCGGAAGCAGCGGCGTCGGACGATCAAGGATTACTCATTCCTACTTCCGCTGGAATTACGGAGTATTGAGCGGATCGAATAATCATACTACAATTATGAACAGTACGTTTATTTATAATGCAGGTCCTGCAGTATTGTCAATGGGAGGGAATGACACGGTGAGCTGCAACAGGTTCCGGTACAATTCAAATGGTCCGGTTCTGGAATTCCAGGGAACTACGGATAGCGGGTCTGTAATCCACAACAACATCATTGAATACAACGTGAATACGCTTGCTTCATCGTGGAATGGCGCATCTGTTTTTTACATCAGTGGCGGTTACGATACACTTTTCATTTCCAGGAATACCATCCGGCATAATTCCTCCCCCGGGAAATCCTGTTGTTTTTTCAGCGTACAATTCAGCGGTGCACCCAACACTCTGCAGATGTATAATAACTCGTGCACAGAAAACGACGGAGAAAGCTTCATGAGATTCTGGGGACCGCAAACGAACGACCCATCGTTTGATTTTATGTACCTGGATAGTAATACGTTTATCAATCCGCTGTGCACTTATGAACTTTACAACAGCGTTCCTTATGGTTCTCCTAACTTTTTCGTGGAAGGAAATTATTGGGGCAATTCAAATACTTCGTACATCGATGGAGTGATTTACGATTACTTCGATTTCGCGAACCAGTCGGTGGTTTACTACATGCCGATTCTTACAGCACCGGTGGTGGTCGATACCTCCTGTCAGTCTTTTCAGTTACCTCTGGGAGTTGAAGAGAATCCAGCAAGGACGTATGGTGTGATGCTGTATCCAAACCCTGCAGGTTCTGAGTTTGTGGTTCATTCTGCGTTGTTCTCCCATACCGAAGAATTTGTTTTGTACAATCCGCTCGGTGAAGAAGTGTTGCGCGTTTCACTGGAGAATCCGGACCAGGTAATTCCGTGCGAAGGGCTTTCCGCCGGAATATATTTCTATTCGGTTCTTTCCGAAGGAGAAGTGGTGGGAAGCGGGAAACTGATTAAGGAATAATTTCCGTAATCAGAAAACACTATACAAACCCCAGTAACTGAAACTGATAATCAGCAGCACAAATGTCGCATTGTTGACCGTCAGAAACCAGCGCATGAAACGTCCCCATTCAGAATCGCGAAACAATTTTCTGTTCACAATAACCAACGGAATCGCCGCGACCAGGAGCAGGAAAGGAATGTATGCTGCAACATTAAGAATGGAGAACCGGTAGTCTTCATACGGGGCGGGGAAATAGAAAATCCCGTCGTTGCGTAACAGCACCAGCATATAGAAACTCAAAATCCAGCACAGTGGCAAGAGTAGTAATTTCACAGAGCGGAACCGTTCGCCACGGCTTCTGAAGAAGCTGACCAGGAAAATAAATCCGGAGAGAAAAAACAATGCGGCGCACGAATACAGAAATGCGGCAGCAGCCTCACTGGTTGCCGGAGTGATAAATCCGAGAAAATTCTGGTATTCTTCGCTGACCGGGAAAAGTGATGCAATTGCAATCTGGTGATCGCCTTTGGCAAGTTCCTCGCGAAGATTAATCAGCGCTTCCTGTTTGTAGTCGTGATAGAAGTACAGATGAACTACGCCATGCTGCAGATCCATGATTGAAGTCAGAAGAGTACCATCCCCGATTTTTTCACGGCAAACATGCATTGTGTCCGACATGGCGGTACAGAACGCGAGCGAGGAATCTATCTTGTTCCTCACGAAAAGAGTTCCATTGATATAGCGTTGTTGTTTGATCGTTGAAAAGTCAATAATCGTGGATGGACAGAAATTCGCCAGCACGTATGCCTGATTGTCTCCGGATGTAACAGCGTAGGGTTCAACGATAAGATAGTGTCCGGAACTATCGGTGTACTGAATAACCTCATCAGACAATAGGCTGTGATCATACTGACCGATATATAATTTCACTTCCTCAACCGTCTTACACGTATGCATAATGTCTTTCAGGTAAGCACTGCGATCGGTAATCTGCTTCATCCCGGGAGAAACCGGCTTGGGGTCCTGTGGTGGAGCGGAGAGTGTTACAAAGGCGAGTCCATATTCATTGAGCCCGGTTTGCGGAGCAACGCCGCCTTCTTCGCGACGTGCTCCTGAGAACGAACATCCATATCCGTTTGTTTCAAACCAGATCACCGGATCTGCGTACCATGAGTCGTAATTACTGCCCACCATGGTTTTTCCATGAGTAGTAATCTTATACGTGCTGCATGAACTTAATCTGTGATGCGGAAACAGTAATCCTGCTGTGAGCAGAAGTACTGCCGCGAATGTCGGCTTCAGCATGTGGCTTATTCTTATTGAGTTCAGAGGAGATCCGCTAGTTAACCGCATTAGCATACACCTTCGTCTCCAGCTGCAACACCTGGAATTTTACACTGCCATACAGGGACGGTTGAATTTCATCAAAAGCAACAGGTTTCCATCCTGTGGTTCCACTCATGTCAGTGTTCAGTTTTAACAATGCTGCGCGAATGGCATTGTTAATATTCAGAAGTGACTGCGCGCTGACCGGATCTCCGTTTCCGATAGTATTGTTTCCGCTGTTGTTCGGTTCCGCAGCAATTGCATCATTGCAGGTGGTCACAAAGGACATAAGCGCTGCGTTGTTGGTATTTGCCTGTAAGGATTCCAGCAATTGCTGTTCGTTCAGCTGAATAGTGGCGAAAGAATCGGTAATGGCTTTGCTGGGCTGCTGAAACGACATAAGCATCATGAATCCGCCTATGCATGCAAACAAAAGTCCGTTGCTTACTGTGGAAAACCGTGTGAGCGGATTTCTTGCACCGTTGATGATGTAGAGCGGAAGAAACGCAAGAAAGAAAATCACAAATCCCATCAGGATTACAATTGTTCCGGGCCAGTGCATGATCTTGAACAATGCACCGACAGCCATCAGAAATGCAGTGATGAGTCCAAGTGCGGCGATTACTTTTCCTTTCTTCTCCGTTTGCTCTGTGAACTGTACATAGAAGAAATAGGGAATGAAGAAAAACGCGAGGACGAGGATACCTGCCACCAACATGAGGTTGGCTCCGGGCCAGTGCTGTATTTTGAAAAGCGCCCCTGCAATAAGTGTAAAGCTCGAAAGGCCTGCGGTGAAGAATGCTATTTTTTTCATCTTGGTCAGATAAGGTCGGTTAATTAAATAAAGCGTTTCGTCCTGGACACCCTGCAGACCGCTTTGGCCAAAGGCATCCAATGCCAGCCGGTAAATCTCTTCGAACGGTCGTTCATCATCCGGTTGTTCTTCAATGAAACAACAGATGTGATCGAGAAGATCTTCCTGCAGCGATTGCGTAAACACCCCGCGGAGGCGGATGTCATCAGCAATTAAATCAATCTGTTCTTCAGTGAGACTACGCATTCTGTAATCCCGCCGTGCCTTCGAAGAGAATACGCATCGTGTTCAGGAAATCGGCCATTTCACTGAGCTTACGTTTTGCTTTCGCACGACCTTCGGCAGTGAGCTTGTAATACTTCCGCACGCGACGACCGATGTGCATGGTTTCAGTAGTTACAATTCCATCTGCTTCGAGCGAGTGCAATGTCGGATAGAGCGCACCTTCGGTGATTTCAATTTTCCCGTCGGTCAATTCTCTCACACGCGCGGTGATCTCGTACCCGTACATTTTGCCTTCTTCTTTCAGCAATTTCAGAACAATCGTTTTTAATGTTCCGCGAATTAATTCACTTGAATACATACGCAATTATACATAAGATTATTATGTATGGTTACGTTAATACATAAGAATGTTATGCATCAGATCCTAATGCGCTGAAAACCAGTCCGGAAAAAAGAGGCAGAAGTGGCTTTACCACGGCGGCTCAGCGAGCACGGAGAAAGTTTTGATTTGATACTTAGAACTCACCAGAAATGGTGGGTTTTTCATTGGGGAAGCATCAACAAAAACAAAAATCGCCGTACTCGCTGTGCCGCCGTGGTAAAAGCCTCTTGGGGTGTTTTGAAAGCTTCCGTGGTGAAATTCAGCCTATTTTTACGGGGATGCTGAAACCGCGCAAACCGGATCTCACTTTTACATTGTTGCTGTTGCTGGTAAGTGTCGTCTTTATCTGGCAACGTCCGCTGAATTCTCCGTGGAATCCTTTTATCGCCGGAGACGGTCATGGCTATTATGCACACCTGCCTGCAGTCTTTATCCAGCACGATGAAGATCTTTCGTTCCGCTGGTTCAATGAAGTACACAACAGGAATTACGCTTACAGTGCTTTTGAAAATCCGGAGGATGTGATCCTCGTGCAATACGGCGACCGTAAGATCAATAAATATTATCCGGGACTGTCGTTTACATGGATGCCGTTTTTCTTAGGCGGACACATAGCCGCAAAGATGTTTGGTTATGCTGCCGACGGATACACACTGCCGTACCAGCTGGCGATGGGAATAGCTTCGTTGTTCTGGTTGTTGGTCGGATTGATTTACCTGCGAAAGCTCATCCGCGGAATCACCGGGAATGAAACGGCTGCAGTATGGGTACCCCTCTTGATTTTCTTCGGGACTAATCTGTACATGTACGCCATATTCAACAACACACTGTCGCACTCGTATTCGTTTACGTTCAATACCATTGTGTTGTATTATCTCTATGCCTATTTCACATTCCCGGAAAAGCGGACGCAGTATTTTTGTTTACTGCTGCTTGCACTTGCGGTTACCGTTTCGGTACGGCCGCTGAACGGACTGGTGTTGATCATGGGATTTGCTTTCCTGCCCAAAGGATTTTTCCGCGAGCATAAATATTTCTCAGGGTGGAACAACAGGTGTCTCGTCAGTCTCGGCACATTGTTGCTTCTGCTCATCTGGCATTTTTCAATCATGTATGTGCAGACCGGAAAACTGTTTGCCTACACCTACACGAACGAGCGTTTCTATTTTGGAGATGCGCATTTTGCCGGTGCATTGTTCAGTTATCACAACGGCCTTTTTCTGTATGTTCCGCTGGCATTGCTCGCATTCGCCGGCATCGCCTTCCTGAAAGGAAAACAGCGGATCATTGTTCCGCTTTTCTTTCTCGCGGTTACGTTTCTCTATTCAGCATGGTGGTACTGGCCGATTACGCGACGGACACTGATCGATTATTATCCATTGCTGGCGATAATGCTGGGGGCATTACTGGCAGGAACGGCGCACAGGAAAATCCGTTATGCGATCGTTGCGCTGATCGTGATGAGTGTCGCGCACTACCAGCTGAAAAACTACCAGGTGAATAAGGGAATCCTGAGTGAATATTATACGTACGGCGATCTGTACTGGAGAAATTATTTCCGGACCGATCCCGCAAATATTTATCCGGTGCCGCCGCAAACGATTATCGCCTCCGCGGAACACACCCGTGATTTTGAAGCGGACGACCAAACATGTCCTGTTACAGACAGTATTTCATTTTCCGGGAAACAGGCAATCCGCTTCGATGAGAAATGGGCAAGCTGCATCCTCACGCGTGATCCGTATCCCGCGCTTTTTTCGGAGACCGGATGGAAAAAAGTCCGCGTGTCGTACGAAACGTACTGCGAAGACAGCGTTGGAATTGTGAGCATGTATCTCGAATTCCGTAAACACGATTCGGTAATTGTCAGTGTTCCGTTTTACCTGGTCAGAGATTTCATCAATCCGGGCAAATGGGATTACAAGGAGTTCGGGTATGAAATTATCGACAGCACACTGATCAATCCGCAAACGGTAGATGAAGTAACATTCGGCATGTGGAACTCTGAGCCGAAGGGAAAAGTGTTCGTGGATGATGTGCGTATTGAATTTCTGCTTACCGACCGAAGCTTTGAGACCATTCAGTAAAGTTCAATGAGTCACTTTAGTTCATGAACCCGCGTGCCGCCGACTATCCTGGCGCGGCACTCCCGACTCCGATCTCCCATCTGATTAACACTTGTTCTGAACATTCTGCAGTTGTCAGTGAATAGTGTTAAAGTAGTACAATCCCCTTGCTTCATTGACTTGGTTTTTACCATCTTGGTCTTATGAAATTCATCGGCCGGCAATTGCGCAATCCTTCCGTCGCAGCATTTTTACTGATCTGTGCAGGATGTTTCGTCCTCTCCGTCTCACGATGCTATATAAGCGGAAGCACAGGATTTCTTTTTCTCAACTGGAATCTTTTCCTTGCAGGAATTCCTTTGCTGCTGAGCCGGCTCCTTATCGGTAACGGAAAAATCACGAAGGCGAAAGTCCTGTTCCTCTTACCGATGTGGTTGCTGTTCTTTCCCAACGCTCCCTACATTCTTACCGACCTCTTTCATCTCGGTAACTCGCACACTATGCCGAAGTGGTTCGACCTGTTGATGATATTGCTTTTTGCCTGGGCCGGACTTTTCGCCGGATTCAAAAGCCTGCAGGACATTCAGCGAATGCTGTCGAACTTCATGAGTCAGCGGAATTCCATGCTGATCGTGGTTCTGCTTTTGTTCATTGCTGCATTCGGAGTTTACATCGGTCGTTTCGAGCGCTGGAACAGCTGGGACATCATTACGCATCCGTTTTCCGTATTGGGCGATGTTGCCGAAAAGTTCACTGACCCGATGAGTCACCTGCGTACGTGGGGCGTGACGCTGATGCTGGGCACGCTTTTGAACGTGATCTGGTTTTCGATACGATTGATGCAGCATAGTTCACAGTTCAAGGGAACACAGTTCGCAACTGAGCCTGGAGCGCCTGAGCATTCAAATGCGGAAGGATAATGTTCATTTGCACGGGATCGTCCGATTCGTAACTTTGAAAGAGTGGCTTCAACAGAAATGCATGATACGTCCGACTTATCCGCAAATGCGCTGGAGCAGGGAAGCTTTCGGAAATATCTTTCGCTGATTCTGCTTTTCGTTCCCGCTGCTTTGTTCGGCATTCTGCTTTTTACTTATAAAGACAACCCGAAGCTTCATCTCAGCGGAACATTTCCTTTTCTTCCCTGGCAATTCTGTTGCATTCTTGTTTGCGGCCTCATCGCAACAGCAGGTGGCGTGCTCGACTGGAGATTTCACCGCGATCCTCTGAAACTGAAAATTTCGAAAAAGGAAAGGGACGCAGAAGCAAAAGCATTGGGTCTTGGAGGAGTTCCCATGTTTATTCTGATGTGGTTTGCCATGATGAGTGCAGATCCGTCGGACTACTTGATCCCGATTCTGATTGTCCTGATTTATTCGGTGGTGGCAATCAGTTATGACGAATTCGTATTTCATATCAGGCGATGCGGCAGGACCGAAAATGTTTATCACCGCATGTTGGTTTTCGGAAACGGATTTGCCTGGCTGGCGTGGATGCAATTTATCTACTGCAAATGAAATACCGGGAGCTCATCACCAGGAGCCGGGCAAGCCTGGGAAGCACACTCCCGACTTTTCGGGAATCGGTTTCGGCTGCTGGATTTGGAAAAGGTGCGAAGTGGATGTTTGAGAAACTGAACGGGGATCACATTACTGCAGCAAAGCAGTTCAACGGTTCAATTAATTACTCCGCTTACGGATTTCTGAAATACGGAATTTCACTTTTCGTGATGTTGGGTTCCGCTTTGCTCCTGGCGAAGTTCAATGTCTTGCTGGTGCCCTTGTCGGTGGTGTTTTTTTATATCGCGGAAGTCCATTTCCTTTTTCTGTTTCCGGTTTTGATGGACGACCTGGATAATCCGATTCTCACGAGCATCAAAAAAACCTATTCGGCAGGATTTCTCACAGCATTATTTACTGTCATTCCGATCGGAATATTTATGATGTGGGGACTGCTGAATTTCAAAGATCCATTCCGCAACTGGTATGTCGGTTGTTTGGCAATTGTAATCTGGTACAAAGATGAAGTTAGAAATCGGATCTGATCATGCTTTTGAAATCCGGAGAGAATCGATTCCTTCAGAATGCAGGGAAAGCTTTACTGTGCTCTTCCTTTCGGATCTGCACCTGAATAAACACGGGAGGAATAATTCAATGCGTATTTCTGAAACGATCGGAGCGTTGAATCCGACAATTATCTTATTCGGCGGCGATTATGCAGACAGCAGCAGGGGACTGAATCATCTCAATGATTTACTGCGCTCCATCTCCGGCCGGAAAAATGTTTTTGCTATAGCGGGAAATCACGATTACCGGTTGGGCATCGACAGAATAAAAAAAGTGATGCAGGAGAATAACGTTGCGTGGATAGAGGAGATGTCGCACAAACTGAAAATAGGAGATACCACTGTGGGAATTGACGGAAACAGATGGTCGTCTGAAGGAAAGAATGCAGATGTTTCCATTCTGGTCCTGCACAAGCCCCGGCACGCGGATGGGTTTAAAAACAGCTATGACCTGGCGCTCGCGGGACATTTGCACGGCGGACAGATTGTTCTCTGGAGATCCGGCTTCCGTCTGTTTCCCGGCAGGCTCTTTTACAGATGGAACATCCTGAAAGAGAAATTTGATAATTGTCTGTACCTTATCAGTAAGGGATTGGGTGATACTTTACCGATCCGTTATAATTGCAGGCGCGATATGGTATTCGTAGAAGTCATCGGTAACAAACAAACGCAGAAAACATGAAATCATTAATAGCAGTTGGATTCGCTTCGTTTTATGGTTTGATGATTCGCTTGTTGTTTGGATTCTTCGACGACTTCATGGGAATTATGACACTCAGCGCACTGGTGCTTGCTCCCCTGGTGATGGGTTTTTTAACGGTGTACCTGATAAAAGGAGTAAAAAATTACGCGGCTGCTTTTTTTCTGCCTTGGGGAACCAGTGCAGTGATTCTGTTCATCACTCTTTTCCTGAACATAGAAGGATCGATCTGCTGGGTCATGATTTATCCGCTGTTTTCCATTGCCGCCGGTATAGGGGGAATAATAGCGCTTGCCATCCGTAAAAGAAATGAAAAACCGGAGCCTCCGAAGAATGGCTATTGGGGACAAGGACGCTGGAGTCTTCCGCTTCTTCTTATTGCACCTGCTGTTACCGGCCTCGCAGAAGGAGACCGCATACTTAACCGGGAGGACATGAATAGTTCAGAGAGCGTAATCATCCAGGCTGCACCCGAGGAAGTATGGAAGCAGCTGACGAACATCAACGAAATTCCGGTGGAGCAGAATGAAACATCGTTTTCAGAATGGATGGGCTTCCCGCGACATGTCAGCACCACACTCGACACAATTGCAGCAGGAGGAAAGCGTCTCGCAACGTATGAGCACGGATTGTACTTCAATGAAACGATTGCAGATTGTGAAGAAGCAAAATCGCTGGTGCTCGACATCAAAACAGATCCCACGAAGATTCCGCCGACTGTAATGGATGAGCACATTCTCATCGGCGGCAAACATGTGGATATTCTCCGCGATGTGTACACCATTGAAAAATTATCGGACAATACTTGCCGCTTGACTTTATCCAGTCATTTCTGGATCAATACGCCCTTCAATTGGTATGCGGGCATCTGGGCGAAGTATCTGATGTCGGATATACTTTCATCGGAGATTGAATTGATTAAAATCCGGTCGGAAGAGCCTAAGTAACTTTTATCCGCGTTTCTGCACCTCAGCGCCCGAATAATTCAGATTCTCTCCGCACCCCGATTTGGTATTTATACATCCGGTACACGTATGTAACAAAATCTGTTTATATTGTATCGTATTCATTGATACAAGTAAGCGCTGATTTTAACATCCTGATCGTATTTTATGACCACCACACCAGGTACAACGCTGACCATTGCGTTGCACGACGGACAACCGGAAGTTCCTTCGAAGTTCGATCCGCTGCCGGTGGGAACGAGTGGGTTAGGGGAGACGTTGGGGGAGTGGGGTGAGGGAATAAGTGATACGTTATGTACATGGAATGCTGATGTGTTTGAATTGCAAAAAGAGGATATCCATTATTACCAACACGCGTAGAAGAAAACAAGGACGTGCCGGACAGACGATAGAAATTAAGCTAACCCGATATCTATTTTGATGAGTCATTCATTAAAAAACCGACAGGCGGTCATAGTAATTCATGGAATCGGTGAGCAGCATCCCATTGTAACCCTGCGCGATTTTGTGGAGTCAGTTGCTGAGCAGCTTAAGAAGAACAAGCAGGCAAGAGCGGAAGAAACGCTGTTCTGGGATAAACCTGATCCGGCTTCAGGAAATTTCGAAACCCGCAAAATGACTATGCGTGGCGGCAGAGAGCATGACACAACAGATTTTTTTGAGTTTTACTGGGCGCATCACATGCGCAGTACAAACTGGTCGCATATCCAGGACTGGCTGCAAAGAGTTGTTTTTCGTTTACCTAAATCTGTATCGAGAAGATTGCGCCCGGTGTTCCTGTTCATCTGGTTCCTGATACTGATGGTTGCCGGTTCAGCGCTGCTCTATATTCTGCAAAACGGCTTCACCGGATTTGCAACGAAGGTAACGGCCATTTCATCAGGTATTGTTGCTACGGTTATCCTGGGAGTTTTATCCAAATTCCTCTTTAATTATCTTGGAGATGCAGGCAGATACTTAGATCCTTCGCCGGAGAATATTTCCGAGCGCCAGGCTATACGGGAGGACGGAATAAAACTTTTGAAGAACCTGCATGAATCGGGAAAGTACCAGCGTATCATTATCGTCGGACATAGTTTAGGCGGTATTATTGCTTACGACCTGGTTAAGTTTTTGTGGAATGAATATTACAAGACGTTCGACCCGAAAAAATTTGCAGAGTTGTGTCAAAGTGCCGACAAGCAAATTCTTAAAGATGTTGACAGTTCCGAAGAGGCCGGGAAAAAACTAAATGGAACAGTACAAACGACAGATGATTTTCAAAACGCCCAGGGGAAAAGTTATGATTACCTGAAAGCAATCGGCTGCAAGTGGCTGATCACAGACCTGGTGACCATCGGTTCTCCATTAACCCATGCCGGCCACCTTTTTGTACAGGAAGATGGTTTGTTTGAAAAACTGAAAGAACAGCGCGAATACCCGACGTGCCCACCGCATTTTCAGAAGTCGGAGAAAACGAACATCATTAACTCATTACCTTTTAATGTTGCAGGCGTCACGCATCCGCTGGTCATGCGGCATTATAACCACTCCTCTCCATTTGCTGTGACCAGGTGGACCAACATGTATTTTTCATCAGACTATATCGGAGGACCTTTGAAAGAAGCATTTGGCGCAGGAATAAAGGATATAGAAGTAAAAACTAAGAATTGGTTCTTCGTATATCCAAAGGGACATACAGAATATTGGAATTTCAAGAACCCGAATAATATTCTGAATAACCTATGGAATGTTCTGAAGAAGTAAAACGTTTCTCCCGCACCACCCGGTCAGCCGGAGGTTCCATTGAAGTATGATACGCGGCGGGTGGGAATGAAGGGAGTGGTGGTGAGGTTGGGGGAGTGGGGTGTGTTTGAATAAGGAATGCGAGAACTGCGTGGGGAGGAAGGGGATTATTCGAGAAAATGTAAGACGATAATGTAGTTAAGAGCAAGCATAAACAGCAAACAAGAATAATATGAATAATAGACTCTTTAATACGTTAACAATATTCCTTTCAGTTGGCATCTTAGCCTGCCTTGGAGTTGTTACGTTTTCAGAATTAAATGCAAAAGAAAGTTCCTTGTTTGGAATTCTTTTGACTATTCTTTCTTTTATAGCATCATGGTTAGTTTCAAAACACTTCGCAGACAATTCACATAAACAAGCCATTGAAGAAGTAAAAGAACAGCACCAATCCAACTTACGGACTTATGCGTTAAATGCGGCTGAAAAAGTAAATAATCTCTCCAGTGAATTAGCTAGGCTATCTGTTTATCTTCAACAAGAGTTAGAGGAGGACGAAGACGATGAAGAAACAAATCCAGAGACTTTATATTTATCTTCTTATGAAAGAATTGAAAGTGCAATCCACATTATTAACACCTTAAAATCTGTTAATGACACGTATTTAAGCGACTGGAAAGGTGTAATTGGAGAGGAATTAGACGAAAGAATGGAAGAACAACAAGAAAGAGAGAATGAGCTAAGAGAACTTGTTGAAAAAGTTGAAAACATTGTTAAATCTAGGCCCGTTGAGAACAAAGAGAATCAAACTGAAGTTCAAAAAATCGGCAAACAAATTAACGATTTAAGGAAGGAATTAAATTTCGCTTTAAACAGTGTTAGCGGAACTTTTGTTAGAACACCTCGAATTTCGACAAAAGCAAAAAAAGAACAAATTACAACTCCTTGCCCTTATTGCGAAAATCCTTTAACCTATTATCAAAGGGCTAAACCAGGCAGTTTTAAATTTGTAGAATGCGAAAAGTGCAATCACAAACCTTATGCAAAATGGGAAGAAACAACAGGGTTCAAACTTGTGAAAGAAGAAATTATAAATGAATCATACAAATGTCCATGGTGTGAAACTTTGATCGGGACTACGTTGAGTAACTACCCTCAATCGAAAACAGTTTGCCGTTGCGCATCGTGTCATGGAACAAGTCAAATAATAAGAACCGTTACAA
>Ga0255338_1003766_pt1 | contig 17306 bp, 17 predicted proteins | sample MeOH1_35cm_T4_19_FD_203715 | JGI IMG/M metagenome (GOLD analysis project Ga0255338, IMG submission 203715) | Sandy soil microbial communities from University of British Columbia, Vancouver, Canada - MeOH1_35cm_T4_195 | ecosystem: Engineered > Artificial ecosystem > Sand microcosm > Unclassified ...
CGGGCGGTAGCAACCTCGCCACCGCTCTGTCTTTGAATGCTTGTCCGTATCGAGCCACTTGCGTCCTTCATCGCCGCCCCCTGGTTTCTGGTTCTATCGGGGCGACAACTATTCTGACGCGGGGGGATTGCCAATTGGATCGCGCAGGATGCGCGAGACCGCGGCAAGCCCCTGCCAGGCAAAGAAGGCCTGACCAGCGCCGAGCGCGACGGACTGGTGCGGCTGCGCCGGCCGCGAGAACCGGCGCTTGCAGCAGGAGCGCGACATCTTGGCAAAGGCTACGGCCTGGTTCGCCGGCAAAAGCGAGAAGACGTCCACGCCGCCGTCTATGAACTCGTGAGCGCGAACCAGGCCGACGCCAACAACGCTTTGAGCGTGCGCGGCATGTGCAAAGTGCTGAAGGTCTCGGCCAGCGGCTACTACGACTGGCAGTGCCGCGCGCCCAGTGCCCGCGCCTTGGCCGACTTGGTGCTCACCGAGGCCATTCGCAAGGCGCACCAGGATTCGGATGAAACCTACGGCATGCCCAGGGTGCGAGCCGAGTTGCGTGAGGCAGGCCACCAGGTCAGCCGCAAACGCGTGGCGCGCCTGATGCGCAAGGCCTGCATCCGCGGCGTCAGCCGCCGGCGCGGCTTCACGGTGACCACCGAGCGTGATCGCCGGCAACGGCACGCACCCGATGTAGGGTGATCTCGGTTTCCGTGCGAATCGAAGCGGTTTGAGCCCTGGGAAAACCCTGACTGCACCTCACCCCACGGGAACATCGAACCCGGAATAAGGTGATGCTGGCACGCGTAGGGGCGAAGCCTTGATGATTCGGTACGAATGAAGATCGAAAAAGGCGGCACCAAGCATGTCGGCGACGTCCTTGGTGCTCTGGCTATCTGCTCGTTGAGGACGAGCGCTGGCTGCAAAAGCTTCGTTCGCGTCCGCCCGGGCGAGACTTGGGCAAAGAGGTTTGGCCAACTAACCTTAGGTGGAAGCTCGGCACGTCATGGCTCCGTCGGGGCGCTGCGGCGCGGTCGAGAACTATGACCGCGGAGCGCGGGGGCACCTGGCCGGGTTTACCGGTGTGTTACCGCTACGAATTGCACGGAAACCGAGATCACCCCTTGAACTGCTCGCTGTGCCGCCGGCGCGGCTTTTGATTGACGTGCATAGGTGTCCATCTAAGTTAGATGGACAGCATCGTCCACGTCTCAGCCACGCATCTCAAGATGGGACGGCCAGCCGCTCACCAAAGACATACAGCCGCTGGCTGCATGAACGAGGCGACAACTATCTTGACACGCGCCTTCCGGCCCAGCTCGGTCAGTCGCCAGCGCAGCTGATCGGTGGCGCCACTGCCACGCACGGCCGGCTGTTGAGCGTTATCGGAGACGCGGTTCCCGGCGTCTTGTTTGTTGATCGAAATCGGAAGGAACCAGGTCGCTTACATCCATCGGCCGAGCGGACGGCACGCCGCGAGCTGCAGCGAGTTCCTCAAGCTGTTCTTCCGATCACCAGGTTCATCGACTCGCCGGGCGCGGCGGACCAGCGCGGCCATTGGCCGGCGTCCGGAATCGGATTCGCGCCGCATGAAGCGATGTACTGCGCCGCACGTATGACGCCGGCATGCGTAATCCACACCGCCTGCCCACTTGCACCAAGCGAGGCTTGCAGGTCAGCCAGCGCTGTTGCCACCCGGTCGATCACGTCCTGAGTGCTTTCCACCCCGCCAAAACGGTGGTTGGCAAAGTCGGCTAGCCAGACGTCGAATTCCGCGCGCGGCACTGCAAGCCAGGGCTGCAACTCCCAGCGGCCGAAATTCATTTCATTGAGCCGCGCATCGACGCGCACCGGCGCCAGGTCGGGCCGCACAGACTGCAGATGTGCGGCCAGTTGCTGCGCTCGGCACAGCCCCGACACCCAGACCGGCACCCCCGGTGGTAGGGTGGCCGCGGCCACCAGCGCAGCGCGCTGGCTCAAGGCATCGTCGGCCGGCACATCACTGGCGCCGTAGCACAGGCCGGGCGCGAGTTGTACGGGCGCGTGGCGCAGCAGCCAGAGCTTCAAGCCGGCAAGCCCAGCAAGAGTCCGAGGTAGAACGCAGCTTCGCTGACCTGCTGCGTTGCGCCTAGGCCGTCGCCCGTGAATCCCTGCAGCCGCCGCTTGAGCAGGCGCCACATCCAGGCCAACGCCAGCAGCGCGCCCAGTAGCGCTTGCGGCCAGGGCGCGGCCGGCTGCAACCACAGCAGCAGTGCCATCGCCGCGAGCCACCACGTGATTGCGACCAGCAGCCCTGCGTTGCCGATGGCGTCGGCCAGGGGCTTGGACTTCGACCGTGCCGTGTCGCCGACATGCGGCAGCGTGCGTATGACACAGAGCGGCACGAGGCGCGACGTGACGTGCGCGCCGAACAGCGCCGCTACGGCGAGCGCGACGCTGTACTGGGCCAACAGGGCCAGCAGGGCGACCTTAGTCAGCACCGCCAGCACCAGCGCCAGCGAGCCGTAGCTCCCTATGCGCGAGTCCTTCATGATGTCCAGGGCGCGGTCACGGTCCAGGCTGCCGCCCAGACCGTCGGCCAGGTCCGCCAGGCCGTCTTCATGGAAAGCGCCGGTCAACAGCACGCTGAAGATGGTGCTCAGCGCCGCGGCCACCCAGGGTGTGGCCGGCAGCGGCGGCAGCGCCCATGACAGCAGCGCGAACAACGCAGCCGCCAGGCCGCCGACCAACCAGCCGACGCCAGGAAAGTGCGCGGCGCTGGCCAGCAGCAAGGCCGGGCTGAAGCCGACCCAGTCGGCCAGCCGCCCGGTGACGGGCAGGCGGGTGAAGAACTGCAGCGCCAGCAGGTAGCGCCGCACGAAAGTGCTCATGACATCACCGAGCTGGGCTCGCTGCGCGAAACGCCGGCCGCATCGAAGCTGGCCATCTCGCGCAGGATGGCGCAGGCAGAGACCAGCAGCGGCCAGGCCAGCGCGGCGCCCGAGCCCTCTCCCAGGCGCAGGCCCATGTCCAGCAGCGGCTCGCCCTTCAGGTGCGCCAGCATGAGCGCGTGGCCGCGTTCGCCCGAACGATGCGCGAACACGCAGCGCTGCAATACCGCAGGCTGCAGTGCGCTGGCCACCAGCACGGCGGCGCTGGAGATGAAACCATCGACCACGAGCACGCGACGCTCGGCCGCGGCCTGCAGGGCCGCACCCACCATAGTGGCGATCTCGAAACCGCCGAAGGCCGCTAGCGCCTCCAGAGGGGCCTTGGCATCCGGGTGGCGTGCCAGCACCTGACGCAGGATGCTGATCTTGCGCTGCACAGCCTCGGCGTCCAGGCCGGTCCCCGCGCCGGTCGCATCGGCCGCGTCCAGGCCGGTCAGCCGCGCCAGCAGCAGCGAGGCTGCAGAGGTGTTGCCGATGCCCATCTCACCCAGCAGCAAGACGTTGCCCGGCAGTTCTCTCACCAGCGCGGCGCCGCTGGCCATGGCCACCTTGCATTGCGAGTGGCTCATGGCCGGGCCTTCCAACGCGTCGGCGGTACCGGGGGCGACCTTGTTGATGACCAACCCGGGCCGGGGCCTGAATTCGCGGCGCACGCCGCAATCGACCACGGTGAGACCGATGCCATGCTGCCGCGCGAGCACGCTCACCGCGGCGCCGCCGGCAAGGAAGTTTTCCACCATCTGCCACGTCACGTCGCTCGGGTAGGCCGAGACGCCGTGCGCCGCCAAGCCGTGGTCACCAGCGAACACCACGAGTTGCGGCTCGCGCAACTCGGGCGTTTCGCTGCCGAGGATCAGGCCGAGGCGCTGCGCCAGTGTCTCAATGCGGCCGAGCGAGCCGAGCGGCTTGGTCTTGTTGTCCAGCTGGCGCTGCAGGCGCGCGGCCAGTGCGGGCTGGGTGATGTCTCGAATGGTGGGGACGGTGAAGGTCATGGTTCAGTTCTTTCGGATGAGGGCATCGAGCACGCCAAGCTCGACATGTTTTTCAATGAAATCGGCCAAGCCGTCGAATACGCTGTTCAACGTGGGCGCGCTGGCGCCAAATAATGCGTGCAACACGCGCGGGTCTTCGAACAAGCCGTGCAGGTAGACGCCGAGCACGTTGCCCGCTTCGTTCTGCCAGCCCAGGCCATCGGGCAACACGGCCCGCACCATGTCGCCCTGGGTGTCCGTGACCGCATGTTGATCGGTCTGGCCGTGGTGGATTTCGTAGCCCGCAGCCTCGGCACCCGAGAGTGCTGCCCACGGGCCGGCGAGCCCGCTGAAGCGAGTCCGCGTGTGGCGCACGGTCTTGACCGGATCGAACGCGGTCACCAGCCGCAGCAAGCCCAAGCCGGGCGCCTTACCCGGTTCCATCGGTTCGATGCCATGGGTGTCGATGAGGGCCTCGCCCAGCATCTGCAGGCCACCGCAGATGCCCAGCACTGCCCCGCCTTGCGCAGAGTGCGCCAGCACCGCACGGTCCAGCCCTTGCGTACGCAGCCAGTCCAGGTCGGCACGTGTGGCCTTGGAGCCAGGCAGCACGATCCAGTCGGCGCCCGCGCAATCGGCCGGGGTGCGAGCCCAGACCAGGCGCACTCCGGGCACGTTCTTGAGCGGCTGGAACTCGTCGAGGTTGCTGATGCGCGGATAGGCGATGACGGCAATGGTCTTGCTCACAGCGCCGGCAGCCCGGGTCCTGTCGTCGAACACGCCGTCTTCTTCGGGTAGCCCGTGCTGCCACCACATCGGCAGCGTGGCAACGGTTGGCACGCCGGTGAGGTTCTCCAGCATCTGCGGACCGGGCTCGAGCAGCGCAGCATCGCCTCGGAACTTGTTGAGCACGAAACCACGAATGAGCGTCTGCTCATCGGACGGCAGCAGCGCCCAAGTGCCGTAGAGATGGGCAAACGCCCCACCGCGGTCGATGTCGGTCACCAGCAGGCAACGCGCGTTGGCGTGCCCGGCCACTCGCATATTGACGACGTCGCTGGCGTGCAGGTTCATCTCGGCCGGCGATCCGGCGCCCTCGATCACGACCACGTCGTTCTCGGCGCGCAACCCGTCCAGCGCGGCCGCGATCTGCGGCCACACGCGCGCGCTGCGGCCGCGCCATGGCAGCGCCGTGAGCGCGGGGCTCACCTCGCCGAGCAGCACCACTTGGCTGCGCGTGTCGGCCTCGGGCTTGAGCAGCAGCGGGTTCATGCGCACGTCGGGCACGGCGCGCGCGGCCAGTGCCTGGAAGTACTGGGCGGAGCCGATCTCACCGTAGCCGCCTGCCGGTGTGGCGACGACGCGCGCGTTGTTGCTCATGTTCTGCGCCTTGAACGGCGCGACCTTTAGGCCTTGGCGGGCGTACCAGCGGCACAGCGCGGTCGTCAGCCAGCTCTTTCCAGCGCCGCTGGTGGTGCCGAGCACCATCACGCATTTCGCCTTCGCAAGGCTTGCAGTCATCCCTGTTTCTCCTTGATCGAGGTCCACGCGGCCATCAGCGCATCCTGTGCGGGCGGCGCCAGCACGCCCAGCCGCACTTGCCCTGGCAGGCCGAACGAGGTGGTGTCGCGCAGCTTGATGCCATGTGCGCGCAGCCTCTGCAGGTCGGCTGCCAGGTCATCGCTGGCCGGACGGGCGCAGAAGAAATTGGCCACGCTGGGCGTGACCTGCCAGCCCAGCGCCTCGCAGCAGCGGATCTGGCGCTGCTTCCATTCGCGCAGCGTGGCCAGGCTGTACGCTAACCAAGCCTGCACCGTGGGCAAGGTCCAGGCGTGCAACAGTGCCACGCCATGCGCGCCGACCGGCCAGGAAGGCGCCACTGCAGCCAGCTGCGTCACCAGGGCTTGCGCGCCATGCGGCGCAATCGCGTAGGCGGCGCGCACGCCCGTCAGGCCGAGCGCCTTGTTAGGCGTCCACAACTGCCAGACGCGGTCCCGCTGGGCGTCGCTGAGCGACAGCTCCCCCTGCAGGCGCAGCGGCTCGTAGGCCGAGTCGAGCACGCACATCTGCCCTTCGGTCAGCCCCTCGACCAGCGCGGCCAGCCCTGGGTGCGGCATGCCCAGCGGGCTTGCCGGATCGCAGGCCCAAAGTAACGAGGCCGACTGCGGCTGTGCTTCCAGCGCCAGGCCCCAGGCCTGCGCGGCCCGCGCATAGTCGCCGTAGCCGTGCGCAGGTAGCCAGACCCGCCCGCCGCCAGCGTGCCGTCGGGCTACCCAGGCGCTGATGCGGAAGATGAATTCGCTGGCGCTGCCCGCCAGCACGATGCGCGCCGGCGCGACGTCGTGCCAGGCCGCCAGGGCTTTGCGCAGCGCGGCATAGGCAGGGTCCGGGTAGCGCGTGGCGTCGGCCGCCTGCACGGCGGCCAGGGCCTCGGGACCAGGCCCGACTGCGTTGCTGTTAGTGGAGAAATCGTAACGCGGCACGCCCAGCGCATCCGGGCCGCCATGGACGGGCCAATGACTGCATTCAGCCATGGGCACCCCACCCTGTCGATACGAGGAACACCAGCGCGGCGGCCAGCACCAGCGCGGTGACCGCGCGGCCGGCCAACGCGCAGGCACGCCGCATATCCGCAGCCAATGGCGCCTGCCCCTCGGCGTGCAGCACGTACACGCCCGGCTTGGCCAGCCGCACGCCCAGCACCTGCGCCATCGCGGCCATCGGCCAGCCGCTGTTCGGCGATGGCGTGCGTGCGGCCTCGCGCCGCAGCGCCGCCAACGGCAGGCCGCCTGCCGCCAACGCGAGCAACCCTGCTGTCAGGCGCGCCGGGAACCAGGACAACAGGTCATCGGCGTGCGCCGCCCACTTGCCGGCCCATTCCCAGACGCGGCCGTCGCGCTCACCGCGATAGCCCCACATGGCATCGGCGGTGTTGGCGAAGCGGTACAGCGCCGCGCCGGGCAGGCCGGCCACGGCGAACCAGAACAGCGGCGCGACTACCGAGTCGTTCAAGTTCTCCGCTAGCGACTCGATCGCACTCTCGCGCACCGCGAATTCGCTCAAGTCCGTCACGTCACGGCTGACCAACCAGGCCAGACGCGCACGGCCGGAGTCGACGGATTGGGCCAGCCCCGCCTCCACCGCCTGCACCTCGCCGCGCAGCATGCGCCAAGCCAGCAGCGGCTTGAGCAGCAGGCCCAGCACGAGCGCGGCGAGCAGTGGGGGCCAGGCGGCGGCCGTCTTGTGCAGCCCCCACGCAACTATCCAGACCATCGCGAGCCCCGCCCACCAAGCCAGGGCCCCCATCCAAAAATGCTTCAAATTCCGGTTCGGGCCAGTTTCGCCGGACACCGCCGCCACGGGCGCTGCGCGGCGCCCGGCCCAGCCTAGATAGTTGCCGATCCAAACCACCGGATGCAGTCGCACGGGTGGCTCGCCGAGCCAGCGATCCACAGCCAGCGCCACCAGCATGGCGCCCGACGCCACACGCAATTCGCCGATGTCCAAGGTCAGCATGCGCCCGCCTCCTTCACGGCCGAAAGCGGGGCTGCGCCCTGACCGTGACGGCTTCGACGTATGGCGTCGACACATCGTCGCCCCGGCCCGCCCCGGCCCGCCTCGGTCGGCATCGACTCCCCGGCGAACAGCGCGGAGGCCTGGCCCCAGTGGTCGTCGAAGAGCAGGCTATGCAGCGGCGCGCGCTGGGCCCAACGCTGCTGCTGCAGCATCGGTTCGGCATAGAACTCGCGCACCGGCCCTAGGCACAGCAGCGCGATCGGCTCACCGCCCGGCGGCAGGTCCAGTAGCGCTGCCAAGGCCGCCGGCTCGAACAGCGACACCCAACCCATGCCCAGACCTTCAGCACGCGCCGCCAGCCACAGGTTCTCGATTGCGCAAGCGGCGGAAGCGAGGTCCATGTACGGCATGGTGCGACGGCCAAACACATGCTTCTCGCGGCCATCGGCCAACACCACGGCGAGCACCTCGGCAGCGTCGAGCAGGCCTTGCACCTTCAGGCGCATGAACTCCTCCTCGCGCTGGCCCAGGGCGCGCGCGGTCTGCACCCGCTCCAGCTCCACCACCTCGTGCAGGCGCTGGCGCAACGCGGTGTCGCCCATGCGTATGAAGCGCCACGGCTGCATGAAGCCGACGCTCGGAGCGTGGTGCGCGGCCTCCAGCAGGCGTTTCAGCACCTCGGGTGCGACCGTGCCGCCAGCGAAGTGGCGCATGTCGCGCCGCTCGCGGATGGCGCGGTACACCGCCTCGGCTGCCTCCGGCGAGAACGGCTCGGCCGGCACGCAGACCAAATCGGGCAGTCCTTTCATGTCAATGGCCTCCCGGGTGCAGAGCGTAGGTGGCTTGCATGCTAGTCCTCGATGCCGCGCTGCGCCGGGATGCCGGCGTTGAAGGCGTGCTTGATCTTGGTCATCTCGGTCACGGTGTCGGCCAGCTCGACAATCTCGGGCGGGCAGCGTCGTCCCGTCAGGCAGACGTGGACGTGGCTCGGACGGCCGCGCAGCGTTTCCAGCACGTCATGGAGCGGCAGCCAGCCGTAGATCAGGGGATAAGTGACCTCGTCCAGCACGACCAGGAAGTGCTCGCCAGCCAGGATGGTGGCCTTGGCCCGCTTCCAGCCGTCACGCGCGAGCTGACCTGAGCGCTCCAGATCCTGGCTCTTCCAGGAGAAGCCGTCGCCTAGGCCCACGATCGGAAGCCCGATCTGCTCGAACATGCGGTGCTCCCCGAAGCGGGCGCTCGGCACCTTCATGAACTGGTAGATCTTCACGGCCTTGCCGCGGCCGTGCGCGCGCAGTGCCAAGCCAAAGGCGGCCGTGCTCTTGCCTTTGCCGTCGCCGGTATTAACGACGACAATGCCGCGGCGCGCGCCCTCGGCTTTTTCGTAGGGCTTCTCGGAGGGTGGGGTTTCAATTTGCATGGTTCGGTTTCTGTAAAGTGCTGATTCGCGGCAGCGCCACCCACTGCCCTTGCAATGCGTGGACTTCAATGCGGTGGTCGAACACGGCTTCCAGCGCCCGGTGGGTGGACGGCTCGGTGCAGCGGCCCTGGTGGGTCACGCGGCCCTGGGCCATAACGACCAGCTCGTCGGCGTGCAGGGCCATGGCTACCTCGTGCAGCACGCTCACCACTGTCTTGCCCTGCGCCACCAGCGCCTGCACCAGGTCCAGCCAGTCGGCCTGGTGCGGCGGGTCCAAGTTGGCGAGCGGCTCGTCCATCAGCAGCACCTCGGCTTCGACCGCCAGCGCCCGGGCCAGCAGCACGCGCTGACGCTCGCCGCCCGAGAGCCGGCCGAGCGTACGCGCCCGCCAGTCCCAGGACTGCGTGGCCTTGAGCGCGCGCTCCACTACGGCGTGGTCGGCGACGCTCGGCGGGCTGAACCAGGCCTGGTGCGGCAAGCGGCCGAGCATGACCACATCCCACACGGTGAGGTCGTCACCGCTGGATTCGTTCTGGCCCAGCCAGCCCAGCTGCTGCGCGCGGGCACGGCTCGGCCAGTCGACCAGCGGCCGGCCCAGCAGCAAGATGCGACCGTGGTGGGGCAACAGCCCGGCGAGCGCCTTGAGCAGCGTCGACTTGCCCGCGCCATTGGGACCTACGATGCTTGTCCAGCGCGCGCGCGGCAGCGCCAAGGTGATCCCGTGCAGGATACCGATATCGCCCAGCCGTGCCTGCAGGTCGCACGCATCAATCGCGATGAACGGCTCACTGGTGGGAACGGTCACAGGACTGCTCCCCGGGCTACGCGTGTGTTGCGTTGCATCAGCCACAACAGGTAACCGCCGCCGAGCACGGCAGTGAGCACGCCCACCGGCAGCTCCTGTGGTGCGATCAGCCAACGCGCCAATGTGTCGGCCGCCATGAGCAACACACCACCCATGCAGCCGGCCAGCAACATCAAACGGCCGTTCGTGGTATTGACAAGGGATCGCACCAAGTGCGGGGCGGCGAGGCCCACGAAGGCGACCAACCCGGTCTGCGCCACGGCAGTGCCAGTGGCCAGCGCGAGCACCGCTACCAGCGCGGCGCGCATGGGCCCGAGCGGCAGCCCCAGGCTTCGCGCCGTGGCGTCACCCAGGCTCAGGCCATCAAGGACACGCGCAAACAGCCAGGCTGCCAGGGTGCACAGCACCCACACGGCCACCATCAGCACGCAGGCCGTCCAGCCCACGAAGCTGGTGGACCCGAGCATGAAGGCCTGCATGGCCTGCAGCGACTCGGGCGAAAACAACAGCACCAAATGCGTCATGGCGCCGAGCACCACACCCACCACCACACCGGCCAGCAGTAGGCGCAGCGTGTGCTGCACACCGCGCGAGAGCGCCAGCGTGAGCAGCACCGCGAACACCGCGCCGCAAAAGGCCGCGCCCGTCAGGCCCAGGCGCACGAGCGCGCTGCTGGAAAACACGCTCACGGCCACGCCACCGCTCATCATGCTGCCGCCCAGCATGCCCGCGCCACCGCCCATGGCAGCCAGCGCCAGCGCCACGCCCAGCGAGGCACCAGAGGCACTGCCCAGCAGGAACGGATCGGCCAGCGGGTTACGAAACAGGCCTTGCGCCACCGCACCGGCCAGCCCCAGCAAAGCCCCCGCCCCCCAGGCACCGAGCGTACGCGGCAGGCGGATCTCCCACACGATCTGCTGCGCCATGGCGGTGGCAGCCGGGTCGCGCCGCGGGCTCAGGAACGGGCCGATCAGATTCTCGAGTCCCGCGCTGCCCACGCACACCCCAAGAGCAGATAGGGCCAGTGCCGCGAGCAGCATGCCAGCCACCAGCCAGGACGCGCGGCGTGCGTTCACAGGCGCGCCTCCGCCGCCTGCTTCGCGCCGGGGGCCTTCTCTGCCAGGCAGCGCGCCATCAGCCGCGCGCCCTCGACCATACGCGGGCCGGGGCGCACCAGCGTGTCGGACTGCTCGGCCGGAAACACGCACACGCGTTGCTCGCGCATCGCGCGCATGCTCTGCCAGCCCGGGCGCTGCGCCATGCCGTCCATGCTGCGCTGGCCGATCATGATCAGATCGGGCTTTGCGCGCACGATGTATTCCGGGTTGAGCTTTGGGAATGGGCCGAGAGCGGCGGGCACGATGTTCTTCGCGCCAAGTCGTGTCAATGTCTCACCAATGAAGGAGCTTTCACCCGCGGCATACGGGCCCGGGTTCACCTCGAAGTACACTCGCGTGTTGCGAACCTCCGGCGGGATCGACTGCGCCGCGGCCGATACGCCGGCATCGATGGCGCGCCAGATCTTCTGTGCGTCCGCCACGTTGAGCAGCTGGCCGATCTTGAGCATCACGCGCTGAACATCGGCGTGTGTCTTGGGCTCCAGCGCCACCACCTTAATGCCCAGCGCGCGCAGCCGGTCGCCCGCGCGGGACGAAGTGCCCATGAGCACGACGTCGGGCCGCAGCGCCACGATGGCCTCGATGTGAGGATCCAGACCCCCGCCCACCTGCGTCAGCTGTCTGAGGCTGGCTGGAAAGCTGGAATACCGGTCCACTCCCACGAGGCGGTGGCACTGGCCCAGTTCGCACACCGTCTCGGCCAGCGAGGGCAACAGGCTCACGATGCGCTGCGGTGAGCGCTCAAAGTTGACCACCATGCCGCGGTCGTCGGTGACTTGCAACGGACCGGCTTGCGCTGGCCCGCACAGCACGGTCAACAAGACCCAAAGGGCCCCACGCAGAATATTCATATCCTTCCTTTCAGCACCAAGGGCAGCCCTGCTGCCATCAGCGTCACGCGTTCACAGGTGGCAGCCACGCACTGGTTCAGGCGGCCCAGCAGATCAACAAACTGCCGCACCTCGCGCCCCATGGGAATCACGCCCAACCCGATTTCGTTGCCCACCAGAACCAACGGACCGGGCGCATCAGCGATCGCCCGGCAAAGGGCCTCGCCAGCCGCGATTACGGCAGCCTCGTCCAGCGTCTCATCAGCTTGCGCCGGCATCAGCAGATTGGTAAGCCAGAGCGTGAGGCAGTCCACCACGATCAGCGTCCGAGGGGCGCTGTGCCGGCGCAACGCGTCGGCCAACGCCACCGGCTCTTCCACCGTGACCATGCCGGGCACGCGCGCTGCGCGGTCCAGCTGGTGGCGGGCGATTCGATCGCGCATTTCGCCGTCCCAGGCCTGGCCGGTGGCGACCATCACCGCGCGGTGGGCGGATTCAGCGGCCATCCACTGGCGCGCCGCTTCTTCAGCGCGGCGCGACTTGCCACTGCGCTGTCCGCCCAGGATGAATTCGCTGCGCACGCTCTCATCCATGGCGCTTCATCCATTCGGTCACGATGCGGTGCATCTGCTCCACGCCATCGGTCAGCGCCGCCGGACCGGGCTGCAGGATGTCGGCCGACTTGATCTCGAACAACTGACCGTTCCGCACGGCCGGTACGTTCTGCCAACCGGAGCGCGCAGCCACCTTCTCGGGCCAGAATTTCTTGCCGCACCAGGAACCCATGACAATGTCCGGCGCCCGCGCCACGATCTGCGCGCCATCCCCGATGATGCGGTGCTTCCCAAGCGACTGGACGGCCAGCTCGGGAAAGATGTCGTCGCCCCCCGCAATGCCGAGCAACTCCGAAACCCAGCGGCTCCCGCTGACGTGCGGCTCGTTCCATTCTTCGAAGTACACCTTGGGCCTGCGTTGGCCCGTCGCGACCCGCTCACCCGCGTCGGCACGGATCGCATCCAGCCGCTTGCGCATGGCCGCGATGCGCGCCAGACCGTCGTCGGCGCAACCCACCATAGCCGCCACCTGGAAGAGCATCGAAAAGATTTCTTCCATGCTGCGCTGGTTGAACACCGTCACCTGCACGCCGGCGCGGATCAGCGCGGAGGCGATGTCCGCCTGCAGATCGGAGAAGCCGAACACACAGTCGGGTTGCAGATCGAGGATCTTGTCGATCTTCGCGTTTAGGAAAGCACTGACCTTGGGCTTCTCGTCGCGCGCTCGGCGTGGCCGCACCGTGTAGCCAGATATGCCCACGATGCGTTGCTCCTGGCCAAGCAGGTAAAGCCACTCGGTGGTTTCTTCCGTCAGGCAGACGATGCGTTGCGGCCCCAGGTTCACGTCAATGCCTCCGGCAAAAACAAAGCAGCCGCGGCTGCCGGGCTGGACGCCATCCAGGCGTGGAAGTAGCTGGCGCGCAAGGCATGGCGTTGGTAAACCGCCTCGCCCGACCCCGCCGCACCACCGCGTGCGGAGGCCGTCTGCAGCACCGGTTCCAGCGCCGTTTCGCAGCGCGAGTAGTGGAAGGTGTGGCCGCGCAGTTCGCCCGCCGGCAGCTCAAGCTTCTGCGGCCCCAGTGCGGCCAGCCTAGGCTGCATGCGCACCACGCCCGGCAACAGGCCCCACGCCGCATGGCTCTGCCCCTGCGTGTCCACGATGGAATCGAACAGCACCATCATCCCGCCGCACTCGGCCCAGACCGGGCGCCCAGCTTCCACATGGGCCATCAGACTGTCGCGGCTCGCATGGCTGTCCGAAAGGGTTTCGGCGTGCAGTTCCGGGTACCCGCCGGGCAACCACACTGCATTGCAGGCGGGCAAGGGCTCGTTAGTCAACGGCGAGAAGAACACCACCTGCGCTCCCAGCGCCCGCAGGGTGTTCACGTTGGCAGCGTATGCGAAGCAAAAGGCCGCGTCGCGCGCCACGGCCACCGTCTTGCCGGCCAGCAGTGGTGGCGTGACGGGCGTCCCCAATGTGGGCGCTTCAAAGTTGACCGACCAGCGCGCCAGCGCCGCCGTGTCCATTTGGCCGAGCGGCGTGTCCAACAGCGCGTCGGCCGCGGCGTCCAGCCGGGCCAGTGCGTCGGGCAGTTCGCTCGCCACGGTCAGCCCCAGATGACGCTCGGGTAAGGTGAACGCCGGATTGCGCATCACCGCGCCCAACCAACATGGCGGCGCGTTCGCGTCACCCTCCGGCAGGGCATCCAGCAGCATCTGTGCATGCCGTTCGCTGCCCACGCGGTTGGCCAGCACACCGGCCCAGGGCAAACCCGGGCGATAGTGCTGCAGGCCAAAGGCCAGTGCCCCAAAAGTCCCGGCCATGGCCGACGCGTCGATCACCGCCAGCACGTGCAGGCCGAAGCGCCGCGCCAGATCGGCCGCACTCGGCTCGCCATCGAACAGACCCATGACGCCCTCGACGATGATCAGGTCGGCCTCCTGTGCCGCGGCATGCAGTCGCGCGCGGATGTCGGTCTCGCCGGTCATCCACAGGTCCATGTTGTGCACTGGCTGGCCGGTGGCCAGCTCCAGCCACATCGGGTCGAGGAAGTCGGGCCCGCACTTGAACGCGCGCACCCGCCGCCCAGCGCGCGCATGCAGACGCGCCAGCGCGGCGGTGGCCGTGGTCTTGCCCTGACCGGAAGCCGGGGCCGCCACGAGTATGGCGGGGCAGGAGGCAGTAGTCACCAACGCGTCGGGCCTCATCACTGCGACGCCCACTTCAGACTTACATAGACCGTGCGTCCGGCTGTTGCGTAGCCCTTTACGGTCTCATAGGTTTTGTCGGCCAGGTTGTCAACGCGTGCCAGAAGCGTCCAGTCACGTGCCAATGCCGTGCGGGCCGTCAGGTTCAGAACGCTGTATCCGTCCAGCTTCTGCGTGTTGCGTGCGTCGTTGAACCGATCGCCCACCAGTTGCACCTCGCCCCCCAGCGCCCAGCCTGCCACACGGGTATCCGCGGTCAAGGTGGCCATGCGCCTGGCTCTGCGTGCCAACTGTTTGCCCGTACCCAGGTCCTTGGGATTCTGCAGGTCCAGCGATGCCCCGAGACGGACGTCTGCGAGGCGGGTATCACCGGCGAGCGTGATGCCGCTGTATCGTGCACTCGCGGTATTTCCGTAGCAACCGGCAAGAGGCCCTACACCGTTGATGCAACTCCCGGGGCCGGACACGTACGTGATCAGGTCACTCACTTTGTTGCGGTAAGCCACGGCGCTGAAACGGTTGGCGTGTTCCTCGTACTTCACCCCCAGCTCTAGGTTCCGCGCCGTTTCCGGTTTCAGCGATGGAACGCCATAGATGCTGAATCGCTGGAACAGCGTGGGCGCCCTGAACGCGGTTCCTGTGGAAGCCGTTGCCCGCCAGTTGGACGTGAAGGCGTAGGAATAGGCGGCGCCACCGGTGTTCTGGCCACCGAACTCGCTGTCTTCGTCATGACGGGCATTGAGTTGCAAGGTGTGCGCACCAAGGCGCACTCCATAGCCCACGCTCAGCGCGTTCTGTGTACGGTCTGTGATCGGTGGCGTGGTGCTTTTGTTCTCCAGTCGGTCTTCACGGCGCTCCAGTGCGGCCGTGAACCGGTGCTGCCCCAGCTTCCACACGTTCTGCCAGAGATAGCTGCTGACTCGGGTGTCCGTCAGGTAGGCATTCGGTGATGTCTCGTAACGATCCGCGCCGCGGCTGACACCCACCTCGGTGCTGTAGATATCGCTCCAGTTGGCCAGCCACTTCAGTCCCAGCGTTTGCAGATCGTTCCGCGCGTGATCGTCGGACACCGAGGCGGGGGCGTCGTACTGCGTATCAACATGGCTGTCGAGCAGCGTGGCTTCCAGGCGCTGGGCGCGGCTCAGCTGCCAGCCCAGTCGTGCGGATGCAGCGGTGTTGTGGTAGCCATCCTTGTCCGGGTTTCCGGCTGGCTGGACGTTGAATCCTTGGCTGGTTTCGCGGTAAATCCCCAGCGCATAGTCCACGTTGCCCTGCGCGCCGCTTAACGATGCATCCAGCTTCCGGGTGCCCTGGGAACCCACGCCCAGCTCGACGGAGGGGGACAGGCCAACTTCACCCTTGCGAGTGAAGATCTGGATCACACCGCCCAAGGCGTCTGAACCGTATACCGCAGCGGCCGGCCCCCGAACCACCTCGATACGATCGATTTGCGACAGCGGAATGGCGTTCCATGAAGCGCCGCCCGTGGATTGCGAGTCGATGCGGACTCCATCTACGAACACCGCCGTGAAGCGGCTCTCTGCGCCACGCATGTACACGCTGGTCGTCGCCGCGGCCCCCCCGTTACGGGAGAAGGAAATGCCGGGCACACGCCCCAGGAGATCGGCGAGGCCACCGGCGCCGCTGCGCTCAATGACGTCGCGGTCCAGTATGGTGATATCAGCAACCACCTCGGCCACGGGCTGCTGCACGCGCGTGGCGGTCACCACCGTCTTTGGCAGGGTCAATTGGGCAAACGCAGGGAAAGCGGCAAAGCATGCCAATGGCAGCAAGGCAAGGCGTCCGCAAGAAAAGCGGGGGGTCATAAATGAAGACTCACAAAGAAACTGCCCTCGCCGTCTTCCCCGACAGCGCATGAGCGTCACCGGAGGCGCGTCCTTTCAGACGCACCTCCGCCGTATTGGCCGGTATCCGGGCTGGCGGAGCGACACCCATCGCCTTCCCAGGCGCCGTTTTGAGGCGCCCAGTGGCAGTGATGAGTGCGGAAGTGGGGTGATCCACTTCGTCCGCTTACCGTTGCGGGGGCAGCGCTGGTTAGAAGCCGCCTGCACTTCGACGGCCTCCCCCAGCTTCCCGTTGAACTGCGGCGCATGAACTGCGACGCGAGCACCAACGAAATCATTGTAGCTTTTAACACGCATTAAATTAACGACGCTACAAAGTTTCGACGCTCTTTTGCCAGAAGCGGCTTCAACAGATCTGAGCAGTGCGATCGTCGGAAACTCCGGCCATAAAGTCGGAGCCGAAGATGTTCACGACAAGGAATATTCGATGGTCAAGAAATCCAGCGCGGCAAACTCAGCGCAGCCATACGTCGGCGTTCAAGGCGCAAGTAGTTGCCCTGGCAGCGCTTCGCGTGCAGCTGGGCCAAGCCCATCCACGGACCGGCATCGGTCTCGCCGCCAACCCTCACAGCCTCCCGTTCAATCAATTGCCTCTTCCAATCGGTGATTTGGTTGGGCTGCAGCCCGAATTGCTTGGCCAATTCGCCAGTGTCTTGTCTCCGCGCGAAGAAGCGCTTCGGCTCTGCGCGCGTGCGGTGCCGTTGGCCGCGCTAGCTAGTTTGATTCTGCGCGGCCACGCCGGCGAGCAGTTTGCGCAACCTCAGCGCCTCTTTGACCAGCACGTCATCGACCCGCACGTTGAGCAGCTTGTCATCGGCCACGCGCGTGGCGCTCAGGTGCTGATGGCGCTCGTAGGTTTCAAATGGCAACGCCTCGCGGCCCCACAGCAGCTCCAGCGTGCCGTCCAGATGCTCGATCACCTTGACCCTTTGGGCGCGCAGCGCGTAGCGCGGCTGGTCGGGCTGGCTGCGTACCGGAACGTGTCAATGACTTTGCTACACCCGGCTTCATGAATTTACTGTGCAGAGTTGAAGACTGTGGGCGTGGTGTTTCTCCTGTGGTGGCGGGTTGATCCATGCCGCAGTGGGCAAGGCATGCGGT
>Ga0255338_1003767_pt1 | contig 17302 bp, 15 predicted proteins | sample MeOH1_35cm_T4_19_FD_203715 | JGI IMG/M metagenome (GOLD analysis project Ga0255338, IMG submission 203715) | Sandy soil microbial communities from University of British Columbia, Vancouver, Canada - MeOH1_35cm_T4_195 | ecosystem: Engineered > Artificial ecosystem > Sand microcosm > Unclassified ...
GCGGTGAGGCGGTTGGTCTTGCGGTCGAGCGTCACCTTGGCGGCGACGAGGGAGTAGCCCTGGTAGTAGATCTCGACGTTGCCGACCGCCGAGACGACGTCGCGATCGGTGTCGTAGACGAGCTCGTCGGCCTCGAGCAGCATCTTCGCGTTGGGGTCCTGCTCGAGCCCGAGCGCCGCCGAGGCGTCGTCCATCTGGGCGGACGCCGGCTTGGCCGCGAACGGCGCCATGGTCAGCACGCAGCCGAGCGCCGTCGCCGCGGCGAGCCGCGCAACCAACACTCTCGGCGATCGGGCTTCCGGCATTCCGGCGGCGTCCGGCCGACTCATCCATCCTCCGAATTGAGCAGGACGGTGGCGCCGAGCAGAGCCGCCACGATCCCGGGGGACCAGGCGGAAATCGTCGGCGAGACAAGCCCTACGCCGCCGAGATCACGCGCGACCTCCGTCGCGACATAAAGCACGAAGCCTGCCGCGACGCCACTCGCCACGAGGCGTCCGGTGCCACCGAAGCGGGTGGAGCGCATCGACACCGTCGCGGCGATCAGCACCATCGCCGCGAGGAACAGCGGCTGGGCGAGAAGCGCTTGGAACTGAAGGCGGTAGGGATAGATCGACAGGCCGGCCCGGCCGGCCCGCTCGATCAGCCCGGGCAGCGACCAGAACGGCACGGTATCGGGCTGGGCGGCCGTCTGGAGGATCTCCTCGGGCTTCAGCTCGGTCGCGATCATGTAGCGCTCGTGGCGCTCCGGATCGGCCTCGGCGGCGTAGACCGTGGCGTTGTCGAGGACCCAGTGCCCGGCCTCCAGGATGGCGTCTTCGGCCTCGATGCGCTCGAGAAAGCGGCCGGAGGCGTTGAAGGTGAACACCGTCACGGCGACGAGGGTCTCGCCCTGGTCGCGGGTCTGGCGGGCGTGCAGCACCGATTCGCCGTCGACGTCGCGTTGCCGCAGCCAGACCTCCTTCGAGGTCTGCAGCATGAGGAGCTGCTCGCGGCCGAGCAGCACCACGCCGAGCTCGTCGGAGCGCTGGCGCAGCCACGCCGCCGCCGGGTTGTAGGCCGTCGTGGCGATGACGCCGAACATCGCGGCGAGGGCGATCGGCGGGGCGAGCACCTGCCAGATGGAGATGCCGGCCGAGCGCACGACGACGAGCTCGGAGCGGCGGGCGAGCTCGACGAAGGCGCCGATGGCGCCGAACAGCGTGGCGAAGGGCAGCAGCCGCTCCGACAGCGACGGCGTGCGCATCAGCGACATGACGAGGGCGCGGCCGACGGTGAAGGTGTCGCGGTCGCCGGCGCGGCGGACGAGCTCGAAGAAGTCGACGACGAAGATCAGCGCCGCGCCGATCAGGAAGACGGCGAGGATCCACCGGGCGAAGCGGCGGACGAGATAGGTCGAGAGGGTGGCGCTCATCATCATCGCCGCCGCCTCACGTCCGGCCGCCGGCGAATCGGTCCGCCACGAGCGTCGCGGCCTCCGCGATGCCGTCGATGAAGCGGGCGAGCGGCGTCGGCAGGCTGAGGCGGCGTCCCGACAGGATGGCGACGAGAGTGCCGGCGATCGCCACGAGCGGCACCAGGTACATCGCCGCAACGGCGGCGGGGAAGCGGATCGCCAGCGTCGCGGCGCCGAAGCCGGCGAGCCGCAGCACGGTGACGGCGACGACCGCGCCGAGGATGGCGAGCGCGCGGCCCTGGCGGTTGGTGCGCGGCTCGCCGAGGAACAGGAAGACGACGAGGGCGAAGGCGACCGGGTAGAGCGGCTGGGTGAAGCGGTCGTGCAGCTCGGAAAGGCTGCGCCCGGCGTTCTCGCGCAGGTACTCGTCGGCCGGATCGGGGAAGATCAGCTCGCTCGTCGGCCGCTCGCTCGGCCGGTAGACCGGGTCGGTGTCCTCGGGGACGACGTTGGTGAGGTCGAAGGCGTAGGCGTCGAAGCGGATGATCTGCAGCGCGCCGTCCCGCGCCGTGCGGCGCTGGATGGTGCCGTTGGTCATCACCAGCAGCGTCTTGTCGAGCGCCTCGACGACGCTGCCGCGTTCCGACAGGTAGGTCATCGACCGTTCCGGATCGCGCTCGTCGTCGAGCAGGATGCCGGTGATCGAGCCGTCGGCGAGGCGGTCGCGGATGTGGAAGGTGAGCCCGTCGTCGATCTCGATGAAGCGGCCGGGGCGGACGATCGAGGCGACGAGGTCGATCCGCACCGTGCTCAATGCCGCGCGAACGGCGCGAAGGCCCGCCGGCGCCGCCCACAGCGACAAGACCGCGGCGAGGAGGCCGACGACGACGCCGAGGGCGAGGATCGGCTTGAGGATTCGCCAGCGCGAGGCGCCGGCGGCGTGCATGACGACGAGCTCGCTGTCGCCGTTGAGGCTCGACAGCACGGCGATGAGGCCGATGACGACGGCGAACGGCGCGATCAGCAGGATCAGGAACGGCACCGCGAGCAGGGTGATCTCGAGGAAGGCGCCGATCGCCTGGCCCTTGGCGGTGACGAGGTCGAGCTGGCGCAGCGCCTGGGTCAGCCAGACGACACCGGCGAGCACGAGGAGCGTCGCCAGGAAGGCGATCGCAGCGCGTCGCGCGATATAGCGCTCGATCAACCCCATGCGACACCACTCCGAACCGGCCGAAGCTTTACCCCCGGCGCGAGGGGCGTGCAACGCACGCGCCGCGACGCACCGCCCGACCGGCCGGCTTTCTCCCGGCACGCGATGCGCACAATCCTGAGCATGGTTAATGAGGCCTTTCTGCGCCGCCGCCGGCGCGCCCTTGTCGCGGCAGGCCCGGCGGGCCATCCTCCGCCGACGTCGCCGGCCGCGGGCGCAGTCGCCCGCCGTATCCAGCCCGCTCACGAGGAAGCTCGATGTCGATCGTCCCCCGCGTCCGATTCGCCGCCCCCGCCGCCCCGACCGGGCCGCACGCCGTCCTGCTCGCCGCCGCCGACGTCGGGCTCGGGCCGGTCGGGCGGGCCCTCGACGAGGCGGCCGACGGGATCGTCATCCGGGCGGCGGCGACGGCGCGCTTCACCGGCAAGCTCGTTGCCGGCCTCGACCTCATCGCCCCGGCCGGCGTCGGTCTCGACCGGCTCGCCGTGATCGGCGTCGGCGCCCCGACCGAGCTCTCCGAGTTCGACTGGCTCAGGATCGGCGGCGCCGTCGCCGCCAAGCTCGGCGAGGCGAAGGTCGCCCAGTCGAAGGTCGTCGCCGAGCTGCCCGGCGGTCCGCTCTCCGCCGACCAGGCGGCCGACCTCGCCCTCGGCCTGACGATGCGCGCCTACGAGTTCGACCGCTACAAGGCGAAGAAGCCGGACGACGAGGACAAGCCGGCGGCCCTCGATGTGACGATCATGGTCGCCGATCCCGCCGCCGCCGAGGTGGCGTGGGCGCGGCGGGCGGCGGTCGCCGAGGGCGTGCGGCTCGCCCGCGACCTCGTCAACGAGCCGGCCAACGTGCTCGGCCCCGTCGAGTTCGCCGATCAGGCCGCGGCGCTGGCGCGGCTCGGCCTCGAGGTCGAGGTGCTCGGCGAGGCGGAGCTGAAGGCCCTCGGCATGCGGGCGCTGCTCGGCGTCGCCCAGGGCTCGGCCCGGCCGCCGCGGCTCGTCGTCATGAAGTGGAACGGCGGCCCGGCCGGCGAGAAGCCGGTCGCCTTCGTCGGCAAGGGCGTCGTCTTCGACACCGGCGGCATCTCGATCAAGCCGGCCGCCGGCATGGAGGACATGAAGGGCGACATGGGCGGCGCCGCCGCCGTCACCGGCCTGATGGCGGCGCTCGCCGGGCGCAAGGCGAAGGTCAACGCCGTCGGCGTCCTCGGCATCGTCGAGAACATGCCCGACGGCGCCGCGCAGCGCCCGGGCGACATCGTCGCCGCGCGCAACGGCGTCACCATCGAGATCATCAACACCGACGCCGAGGGTCGCCTCGTCCTCGCCGACGCGCTGCACTACACCATCGAGCGCTTCGAGCCGAAGTTCGTCGTCGACCTCGCGACGCTGACCGGCGCCATCATCGTCGCCCTCGGCCAGCACCACGCCGGCCTGTTCTCCAACGACGACGCCCTCGCCGCGGCGCTCGCCGCCGCCGGCAAGGCGTCGGGCGAGCCGGTGTGGCGGATGCCGCTCGGCCGCGAGTACGACAAGCTCATCGAATCGAAGTTCGCCGACATCAAGAACACCGGCGGCCGCCACGGCGGCGCCATCACCGCCGCGCAGTTCCTGAAGCGCTTCGTCGGCGACACGCCGTGGGCGCACCTCGACATCGCCGGCACGGCCATGGGCTCGCCGTCGAGCGACGTCAACCGCTCGTGGGGCTCGGGCTACGGCGTCCGCCTCCTCGACCGGCTCGTCGCCGACGGCTACGAGAGCTGACCGCGCGGAGCGCGACGTGACCGAGGTGCTGTTCTACCACCTCGACCGGGTGCCGCTCGAGAAGGTGCTGCCGCAGCTCCTCGAGCGCTGCCTCGAGCGCGGCTGGCGCACCGTGGTGCAGGCGGGCTCCGTCGAGCGCCGCGACGCCCTCGACGCGCAGCTGTGGACCTACGCCGACGACGCCTTCCTGCCGCACGGCACCGCCCAGGACGGGCCGGGCGAGCGGCAGCCGGTCTACCTGACGGCGGAGACCGACAACCCCAACGGCGCCACGGTGCGCTTCCTCGTCGACCGCGCCGAGCCGCCGGACTTTTCCGCCTACGAGCGGATCGTCTACCTGTTCGACGGCGGCGACGAGGAGGCGCTCGACGAGGCCCGTCGCCGCTGGAAGGAGGCGAAGGCGATGGGCCACGCCGTCACCTACTGGCGCCAGGACGCCGCCGGCCGCTGGCAGAAGGCCGGGTGAGCCACCCCGCTCGCCTCGAATGCGATCGCCGAGGGCATCGCGCCATGATCGGGACAACGGCCGACTTCAAAGACCACGACGCAAACCCTCCCCCCTCGCGGGGGAGGGTAGGGAGGGGGGGCCGCCGCGAGGCGCCGATGGCGCGCCTGCCGACACCGCGGTCGCCGGGAACGAGAAAAGCCTCCGCGACGCCCGCGCCCCTTCACGCCTCCGCCGCGCCTCCTTCACGCCGCCGCCAGCGCCATCGCCCGCTCCAGCACCTCGAACACCCGCGGCTCGCCGCACTGGGCGGTGTTGAAGCGCAGGTAGCGGCCGGCGGTCCGCGACACGCTGAACACGTCGCCCGGGGCGAGCACGACGCCCTCGGCCAGCGCCCGCCGCGACACGTCGGCGGAATCGAGACCCTCGGGCAGCCGCGCCCATAGGAACATGCCGCCCGTCGGCTCGATCCACGGCGTCAGGCCGAGCGGCGCGAGGCGGCGCACCGTCGCCTCCATCGCCGCCGACAGGCGGGCACGCAGCCCGTCGACGTGGCGGCGGTAGGAGCCGTCGGTGAGCAGCGCGTGGACGATCTCCGCCGTCGGCTGCGGGCTGCCGAAGGCGGTGGCGAGCCTGAGGTCGGCCATCCCCTCGATCCAGTCCGGCCGGGCGACGACGTAGCCGACCCTGAGGCTCGCCGACAGCGTCTTCGAGAAGCTCGACAGGTGGACGACGCGCTCCAGCCCGTCGAAGGCGGCGAGGCGGGCCACCGGCTCGGCCTCGAAGTCGGCGAAGATGTCGTCCTCGACGACGACGATGCCGTGCGCCTCGCACAGCTTCAGGAGGCGGTGGGCGACCGGCGCCGACAGGCTGGCGCCGGTCGGGTTGTGCAGCGCCGTGTTGGTGAGGTAGAGCCGCGGCCGGTGCGCCGCCGCCGCGGCGGCGAAGGCGTCGAGGTCGGGGCCGGCGGGAAGCCGCGGCACGCCGATCGCCCGCGCCCGGTGCGCCTTCAAGACGCCCTGGAAGTTGAAATAGCAGGGGTCGTCGACGATCACCGCCTCGCCGGGGTCGATGAGGAAGCGGCAGACGAGGTCGATCGCCTCGCTGCCGCTGCCGGTGAGCAGGATGCGGCCCGGCGGCGCGGTGATGCCGCGGTCGTCGAGCCGTCGCGAGATCTGCTCGCGCAGCGGCAGGAAGCCGAGCGGCGAGCCGTAGCCGGTGAGCGAGTGGGCGGGGCCGCGCGCCGTCGCCCGGATCGCCCGGCGCAGCGCCTCGACCGGCATCCAGTCGTCCGGCAGCCAGCCGCAGCCGGGCTTGGCGAGGTCGGCGTCGCCGTCGAGCGACTGGCGCATGATCCACAACGGGTCGATCGCCCGGTCGAGGCGCGGGCCGATGTCGGCGATCTGCAAGGGCCGCAGCCGCGGCGCGACGTAGAATCCCGAGCCCGGCCGTGCCAGGATGGCGCCCTCGGCGACGAGGCGGTCATAGGCCTCGACCACCGTCGACGGCGACACGCCGAGCTTGCCGGCGAGCCGGCGGATCGACGGCAGCCGGGCTCCCGGCGCCATCTCGCGCCCGGCGATCTGCCCCTCGACGGCGCTCATGACGCGCCGCACCAGCCCGCCAGGGGTCGACCGGCCATCCGGCTCGCTCAGCATCCGTACTGACCTTCGTAGCAATACAGTTCGTTTGAATTGTACCTGTCCGTCGCTGGCGGCGCCAGCACCGCCGTGGGATGGCTTGGCGCAGCCCGGCAGCGAGCCGGGCGCGGCTCATGTGACACCGCAAAAAGACTCAATAAGTCAATGTAATATTGGTCAGAATATCAAAGAACTCAGGTGGCGCATGATGAATCGCAGCACCGCCGGCTTCGTCAACGGCATCGTCGGCGTCGTCATCTTCTCCGGCTCGCTCGTCGCGACGCGGCTCGCCGTCGGCGACCTCGGCCCGGTCTTCCTCACCGCGGCGCGGGCCGGCATCGCCGGCCTGTGCGGCGGCGCGGCGCTCGTGGCGACGCGCCAGGCGCTGCCGCGCCGCGCCGATCTCCTCGCCCTCGCCGTCGTCGCGCTCGGCGTCGTCGTCGGCTTCCCGCTGCTGACCGCCTTCGCGCTGACCGAGATCGGCGCCGCCCGGGCGACGGTGTTCGTCGGGCTGCTGCCGCTCGCCACCGCGCTCGCCGGCGCGCTGCGGGCGGCCGAGCGGCCGCGGCCGGCGTTCTGGGTGTTCGCGCTCGCCGGCAGCGCCGTCGTCGGCGGCTACGCGGCGGAGGACGCCGGCGGCGGCACGCTCGCCGCCGATGCGGCGATGCTCGCGGCGATCGCCGTCTGCGGCATCGGCTACGCCGAGGGGGCGCGGCTGACGCGCCGGCTCGGCGGCTGGCAGGTGATCTCCTGGGCGCTCGTGCTGGCGCTGCCGGTGATGCTGCCGCTGGCGGTCGCGACGGCGCCCGCCCTCGCGCCGGTGAGCGCGGCGGCGTGGGTCGGGCTCGCCTATGTCTCGCTGTTCTCGATGCTGATCGGCTTCGTCTTCTGGTATCGCGGCCTCGCCCTCGGCGGCACTGCCGCGGTCGGGCAGATCCAGCTCCTGCAGCCGTTCCTCGGCCTCGCCGCCGCCGCCGCGGTGCTCGGCGAGCCGCTCGAGCCCGGCCTCTTCGCGGTCGCCGCCGCCGTCCTCGTCTGCGTCGCCGCCTCGCGCCGCTTCGCCGTGCCGGTGCCGGCGCGCTGAGGCGCCATGGCTCGCGCGGCTCAGCCGAGGCCGAACCACCAGGTGGCGAGGCCGAGGAAGGCGGCGAAGCCGACGACGTCGGTGACCATCGTCACGAACACGCCGGAGGCGACCGCCGGGTCGACCTCGAAGCGCTCGAGCCCGATCGGGATCAGCACGCCGACGAGCCCGGCGACGATCAGGTTGGTGACGAGGGCGGCGGCGATCACCCCGCCGAGCTCGGGGCTGGCGAACCACAGCGCCGCGACGCTGCCGACGATCGCCGCCAGGGCGGCGCCGTTGATCATGCCGACGAGCCCCTCGCGCAGGATGACGCGGACGATGTTGCGCGGGCCGATCTCCTTCGTCGCCAGCGCCCGGACCGTCACCGTCATCGCCTGGGTGCCGGCGTTGCCGCCCATCGAGGCGACGATCGGCATCAGGATGGCGAGCGCCACCATCTCCTCGATGGTGCCGTCGAACAGGCCGATGACGCTCGCCGACAGGAAGGCGGTGAAGGTGTTGACGAACAGCCAGGGGAAGCGGCTGCGGGCGGTGTAGGCGACGGAATCCGACATCTCCTCGTCGCCGACGCCGGCGAGCGCGCGGATGTCCTCCTCGGCCTCCTCGTCGATGACGTCGACGATGTCGTCGACGGTCAGCATGCCGACGAGCCGCTCCGCCTCGTCGACCACCGCCACCGAGACGAGGTTGTAGCGCTTGAACAGCCGGGCGACGTCCTCCTGGTCCTCGTCGGCCTGGACGACGTGCTGCTCCTCGCTCATCACCTCGGCGATCTTCGTGCCGCGCTGCGCCCTGAGCAGCCGGTCGAGCGGCACCGTGCCGATCAGCCGGAAGGTCGGCTCGACGACGAAGATCTCGTAGAAGGTGTCCGGCAGGTCGTCGCCGTCGCGCAGGAAGTCGATCGTCTGGCCGACCGTCCAGAACGGCGGCACCGCGACGAAGTCGGTCTGCATGCGCCGGCCGGCGCTCTCCTCGGGATAGTCGAGCGAGCGGGCGAGGCGGGTGCGCTCGAGCGCCGGCAGGTGCTCGAGGATGGCGTCCTTGTCCGGCTGGTCGAGGTCCTCGAGCAGGTAGACGGCGTCGTCGGAATCGAGGTCGCGCACGCCCTCGGCGACCGCCTCCGGCGGCAGCGCCTCGAGGATGCGGACGCGGATCGTCTCGTCGATCTCGGTCAGCGCGGTGAAATCGAAGGCGTCGCCGAGGAGGCGGATCAGCGCCGGCTGCTCGTCCGGCGTCAGCGCGGCGAGGAGCTCGCCGAGGTCGGCCTCGTGCAGGTCGCCGGCGAGCGCCTTGACCGTCGCCGCGTCGTCGGCGGCGATCGCCGCCTCGACCGCCTCGACGAAGCGCGCGTCGAGGTCGCCGTCCTCGTCGCGGACGGAGAGCTCGCTCTCCTCGATCGTCGGCCGGCCGGCATCTGACATCGCGTCTGTCCGTCAGGGTGGGGGGAGGGCCCGCCGCAGCGCGACCGCCCGCTTCCATAGGCGGGGCGGGCCGGAAGGACAATGGTTCTCTGGCCGGCCCGCCGCAGGGGCGGCGGCGCGAGGCCGCCGGCCCCGGCCGGCCGCCGCGGCCGTGACCCGCCGCACCTCGCGCGCCATGACATCCTCACCGTTGCTTCGGCGGAACCAGCTTGAGGCAAGCTAGCCTCTGTAGCGTTGCTCAAGTCACGTGCCGATCTGCGCAAGCGCGCGGTCGCCGCACCCGGTAAACGTCATCATAAGCTTGCGTTCGCAAGATAACGTACCGCGTTCCTAACGCGATTGCGGGTGCATATCTATGAAGTTGTGCTCGCGATGCTGAAGGTGTTCATGCTCTCTGCTACCGTCATCGTCGCGTCAGCGGCGACGGCGGCGGCCGGGGGCAGGCATGCGGAGGCGGCGGTCGGCGTCTTCACCACCCGCTCGGCGACCGGCGCCGAGCGGGCGGCGCGCGCCCGGCAGCCGCGCGACCGCCTGCCGAGCGCCGCCGCGTCGGCGCTGACGGCGCGCCCCGCCCCGGCGCCGGTCGGCGTTCCCGGCCTGTCGCTGACGAGCTCCAACGGCCTCAAGGTGTTCAAGCGTCCCCCCGCGCCGGCGGCGGCGGAGGCCTACGGCTCGGCGGCGCTGCCCTACGCGACGACGCGCGTCGCGGTGACGGTGCGCGGCACGCCGTCGGAGGCCCCGGCCGAGACGCCGGTGACGAGCTATCCCTTCCGCGCCACCGGCAAGCTGTGGAGCCGCTTCGGCGGCTCGTGGTACGTCTGCTCCGGCGCCCTGATCGGGCCGGGCCTGCTCGTCACCGCGGCCCACTGCGTCGTCCGCTACGGCGCCGGCGCGAGCGGCTTCGCCGAGGCCGTCGAATGGGCTCCCGCCGCCTACGCGGTTTCGGGCGGCGCCGAGACGCCCTACGGCACCTACCGGTCGCGCTACGTCGCCGTGCCGGCGCCCTACGTCGCCGGCACCGACACCTGCACCCAGGGCGGCGTCGTCTGCAGCAACGACCTCGCCGTCGTCGTGCTCGCCGCGAACGGCGGCGTGCTGCCGGGCGACAGGCTCGGCTGGTACTTCTATGCGTGGAACGGCTACGGCTTCGTCGCCTCGCCGCTGCTCGGCGACCAGAGCGTCGCCCAGATCACCCAGCTCGGCTATCCCGTCGCCTTCGACCGCGGCCAGCAGATGCAGCGCACCGAGGCGGTCGGCCTGTTCTACGGATCGGGCGAATTGAAGAACGTCCACATCGGCTCGGCCCAGACCGGCGGCGCCAGCGGCGGGCCGTGGCTCGTCAACTTCGGCACGCGGCCGAGCATCGACGGCGTCAGCGCCGGCGAGGCCTCGCGCCAGGCGGTCGTCGGGGTGACCAGCTACATGTCCTCGCAGTCCGGCTACAACCGCCTCGGCGCCTCCTGGTTCGGCCAGAACGCCGAATACCCCGCCGCCGACTATGGTGGCCGCGGCGCCGGCAACATCGGCTATCTCGTCGACCACGTCTGCGGCCAGTCGGCGCTCGCCGCGGCCTGCTGAGGCCGCCGGCGCTCGCATCGACGATGGCCCGATCGCCGCCTCCGCCTTGACCGGCGCCGCCGCCGCTGGCATGACGGTATGGAACGGAAGGTGAACATGCCCGTCACGCGCCTCCACCGGGACGTCCCGCCGACCGCGCCCGCCACGGCCGCAGACGTCGCCGACACGCCCGACGTCGCCGGCGCTCTAGCCGACTTGTCCACCGCGGCCGGGCCGGGCGGCGATGTCGCCGTGCGGCTCCGGCTGCGCAACGCCGCCTTCGGCTATCTCGGCCGCTACGCCACGAGCGCCCAAAACCTGCGCCGCGTCCTCGCCCGCAAGGCGCGGCGCATCGACGGCCTCGATGCGGCTTCTGCGGCCGGCATCATCGACGAGGTGGTGGCGTTCTGCATCGCGAGCGGCCTCGTCGACGACGCCGCCTTCGCCGCGATGAAGGTTTCCTCGGGCCTGCGCCAGGGCCTGTCGCGGGCCCGCATGGCGGCGATCCTGTCGGCGAAGGGCGTGCCGGCGACGCTCGCCAGGGAGAGCCTGCCGGCCGGCGACGACCTTTCCGGGGCGCTGCGCCTCGCCCGCCGCCGGCGGCTCGGGCCGTGGCGGACGCGGCCGGCCGAGAACGCCGTCCTGCGCGACGCGGCGGCGCTCGCCCGCGCCGGCTATCCGCCGTCGCTCGCCCGCCGCGTCGCGGCGATGACCGCCGAGGCGGCGGAGGAAGCCCTCGCCGGCGCGGCCTGACGGTTTTCGGGCGCGGCGCGGGCTCGCCGTCCGGTCGGCCGTCGCCGCCCGCCCGCCATGGATCGGGATTGCCGGTCGGAAAACGGAGTGCGGCCGGCGCCGCGCGCCGGCAGGGTGGCCGGCGGTGCCGCCGCAGCGCCGCGCCGGAGGCTGCCGCCATGCGCCGAAGCGCCCTTTCTCTCACCGCTCTCCTCGCCGCCGGCCTCGCCGGTCCCGCCGCGGCGCTCTCGGCCGGGGACCCGGCCGCCGTGCGCACCGGCAAGGAGCGCCTCGCCGACAAGGCGAGCGACGCCCAGCGCGTCGACGACTGCAAGGTCGCGCCGGAGCGCCGCGGCCCGCTGCCGCGGCCGACCGCTTGCCATCTGCGCCGCGGCGGCGTCGATTCGAGAGCAGGCGTCGGAGTGCCGGGCGGCGCGACGGCCGCTACATCGGCGGCAACGGATGAATCGCGGATAGGACGAGGCCGATGAACGCCCCCCTTCAGACCACCCCGACCCGCCGGCAGCGCCGCGCTCCGGTCGGCATGCCGTCGGCAACGCCGGCCGAGCGCGATCCGCGCTGGCAGGCCGTCGTGAGGCGCGATCCCGCCGCCGACGGTCGCTTCGTCTACGGCGTCGTGACGACCGGCGTCTATTGCCGGCCGTCCTGCCCGTCGCGCCCGGCCCGGCCGGAGAACGTCGCCTTCTTCGCCGAGGGCGAGGCGGCGCGCCAGGCCGGCCTCAGGCCGTGCAAGCGCTGCCGCCCGGACGAGCCGCCGCGCGAGGCCCGTCACGCCGCCCTCGTCGCCGAGGCCTGCCGGGCGATCGAGGCGGCCGAGGCGCCGCCGCCGCTCGCCGCGCTCGCCGCTCGCGCCGGCATGAGCGAGGCGCATTTCCACCGCGTCTTCAAGGCGGCGACCGGCTTGACGCCGGCCGCCTACGCCCGCGCCCGCCGCGCCGCGCGGGTCAGGGCCGAGCTCGCCGATCCCGCGGCGAGCGTCACCGCCGCCCTCTACGGCGCCGGCTTCAACTCCAGCGGCCGCTTCTACGAGGCGGCCGACGGCATGCTCGGCATGACGCCCGGCCGCTACCGCGCCGGCGGCGCCGGCGCCGAGATCCGCTTCGCGGTCGGCGAGTGCTCGCTCGGCGCCATCCTCGTCGCCGAGAGCGACCGCGGCGTCTGCGCCGTCACGCTCGGCGACGACCCGCAGGCGCTCGCCCGCGAGTTGCAGGACCGCTTCCCGCGCGCCGAGCTCGTCGGCGACGATGCGGAGTTCGAGCGGCGCATCGCCCGGGTGATCGGCCTCGTCGAGGCGCCGGCGCTCGGTCTCGACCTGCCGCTCGACGTGCGCGGCACCGCCTTCCAGGAGCGCGTCTGGCAGGCGCTGCGCGACATCCCGGCCGGCGAGACGGCGAGCTACGCCGCGGTCGCCGCCCGCATCGGCGCGCCGAAGGCGGTGCGCGCCGTGGCGCGGGCCTGCGCCGCCAACCCGATCGCCGTGGCGATCCCCTGCCACCGCGTCGTGCGCACCGACGGCGCGCTGTCCGGCTACCGTTGGGGCGTCGAGCGCAAGCGCGCCCTCCTCGAGCGCGAGCGGCCGCGATGAGCGCGAACGCCGCGACGACCGCCGCGACGCCGTCGGCGGCAGAGGCGGCGGCCGACCGGGTCGCCGCGTTCGACTGGCGCGGCGTCGCCGGCGAGCTCGACGTCGCCGGCTTCTCCGTCCTGCCGGGCCTCCTCGAGGCGGCCGAGTGCGCCGCGCTCGCCGCGCTCTACGACGACGAGCGGCATTTCCGCAGCCACGTGGTGATGAGCCGGCACGGCTTCGGCCGGGGCGAGTACCGCTATTTCGGCTATCCGCTACCCGGCCTCGTCGCCGGCCTGCGCACGGCGCTCTACGGCCGCCTCGCGCCGATCGCCGACGCCTGGAACGCCCGGCTCGGCGTCGAGGCGCGCTACCCCGCCGGGCACGCCGAGTTCGTCGCGCTCTGCCGCGCCGCCGGCCAGGCGCGGCCGACGCCGCTGCTGCTGCGCTACGGTCCCGGCGACTACAACTGCCTACACCAGGACCTCTACGGCGACCTCGCCTTCCCGCTGCAGGTCGCCGTCCTGCTGTCGGCGCCGGGCGCCGATTTCTCAGGCGGCGAGTTCGTGCTGACCGAGCAGCGCCCGCGCATGCAGTCGCGGGCCGAGGTGGTGCCGCTCGGCCGCGGCGACGCCGTCGCCTTCGCCGTGCACCATCGCCCGGTCGAGGGCAGCCGCGGACCCTACCGCGTCAATCTGCGCCACGGCGTCAGCCGCGTCCGCTCCGGCCGGCGGCACACCCTCGGCCTCATCTTCCACGACGCCCGGTGACGCCGGTGGCGCGGGGAGGGCCGGCCACGGCGACCGAGGTGCTGGGGCTCGTCGCCGAGGCGTTGCCGACGCCGCTCGGCCGCCTCCTCCTCGTCACCGACGGCGACGGCCGGCTGCGCGCCGCCGAATGGACCGACCACCGCGACCGGCTGCTGCGCCTGCTCGCCCGGCACTACGGCCCGGCCGGCTACGCCCTCGCCGAGGGCGCGGCGGCGCCGGCCGTCGTCGCGGCGGTCGCCGCCTATTTCGCCGGCGAGCTCGCGGCGATCGACGCGGTGCCGGTCGCCACCGCCGGCACAGCGTTCCAGCGCATGGTCTGGGCGGCGCTCAGGCAGATCCCGGCGGGCCTGCCGGTCAGCTACGCCGCGCTCGCCGTGCGGCTCGGCCGGCCGGCGGCGGCGCGAGCCGTCGGCCACGCCAACGGCGCCAACCCGGTCTCCGTCGTCGTCCCCTGCCACCGCCTCGTCGGCACCGACGGAGCCCTCACCGGCTACGCCGGCGGCCTCGCGCGCAAGCGCTGGCTCATCGCCCACGAGGGCGCGCCCGGCCCGTTCGGCGGCGACCCCGCCGCCTGACGCGGCCGCCCGCCCGGGCGCTCGCGGGCTCCGGCCGTCAGCCGAGCGCCGGCCAGTCGATCGGCGATTGCGGCGTCGGCGCCGCGGGGCGGGTGGCGAGCTGGGCGGCGAGGGCGTCGTCGACGTCGCGCGGCTCGATGCGCAGCGTCGCGATGTCGACCGTCGCCTCGCTGCTCGCCGGGAAGACGCGGCGCAGCGCGTTCATCGCCGCCCGGTCGACGACGAAGCGCACCTCGGCGGCGGAGAGCCCGTCGGTGCGATCGGCGAGCGCGGCGATGTCGACGGCGTCGTCGATCGGCTTGTTGCGCATGTGCACCGACAGGATCGCCGCCCGCGCGGTGCGGTCGGGCCGCGGCACCTCGAGGCGGAAGTCGAGGCGGCCGGGGCGCAGCAGCGCCTCGTCGAGCATGTCCGGTCGGTTGGTGGCGGCGATCACCCAGACGTCCTTCATCACCTCGACGCCGTCGAGCTCGGTGAGGAGCTGGCTGACGACGCGGTCGGTCACCGGCGAGCGGCCGTCGAAGCCGCGCTTCGGCACCAGCGCGTCGACCTCGTCGAGGAAGACGATGCACGGCGCGGCCTGGCGGGCGCGGGCGAACAGCTCGCGGATGCCCTGCTCGGATTCGCCGACGTATTTCGACAGCAGCTCCGGCCCCTTCACCGAGATGAAGTTGAGGTTGCCCTGGGAGGCGAGCGCCTTGACGATCAGCGTCTTGCCGTTGCCCGGCGGGCCGTAGAGGAGGATGCCGCGCGGCGGCGTGAGCCCGATGCTGTCGAACAGCTGCGGCTGGCTGAGCGGCCAGGCGATCGCCTCCTGCAGCGCCGCCTTGACGCTTTCCAGGCCCCCCACCTCGTCCCAGCGCACGTTCGGCACCTCGACGGCGACCTCGCGCAGCCCCGACGGCGCCACCTCGCTCAGCGCCTCCTCGAAATCCGCCATCGCCACCTCCATCGCCACCAGTGCCTCGTAGGCGATCGGCCCCTTGTCGATCGCCAGCGTCGGCAGCTGGCGGCGCAGCGCCGCCATCGCCGCCTCGCGGCAGAGGGCGTTGAGGTCGGCGCCGGTGAAGCCGTGCGTCACCGCGGCGAGCTCGGCGAGATCGACGGTCCCGTCCAGCGGCATGCCGCGGGCGTAGATGTCGAGGATCTCGCGCCGTGCCTTCTCGTTCGGAATGCCGATGGCGATCTCGCGGTCGAAGCGGCCCGGCCGCCGCAGCGCCGGGTCGAGGCTGTTCGGCCGGTTGGTCGCCGCCATGACGATGACGTCGCCGCGGCTCTTCAGCCCGTCCATCAGCGCCAGCAGCTGGGCGACGACGCGCTTCTCGACCTCGCCCTCGACCTTCTCGCGCTTCGGCGCCACCGCGTCGATCTCGTCGAAGAAGATGATGCACGGCGCCCGGCGCTGCGCGTCCTCGAAGATCTTGCGCAGGCGGGCTTCGCTCTCGCCGTAGAATTTCTGGATGATCTCGGGCCCGCTGACATAGATGAACGCCGCCTCCGACTCGTGGGCGACGGCGCGCGCGAGCAGCGTCTTGCCGCAGCCCGGCAGGCCGTACAGCAGCACGCCCTTCGGCGGCGCCATGCCGAGCCGCTCGAAGATCTCCGGATGGGTCAGCGGCAGCTCGATCATCTCGCGGATCTTGAGGATCTCGCGCTCCATGCCGCCGAGGTCGTCGTAGGTGACGACGTCCGTCGTCTCGGTCTCGGCGGCGCGCCGGCCGGTCGCGGTGGTGCGGGCGGCCTCGACGGCGAGCAGCGTCTCCTCGTGGATGATCACCGGCCCGATCGGCTCGGTGCGCACCACCTGGACGTCGCGGTGGGTGCCGCCGAACAGCGCCGTGCGGATGCGGTCGCCGGCGACGACCGCGAGGCCGTCGAGACGGCGGGCCATGTGGTCGATCTCGTCGTCGTGGAGCGCGCCGGCGCCGAGCGGCGTCACCACCACGCGGCGCGCCCTGGCGCTCGCCACCTTGGCGATCGCCGCCTTCTGGCCGAGCGCCACGCCGGCGTTGGTGCGCGTCACGCCGTCGATCTGCACGACCTCGAGGCCGCGCTGCTCCTTGAACGTCGGCATCGCCTTGGCGACGGTGCGGCTGCGCCCGGCGATCTCCAGGACGTCGCCGGGCGCGGCGTCGATGCGGCGCAGCGTCTCCGGATCGAGGCGGACGATGCCGCGGCCGACGTCGTCGCGGCGCGCCTCCGTCACGGTCAGCCGCAGCAGGTCGTCGATCGCCGGCGCTTCCTCGGACATGGCTCTGGCTCCCGGGCTCTGGCGGCCGCGGTCATGGTCCGCCGAGGGGCAGGACCTCGACCGCGATCCGCGGTGGCAAGAATTTGGCGACGTGGTGGAGGGCGCCCATGAACAGGATGCCGTTCTCGTCGTCGCCGAGCGTCTCGTCGATGCGCGCGGCGATGAAGCGGTCGCGCTGGTCGAGCAGCGTCGCCGCCGCCGCGTCGGTGCGCTCCGGCGATTGCAGCAGGCGGTACTCCTCGAGCAGCAGCGCCGGCGACTCGGTCCCGACGAGGGTCGCGCCGGCGTCGACGAGCCAGGCGAGGAGCTGATGGTTGCGGCTGCCGCGGGCGGCGAGGTCGCGCATCAGCGCCGCCTCGTGCCCGGAGACCGGCAGGCTGTCCTGGTAGAGCTTGACGCGCCTGAGGTCGAGGTGGCGGGCGGCGATCGCCGTGGCGATGGCGCGCCAGATGGCGTCGAACTCGGCCGAGCGCTCGCGCCACTTCTGCTCCCCGTGGCGAGCGATGTAGGCCGCCTGGTAGCCGGCCGCCGCCGATCCCATCTCGACCATGCTGTGGACCACCGGCACATGGATCAATCTCGCCATCGTCTGCTCCGCTGCGCGGCCCCGGCGGGGCGCCGTTGCCGTCGCCGCGACCTTACGAGGTCTGCTTCGCCAGGCGGACCTCGAGGACGCCGTTGCGCAGCGTGAGGCGGGGCGCCCCGGCCGCCAGCGGCGTCTCGATCAGCGTCTCCTTGCGGTAGAGGCGCTCGTCGGTCTTCGCCTCGAGCAGCAGGATGTCGCCGTCGAGGACGCAGCGGACGTCCTTGCGCACGACGCCGGGCAGCTCGAACAGCAGGATGATCTCCGCCGCCTCGTCGAACAGGTCGGTGACC
>Ga0255338_1003768_pt1 | contig 17296 bp, 18 predicted proteins | sample MeOH1_35cm_T4_19_FD_203715 | JGI IMG/M metagenome (GOLD analysis project Ga0255338, IMG submission 203715) | Sandy soil microbial communities from University of British Columbia, Vancouver, Canada - MeOH1_35cm_T4_195 | ecosystem: Engineered > Artificial ecosystem > Sand microcosm > Unclassified ...
GGCTCGCCGGTCTCCGCGGCAAGCTGGCGGGGCTTCTGTCGGGTGGTGAGCGGCAGATGCTCGCGATCGGCGCGGCGCTCGCCTGCCGGCCGCGCCTGCTGCTCATCGACGAGCTGTCGCTCGGTCTCGCCCCGGTCATCGTGGAGGAGATCGCCACGCGCCTCGCCGCCATCCGCGACGAGCTCGGGCTCACGATCCTGCTCGTCGAGCAGAACGCGCACACGGCCCTGTCGCTCGCCGACCGGGCCTATGTTCTCGAGAACGGCCGCGTCGCGCTTGAGGGCGCTGCGACGGCGCTGCGCGCCGATGTCGCGGTGCAGGAGCTCTATCTCGGCGGGCGGGCGCAGGGTCGCCGGTCCTATCGCGACATCGGGCTGGAGGGGCTCGAGCGACGAGCGGCGCGCAGCTTTCCGTCGAGGGCATTTCCCTCGCCTTCGGCGGGCTCCAGGTCCTGAACAACGTCTCGCTGTCCGTCGGCGAGGCCGAGCTTCTGGCGCTGATCGGTCCGAACGGGGCGGGCAAGACCACGGTCTTCAACTGCATCAGCGGGCTCTACCGCCCGACGGGCGAGATCCGGCTGAACGGCGCGAGCCTGCTCGGGCGGAAGCCCCACGAGATCGCGGCGCTCGGGGTGGCGCGCACCTTCCAGCACGGCGAGGTGCCGCCGCAGATGACGGTCGTCGATGCGGTACTGGCCGGCCGTCACACCCGCATCCGGATGAACGTCTTCGCCGAGATGCTCTCGCTGCCGGTCGCCAGGCGGCGGGACGCCGCCCATCGGGACGCGGTGCTCGACATTCTCCGGCTCTGCGATCTGGAGAAGGTCGCCGGGCGGCCCGTCGGCTCGCTGCCCTTCGGAACCCAGAAGATCATCGGCACCGCCCGCGCGCTCGCCGCCGAGCCGGCGATCCTGCTGCTCGACGAGCCCTCGGCCGGGCTGACCCAGGAAGAGCGGGAGGCCATGGCCCGGCTGATCATGCGGACCAAGCATACGCTCGGGGTGCCGATCGTGTGGATCGAGCACGACATGCAGATGGTCGCCGATCTCGCCGACCGGATCCATGTGCTCGACTATGGTCGCTCGCTCGCCGACGGCCCGCCGGAGGACGTGCTGGCGAACCCGGAGGTCGTGGCGGCCTATCTGGGGGCGTAGGGCCGGCAGGACGGCGGGGGGAGGGGCGGACGCCGCCGCGGGCGGGCGACGCGACGGGATCAGGCCTCGAAGTCCTTCGGGTCGTCCAGCGCGCCGAGATTGGCATGGAGCCGCCGCAGCAGCCCGCACAGGACCTCCCGCTCGCTCCCGTCCAGGCACGACAGAAGCCGCTGCTCGCGCTTCAGCACCAGCGGCAGCATGTCGTCGTGAAGGGCGAGGCCCGCTCGTGTCAGCTGGGCGAGCCGCTGGCGCGCGTCGTCGGGATCGTCCTCGACCTGCAGGAGCCCGAGCTCGGCCAGCCGCTTGAAGTTCCGGCTCACCGACGCCTTGTCCATGCCGATCACCTGGCACACGCGATTCGCGGTGATCGATCCTTCGATCGCCAGCAGCACCAGGATGCGCCAGGCTTCGATGCCGATGCCGAAGCGCTTCAGATAGAGATGCGACGCGCTCCGCGCCCACTTGTTGGCGAGGAAGGTGAGGTAGGCAGGAATGTAGTTGTCGAGATCGACGACGGGCGGTCCGCCGGCCTGCCGCGGCCCATTGACCGTGCCGGTCTGTCGCAGTGTCTCGCCTTTCCGATCAGATCGCTGATCCATCTGGTCTCGCTCGCTGTTCGGACGAGCGATACTCTCGATGCTGGAGCCTTACAAGAACCGGAGAAATCGGGAGGGAGCCGAGCGTGCCATGCCCCAGCCGGTCCGCCGGCCGCGACCCGCGTCGCGGTGTCGGTGCCGACGAGGTCACCGTGTGTCGCCGGCGTTGGCCTGGGCGGTCACCCGCCTCGCGCGCCGCCATCGGCTGAATGCTCCTGTGGTCTCCGGGGCCGATCAGCCCCGCCACATAGTGTGGGCACATCCGGCCGCGCCGGTGGTTCCCCAGCGCCGACACGAACGGCTCCAGCCAGACCTCCAACTCTTCCCGCCAAACCGACATGCACCAGCTCCGGCTCTTCCAGAGCCCGAGCCTCCCCGGCCGTCGAAAACAAACCGTTAATCTGCCAACGTAGTGCTAGAGCACATCCGGCTTAATCCGGTTCACAGCCTGCAGCTCTGAAGTAGTTCGCGCATTCGGCTGGTGAGAAGGCGGCGAGGACGGATCCGACGGCGCCCCACCGGGCGGCGATGGTGCGCTCGGCTCGGGCTCTGAGGAGCGCCTTGAGCTTGGCGAAGGCGTTCTCAATCGGATTGAAGTCGGGGCTATAGGGCGGCAGGTAGAGTAGATCGGCGCCGGCCCGTTCGATCGCCTCGCGGATGCCGGCGGCCTTGTGGGCGGGAAGGTTGTCCATGACGACGATGTCGCCCGGTTGGAGGGTCGGGACGAGCATCTGCTCCACGTAGGCGAGGAACACCGCCCCGTTCATGGCGCCGTCGTAGACGAAGGGCGCGGTCATGCCGGTGATCCGCCGACACGGTTGAACGTCGCCCGCACCGGTCATGTGCCCGTGCGGGCGGCTCCCCTTTCCCCTGCCCTGCCCCGCACGAGCCCCGTCATGTCGCACGACGCGTTCATCGAGACGCTGAAGGCGATCGTCGGCGACCGCTACGTCGCCACCGATGCCGCCGAGATCGAGCCCATCGTCACCGACCACCGCGGCCGCTACCGCGGCGCCGCGCTCGCGGTGCTGCGGCCGTCTTCGACCGACGAGGTCTCGCGCATCGTCAAGGCGTGCGCGGCGGCGGGCGTCGCGATCGTGCCGCAGGGCGGCAACACCGGCCTCTGCGGCGCGGCGACGCCACTGGAGCCGCGCCCGACCGTGGTCGTCCGCCTCGACAGGATGAACCGCGTGCGCGACCTCGCGCCGGCCGAGGAGACGATCACCGTCGAGGCCGGCGCGATCCTCGCCGAGGTACAGCAGGCGGCCGCGAAGGCCGGGCTCCTGTTCCCGCTGTCGCTCGGCGCCGAGGGCAGCTGTCAGATCGGCGGCAACATCTCGACCAACGCCGGCGGCATCTCGGTGCTGCGCTACGGCAACATGCGCCAACTAGTGCTCGGTCTCGAGGTGGTGCTGGCAGACGGCACCGTGATCGACGGACTGCGCCGGCTGCGCAAGGACAACGCCGGCTACGACCTGAAGCAGATGTTCATCGGCGCGGAGGGTACGCTCGGCATCGTCACCGCCGCCGTGCTGAAGCTGTTCCCGGCGATCCGCACGCGCTCGGTGGCGTTCATCGAGCTCGACAGCGTCGCGGCGGCGCTCGCCATGTTCGAGCGGGCCCGCAGGACCTTCGGCGAGCGCATCTCGAGCTTCGAGATCATCGGCGGTTCCTACATGGACTTCGTGCTCGAATACGTGCCCGGAACGGTGATGCCCTTCGCCGCGAAGGCGCCCTGGTACCTGCTCATCGAGGCCGGCGATTCGAGCGCGGCCGCCGACCTCGCCGGCCCGATGGAGGCGCTTCTCGCAGACGCCTTCGAGGCGGGGCTGATCAGCGACGCCACCATCGCCGCCAGCCTCGCGCAGGAGGAGGCCATCTGGAAGCTGCGCCACGGCGTCACCGGCGAGTTCAAGCTCGCCGGCAAGACGATGTCGCACGACACCTCCGTGCCGGTCGCCGCGCAGCCGGAGTTCACCGCACGCGTCGACGCGGCGGTGACCGCCGCCTGGCCCGACGCCAACGTGATGATGGTCGGCCACATCGGCGACGGCAACATCCACGTCGTGGTGCTGTTCCCGCACCACCGCTTCGCCGACGAGGCCGCCTTCGAGGCCGCCGCCGATGCGATCGACGTCCTCATCGACGACATCGCCATCGGCCTCGGCGGCAGCATCACCGCCGAGCACGGCGTCGGCACCACCTACCGCAAGCGCCTCGCCCGCACCAAGAATGCGACCGAGCTCGCGATGATGCGCGCGGTGAAGCGGATGCTCGACCCGGCGGGACTGATGAACCCCGGCAAGATCCTCCTGCCCGGCGACGCCGCTTGAGCACCTGCCCGGCCGGCCGACCGCCGGATCGGCCCGATCCCGGCGGGCCTGCGACGTCCGGCCGGCGACGACGCGCCGGCGCCCCGCAATGCCGAGCCGACCCATGCTGAAGGCGGCCCTCAATCTCGACGACGTGCGACGGCTGGCGAGGCGTCGGCTGCCGCGCGGCATCTTCGAGTACATCGAGCGTGGTGCCGAGGACGAGGTCGGGCTCGCGCTCCTACGCCGCACCTTCGACGAGGCGACGTTCAACCCGCGCATCCTCGCCGACGTCTCGACGCGCGACCTCGGCGTCGATCTGCTCGGCCGGCGGCGGCCGCTGCCGCTGGTGGTGGCGCCGACGGCCGCGGCGGGGCTCGTCTGGCACAACGGCGAGGCGGCGCTCGCCCGCGCGGCGGCGAAGGCCGGCATCCCCTTCTGCATCGCCACCGGCTCGATCACCGCCATGGAGGAGATCGCCACGGCGTCGGGCGGCGAGCTGTGGTTCCAGCTCTACATGTGGAAGGAGCGGGCGCTCTCCTACGCGCTGATCGAGCGGGCGCGACGGACGGGCATCGAGACGCGAGGCGCTGATGGCCTTCGCGCTCGCGGTGTCGAAGATGCGGTCGACGAGCTGCTCGATCTGCCGGTCGAGGGCGGCGACCTCGGCCTTGGCGGTCTGCTGGACCGCTTCGGCCTGGACGCCGCGGATGTCCCACGCCTTGCGGTACATCTCGCGGGTCGCGTCAAAGAGTCCTCGCGACGGCCGCAGGGCGCAGCAGCATCTCCTCTCCAACGCCGTGTTCGGCCCCTACAGACATCATCGACGCCGCCCGCGAGGCCTCGAACAGGCTCGAGTCCCTCACCAGCTTCTCCAACCCAGCATGGGTCAATGCATATGTGCGCTGGTATCGGAGGGCCCCTCAGAAGCCGACGAGGTCGCCCCCCTTCAGGCCGAGGATCTGGCGCGCCTCGGCCGGCGTCGCGATCTCGTGCCCGAGCTCATCGAGGATCCGCCGGATCTTGGCGACCTGCTCGGCGTTGGAGCCCGCGAGCTTGCCGCGACCGATGTAGAGCGAGTCCTCGAGGCCCACCCGCACCGAGCCGCCGAGCATCGCCGACTGTGTCGCGAACGGCATCTGGAAACGCCCGGCGGCGAGCACCGACCAGCGATAGTCGGGCCCGAACAGCCGGTCGGCGGTGCGCTTCATGAACATCAGATTGTCCATGTCCGGCCCGACGCCGCCGAGGATGCCGAAGATCATCTGGACGAAGAAGGGCGACTTGACGAGCCCGCGGTCGACGAAGTGGGCGAGATTGTAGAGGTGGCCGAGGTCGTAGCACTCGTGCTCGAACTTGGTGCCGTGCTCCTCGCCCAGGAGCTTCAGGATCCGTTCGATGTCGCGGAAGGTGTTGCGGAAGATGAAGTCGTCAGTGCCGCGCAGGTACGGCTCCTCCCAATCGTACTTCCAGGACGAGTAGCGGTCGGCGAGCGGATAGATGCCGAAGTTCATCGAACCCATGTTGAGCGAGCACATTTCGGGCTTGGCCTGCAGCGGGGCCGCGAGGCGCTGCTCGACGGTCATGTTGAGGCCGCCGCCGGTGGTGATATTGAGGACGGCGTCGGTCGACTGCTTGATGCGCGGCAGGAACTGCATGAACACCGCCGGGTCCGGCGTCGGGCGGCCGTCCTTCGGATCGCGCGCGTGGAGATGCAGAATGGCGGCGCCGGCCTCCGCCGCCGCGATCGACTGGGCGGCGATGTCGTCCGGGGCGAACGGCAGCGCGTCCGACATCGTCGGCGTGTGGATGCCGCCGGTGACGGCGCAGGTGATGATCACCTTCTTGGAAAGGTCGGCCATGGTTCGGGTCCCTTGGAGGGCGGGGGGGAGGGTGTTCAGCGCCTGTCGTCGATGACGACGCGCCGGCGGATGGGAACGAGGGCGATGCCAGTTCGCGCGGCGAAGAAGCCCCAGAGACCGTTCGGCGCCCTCAGCATCACCACGATCGCGACGGCGCCGAGGACGAGTAGGTAGAGCGTCCCGAGGTCGGCCAGCGTCTCGCGGAGCAGGAAGAAGACGAGCGTGCCGACGATCGGTCCCTCGATGGTGCCGATGCCGCCGATCACCACGATGAAGATGACGAAGGCCGTCCAGTCGTTGAGCGAGAAGGCGGCGTCCGGGGAGATGCGCAGCTTCTGCAGGAAGATCAGCGCGCCGACCATGGCCGTGAGGCCGCCGACCGCGACGTAGACGGCATACTTCACCCGCGTGATGTCGACGCCGAGGCTCTGGGACGCGACCTCGCTGTCGCGGATCGCGGTGAGCGCGAGTCCAGCCCGCGAGCGCAGCAACAGGACGACGAAGGCGATCACGCCGACGGCGAGGCCGAGCGCCGCCCAGTAGACGATCCACTCGCGCAGCTCCCGCGAGGCGGCGATCCCGGTGACGATCGCGGCGGGCAGGCTGGCGCCGGAGCCGCCGCCCAGTGCCGAGACCTGCGCGAAGCCGAGCCGGAAGACCTCCGCCGCGACCCACGTGCCGATCGCGAAGTAGGCGCCTTGGAGGCGGAACAGCAGCGGCGCGAGCGGCAGCGCGACGATGGCGCCGAGCGCGCCGGCCAGCACGATCGCCGCGAGCGGCGGCACGCCGGCGAACATCGCCAAGGCGAACATCGCGTAGCCGCCGAGGCCGACGAAGGCCTGTTGTCCGACCGAGACGAGGCCGGTGTAGCCGGCGAGCAGGTTCCACAGCGTGGCGAGCGCCAGGAAGGTGTAGACCTCGCCGAACAGGCGCAGGTCGGCGCGCCCCGCCCACCAGGGCGCCGCGACGAGGGCCGCGACGAGGAGCAGCGCGATCACCGCCGCGACGCGGCTCGTCCGCGTCGAGCGCTCGATGCGGAACGCGCACACGGCGTCGGCGGTCGCCGCGGGCGCGCAGACGCCGGTGGAGTGCAGGGCGGGAGCGCTCATCCGTCCATCCTCGGAAACAACCCGCGCGGCCGCAGCGCCAGCACCAGGAAGAAGATGAGGTGTCCGGCGAGCACCTGCCAGCCCGGCGAGACCTGCGCGCCGATGGTTTGGGCGACGCCGAGCACGATGCCGCCGGCGAGCGTGCCCCAGAGGTTGCCGAGCCCGCCGATGATCACCGCCTCGAACCCGAAGATCAGGCGAGCCGGCCCGCTCGACGGGTCGAAGTTGGTCCGGATCGCCAAGAAGATGCCGGCGATCGCGACGATGGCGGCCGACAGCGCCATGGCGAGCGCGTAGACGTGGCGGCGGTCGAGCGCCATCAGCTGGGCGATTTCCGGGTCGTCGGAGGTCGCCCGGAAGGCGCGGCCGAGGGACGTCCGGGAGAACACGATCTCCGTCCCGGCGATCACCAGCACGGCGACCACGAACATCACGACGGGCAGGACGCCGACGGTGAGCCCCGGCAGCACGTCGATGCTCGCCGTCTCGATCAGCCCCGCGGACAGTCGGCGGCTGTCGGCGGTGAAGCCGGCGAGGAGGCCGTTCTGCAGGATCACGGAGAGGCCGAAGGTGACGAGCAGCGGCGAGAGCAGGTCCTTGCCGAGCGTCGGGTTGAGAAGGAAGCGCTGCAGGCCATAGCCGATCACCGCCATGAAGGGCACGACCACCACGGCGGCCGCGAGCGGATGCAGGCCGGTCGTCTGCACGACGACCAGCGCGAGATAGGCGGCGAGCACGATCAGGTCGCCGTGGGCGATGTTGACGAGCCGCATCACGCCGAAGATGAGCGACAGTCCCGCGGCAAAGAGAGCGTAGAGTCCGCCGAGCAAGATCCCTTGCGAGACCGCGTTGATCCAATTCATGGTGTCAGGTTCCGAAATAGGCGGCGGTGATGTCCCGGCGGCTCACCGCCTTCGGGTCGCCCGCGAGCGAGACCTTGCCCTCCTGCAGGCAGACGAAGTGGTGGGCGACGCCGAGCGCGCGCGTCACGTCCTGCTCCACTAGGATCGCCGAAACCCCGGTGCCGACGATCGCGGGAAGGGCAGCGTAGATGTCCCGGATGACGATGGGCGCGAGGCCGAGGGAGATCTCGTCGAACAGGATCAGTTCCGGGTTCGCCATCAGCGCCCGGCCGATCGCCACCATCTGCTGCTGGCCGCCCGACAGGGCCGTGCCGGGATTCCGTCGCTTTTCCTCGAGGATCGGGAAGAGGCGGTAGACGGCTTCCAGCGACCACGGGCCGGGCCGTCCGCGCTCGCCGCCGATGACGAGGTTCTCCTCGACCGACAGCGACCGGAACAGCCGCCGCCCTTCCGGCACCAGTGCGATCCCGCGCCTGGCGATCCGGTCGGGCGGCAGCCCGCCGATCGGCTCGCCGCGGTGGACGACGGTCTCGCGCGCGACCTTCGTCAGCCCGACGATGGAGCGCAGCAAGGTCGACTTGCCGGCGCCGTTCGCGCCGATCAGCGCCAGCACCTGGCCCGGCTCGACGTCGAGGGAGACGTCGAACAGCGCCTGGAAATCGCGGTAGGCGGCGGCGAGCCCGCGGACGGAGAGGAGCGGTCCGGCCATCACGCGGCCGCCTCCGCGAGGCCCATGTAGATCTCGGCCACCGCCGGGCTCGCCATCACCGCGCGCGGCTCGCCCTCGGCGATCTTCCGCCCGAAGTCGATCACGGCCATGCGGTCGACCACCGCGAGGAGCGCGTGCACCACGTGCTCGATCCACACGATGGTCACGCCGCGGGCGCGCACCTGCCGGATCGCCTCGACCAGCTCGTGGCACTCGGGCTCGGTCAGGCCGCCGGCGATCTCGTCGAGCAGGAGGAGCTTCGGATCGGTCGCGAGCGCCCGCGCCATCTCGAGCCGCTTACGTTCGAGCAGCGTGAGGCTGCCGGCGAGGACGTTGGCCTTCCGCATGAGCCCGGTGAACTCCAGCACCTCGACCGCCCTCGCCTCCGCCGCCCGTTCCGAGGCGCCGCGCCCGTAGGTCGCGCCGATCAGCACGTTCTCGTAGGTCGTCATTCCGACGAACGGATGCGGGACCTGGAACGAGCGGCCGATGCCCATTCGGCAGCGCGTCCGCGCCGGCAGGCCGGCGACGTCGACGCCATCGAAGACGATGCGCCCGCCGTCCGGCTGGAGCGTGCCCGCGACGAGGTTGAACAGCGTCGTCTTGCCGGCGCCGTTCGGTCCGATGATGCCGAGCGCTTCCCCGGCCTCGAGCGAGAGCGAGACGTCGTCGGTGACGGCGAGCGCACCGAAGCGCTTGGCGAGACGATCGAGTTGCAGGATGGGCACCTTCCGTCTCCCTTCGGCCGGTGGCGGCGACCACGCCTCCTCCAGGCGGTCGCCCGAGGTGGTCGCCGCGCGCGCTGCGGCGGGGTCAGGCGAGCAGCGCCAGCTCGCCACCCACCGGAATCTCGGGCGCGGTCCCGTTGGTGGTGATGACGAGCTCCAGGGCGTCGCCGCGTCGCTGCCACTGGCCGGCGACGAGCGGCGTCTTGGTGACGTTCTTCACCGGGCCCTTCGACCAGTCGACCGGGCCGACGATCGTCGGAAGCTTGGTCGCGCGGATCGCCGCGACGACCGCCTCGGGGCTCTCCAGGTCGTCGGACCGCCGCACCACGTCGGCGACCACCTCGAAGAGCGCGTGCTTGAAGCCGATCGGCTGCGTCCACGGCCGGCCGGTCGCCTTGGTGTAGCCGCCGGCGAGATCCGCCGCGCTCTCGCCCGTCAGCGACGACTTGAACGGGTGCTCGGGCGACCACCAGATCTCCGAGGAGAGGCCTTCGCCGCGCGCGCCGAGCGCGGCGACCGCGGAGGGGAACAGCAGCGCCTTGCCGATGGTGACGATCTTCGGCCTGAGGCCCTGCTGGCCGGCCTGCGTCCAGAAGGTGGCGAAGTCGGGCGGGCTCATGTTGCCGGTGACGATCTCGCAGCCCGCGGCCTTGAAGGCCGCGATCTGGGACGAGAAGTCGTCCGACATCGGCTGGTAGCGGCCGGGATCGGTGAGGGCGAAGCCGTGCTCCTTCAGCGGCCCGGGGAAGCCGCGCTCGGCGTCGCCCCAGGCGTTGCCGTCCGCGTCGTTGGGGAACAGGCCCCCGACCTTCTTCTCGACGTCCGGGATGTCCCAGAGCGCCAGGAAGGCGGCGACCACGTCCTCCAGTCCCCAGAAGAAGTGATAGGTGTATTCGAACCCCTTCTCCGGGTCGCCGTTGCGACCGAAGAAATAGGGCTGCCAGGGGCAGTCGGTGGTGATGCAGGGCGTGCCGTTCACCTCGGCCTGGTCGGAGACCGGGTCGACGGTCTCCGGCGCGGAACTGGCCGTGATGATGTCGACCTCGTCCTCCAGGATGAGCTGCGCAGCCACCTCGGCGGCGCGGTTCGGGTTGGACTGGCTGTCCTTGGCGATGATCTCGACGGCCCAGGTCTTGCCGTTGTTCTCGAGGCCGCCGGCGAAGGCCCGGCGGATCTCGCCCAGCACGTACTCGTCTGACTCGCCGAAGCCCGCGAGCGGACCGGTCCGCGGGCTGACGTGGCCGACCTTGATGGTCGGCGTGTCCGCGTAGGCGCGTGTGTGCTTCAGGATCGCGGGCGCGGCCAGCACCGCGATGGTCGACCCCTTCAGGAAGCGGCGGCGGTTCATCCCGCCGTTCGGCTCGATGTCCATGGTTTCCTCCCTCGTCTTCCGCCGTCGATCAGAACGACCGGTCGCCGGTCACCTGCGCGTAGAGCACGGGCAGGATATCGGCGAGGTATCCCATCTCCTCGACGGCGTGCTGGTGGAGACGGCGGGCGAGGTCGTCGGTGACGAGCGCGCGCCGCATCTCGGCCTTGGCCGCCGTGTCGGGGTCGGCCGCACCGTCCCGCGCCTCCATGTGCCCCAGGAAGAAGCGCGAGCGCATCTCGCAGCCGACGTCGGTGTTTCGGACGAAGTGGACCATCCGACCGAGGTTCATCGGCTCGTCCAGCGCTCCGAGCTTGGCGGCGACCGCGACGCCGTCGAATTGGCCGAAGCCGGCATCGCCGAAGAAGACCGCCGGATCCTGAAACTGGATCTTCAGCTTGTAGGCCGGCCCGTCGGAGCCCGCGAGATACTCGTGAACGAGATGGCTCGCCCCGATGTAGTCGCCGTTCTCGCGACCCTCCCAGTCGCTGAACAGATGATCGGTCGGATGCCACAGCTTGTACTGGTCGGTGCCGCCGAGCCAGCCGAACCACCAGTGCACCATCTTCGCCCGGCAGCGCGGCATGCGCGTCAGCGCCGCCACGGTCTTGAAGCCGTCGTCGTAGTCCGCGACCCCGGACTCGAATTTCATGTAGCCCGGCTTCAGCAGGTCGCTCGCCTCTTCGAAGCGCATCGGTTCCTCCTCAGGTCAAGGCGCGCAGGGGCGCCTGCACGGGGATCGGCAGTGTGGTGGGGTTGGCACCGATCGACAGGTCGAAGCGTTCGCCGGACTTCAGCCACTGTCCTGCGACGACCGGCGTCTTGGCGACGTTCGCGATCGGCGACGTCGACCAGTTGACGGGGCCGAGCACCGTTTCGGTGTCCGTCGACCGGATCGCGGCCACCACGGCGTCGCGATCCGCCCCTTTGCCGGCCCGCCTCAGCACGTCGATGGTGACGTCGATGAGCGCGTGACGCAGGCCGAGAGGTTGCGTCCACTGGCGGCCCGTCGCCGCTTCCCATTCCTCGGCGAGCGCGCCGGCGGTTATCCCGCCCGTGCCGGACTGGAAGGGATAGGCCGGCGTCCACGCGATTTCGGTCGACAGGCCGTCGGCGCGCGCGCCGATCGCTTCGACGGTGGTCGGCAGCAGTAGCGTCTTGCCGATCGTGACCACCTTCGGCCTCAGGCCCTGCTGGGCGGCTTGCGCCCAGAAGGAGGCGAACTCGGGCGGCAGCATCGTGCCCATGACGATGTCGACGCCCGCGGCCTTGAAGGCGGCGATCTGCGCGGAGAAGTCGTCGGCCATCGGCGTGTAGCGGCCGCTGTCCACGACCTCGTAGCCGGCCGCCGTCAGCATAGGCGGGAAGCCGAAATCGGCGTCGCCCCAGGCGTTGCCGTCGGCGTCGTTGGGCAGGATCAGGCCGACCTTCCTGTTGGTCTCCAAGGTGGACCAGAGGGCGAGATAGGCGGCCGCGATGTCCTCGAGGCCGAAGGCGAACAGGAAGCCGTACTCGAACCCTTTGTCGGGCGTGCCGTTGCGGCCCAAGACGAAGGATTGCCAAGGCGAGGCATTGCAGAGGCAGGGGACGCCGTTGACCTCCGCCTGGTCGGCGACTGGATTGACCGTGTCCGGCCCACCGCCGGCGATCAGCAGGCTGACCTCGTCGTCGAGGATGAGCTGTGCCGCGAGTTCGGCGGCGCGGCTCGGGTTGGACTGGGTGTCCTTGACGACGATCTCGATGGGCACGCCGTCCACGCCCGCGTGCAGCGCCGCTTCGAAGTGCGCGAGCACGAAGTCGTCCGGCTCGCCGAAGAAGGCGAGCGGTCCCGTCTTGGGCGTGACGAAGCCGACCTTGATCGGCTCGCCCGCGGCGCGCGCCCGTCCCGGCCTGATTATGACGGGTGCCGCGAGCGCGGCGACGGCCGATGCCGTCAGGAAGCGGCGGCGGGAAACCTCACCCGTCCGGAGTATCGTCTCTGCCATGATCTCCTCCCAGAGATGTTCCGGCGTCGTTCAGCGACTTCAGGTGCTGAAACACGCGCATGCGGAGGTCTTGTGCCTCCTCTTGCGTCCAGGCGCGGAAGCCGGCGCCGGTCTTCATGCCGAGCTTGCCGGTCGATACGAGCGACTCGAGATAGGCACTGGGTCCCGCGGTCCGGTCGAGGTGCGGGATCACCGTGCGGTGGATGTCGAGGGTGAGATCCGTGCCCACGAGGTCGGCGTTCTCCAGCGGCCCGAGCACGGCGAGCCGCCGGCCGAAGCTCGCCTTGACCACCGTGTCGACGGTCTCGGCATCGCAGATGCCCTGCTCGACGAGCGCGATCGCCTCGCGCCAGAGCGCGTGCTGAAGCCTGTTGCCGACGAAGCCGGCGACATCCTTCCTGACGTGGACCGGCGTCTTGCCGACGGCGGTCAGCAGCGCGATCATCGCGGCGATCGCCGCGGGCGCCGTCTCCGGCGTCCCGACGACCTCCACCAGCGGCACCAGGAACGGCGGGTTCCACCAGTGCGTCCCGAGCAGGCGGTGGCGCGAGGGCAGGCCCTCGACGATGGTGCCGATCGGGATCACCGAGGTATTGGAGGCGATCAGCGCGCGCGCCGGCGCGAGCCGCACGAGGTCGGCGAAGATCGCCCGCTTCAGGTCGATCTTCTCCGGTGCCGCCTCGAACACGACGTCGGCGTCGCCGACCGCTTCCGCGAGGTCGGCATGGCCGGTGACGAGGTCGACGCAGTCGGCCGGTTCGTCCAGCGCGGCGAGGTTCGCCGCGATCCGGCTCCCGAGGACGTCGAGCGCAGCGGGGGCGGCGTCGTAGACGCGCACCCGGTGCCCGGCCCGGGCGAACACCTGGGCGATGCCGTGGCCCATGAGGCCCGCACCGACGATGCCGATGGTGGCCCTGCCGGTCATCTCTCAGCCCGCCGTGTAGCCGCCGTCGGCGTAGAGGATGTGCCCGGTATAGAAGTCCGAGGCGCGCGAGGCGAGAAACAGCAGCGGCCCCGCCAGGTCCTCGGGCTCGCCGAGCCGCCCCTTCGGCACCCGGGCGAGGAAGCCCTTGCGCACCGCCTGCGCCCGTTCCGTCTCCTCGAACATCCAGGCCGTCAGCGGCGAGCGGAAGACCGTCGGCGCGATGGCGTTGACCGTGATGCCGGTCGGCCCGAGCTCGCAGCCGAGCGCCTTGGTGATGCCGTCGACGGCCGCCTTGGAGGCGCAGTAGGCGGTGTAGCCGGCGGGATGGCCGAGCAGCCCGCGGGCGGAGGACATCAGCACGATCTTGCCGCCGGCCCCTTGCGCCAGCATCTGCGCCGTCGCCGCCCTCGCCATCAGCCACGACTGGGTGACGTTGGCGTCCATCACGTCGAGGAAGCGCGCCGGCGCCATGTCGACGATCTTGGCGACGTCGTTCTTGCCCGAGGCGACCACCAGGATGTCGACGCGGCCGAAGCGCTCGAGCGTGCGCGAGACGATGGACGCGCAGTTCTCCTCGCCGTCGGGGCGGACGTTGATCGCCTCCACCTCGGCGCCGGCGTCCCGGCAGGCCGCGACCGTCTCCTCGAGCGCGGCGGCGTTGCCGGCGGCGAGCGCCAGCCTGCAGCCGGCGCCCGCCAGGATGCGGGCGGCGAGCGCACCGAAGGCGCCCGAGGCGCCGGTCACGACGGCGACCTTCCCGGAGACGTCGAACAGCGACAGAGGGTTCGACAGAGCGGTGCTCATGGCTTCGCCCCGGCGGGGTAGGGGATCACGACCAGCATCGTGCAGGTGTGGTTCGAGCGGTTGACGATCTCGCGGACCTCGCCCGGCGCGACGGTGCAGCTGTCGTATTTGGCGAGCGTCGCCTCCGCGCCACCCGCGATGACGGTCATCTCGCCGTCCAGGACGACGTAGACCTTCTCGACGGGGGTCGCATCCGGCCCGGCACCGCCGCCGGGCAGGAACTGCGACAGGCCGACCCACTGGTTCGTCGGACCGCCATCCTCGAAGCCCTGGAGGCGCAGCCCGACCACCCCGCGGTGGTTCGGCGCCTCGTAGGGCGCCGCCTCGGCAAAGCGCTTGACGAGCATCAGAAGGCCTCGCCGGGCTCGATGCGGTAGCTCTGGGCGGGGTCGGTGATCGCCACGAGGCGGATGATGCAGCCGTCGCCACGATCCCAGTTCCACGGGAAGAAGGCGAAGGTGCAGCGCTTGCCGGTGACGGCGTCGAGATCGCCGCCGACATTCTCGATGCCGAGGATGCCCGCTTTGAACAGCTTGCGGTGCACCGGCTCCCACTCCGGGAAGTCGTCCTTCCAATCGCGGCCGCCGGACCAGGCGAGGTACTCGGCCTGGAGGTCGACGTGCTTGATGATCGGGCCGATCCCGTGCGGGCCGATGGCGGTGGCGAGCGGATGATCGTTGGCCTGCGTGTCGTGGCCGACGACCTTGACCTTCTTCTCGATGAACCAGTCGGCCGCCGACGGCACGAAGCCTGGCGCGCGCAGGAAGTAGTCCTCGCTGTCGTCGTAGATGTGATGATAGCCGGTGTTGACGATCACCACGTCGTTCGGGCGCACCGCGTGGCCGGCGGCCTTCTCCAGGTCGTCGTAGGTGATCGGCTCCCACTGCTTCTTCGGGATCGGGACGACGATGCCGGTGCCGAAGAAGTGCGGCAGCGGCACCTCGTCGATGAACGGCGTGCCCTGCACCACGTGCGCCGGCGCGTCGATATGCGTGGTGTTGTGCATGCTCGTGGTGATGCGCTGACTTAGGACGCCCGACTTCGCCATGTAATGGATGCGCTCGATCTTGACATCATCGAAGTATGGCCAATTCGGAGACTGATACCCGAATCGATGAGACAAATTATAGAATCTAAGGCCCATCGCATTATTGAGATTCGACTGAAACTCGATACCGCGAACCGTGATGGTCATAGAGATAATCCTCTTCGATCGCGACGTTGTCGACGCGATTTTGTCTGGCTCGAGGATGTCGCGAGGGCAGCGTCCTCCCGTCGCCCATACCATCATACGATAGTCCTGTACCGGAAGGCGGTCAATCTGTATCGGGATGCGGAGGTGCTGTACCGAATGTGACGCTTGGCATGAGGAGGCTTTTCTTGCACAAGCTCATGGACCGAACGGGCGCGGGGCGCAGGCGAATGGCGGACGCCGCCGAGATCAAAGATCGCAACGGCATTCAGGTGATCGCCCGTGCGGCGGCGATCCTTCGCGCCTTGAAGGATCATCGCGACGGGCTCAGCCTCGGGCAGATCGCCGAGCGCGTCGGTCTGCCACGGTCGACGGTGCAGCGGATCGTCGGCGCGCTCCAGACCGAGCGCCTGGTCATGTCCGCGAGCCCGGAGGGCGGCATCCGGCTCGGTCCCGAGCTCCAATCCCTCGCCGCCGCGGCGCGGATCGATCTCGCCGAGCTGATCCGCCCCTATCTGCAGGATCTCTCCCGCGAGACCGAGGAGACGGTCGATCTCGCCGTGCTTCGCGGCAACCAGCTGATCTTCATCGATCAGATTCCCGGCACCCAGCGCCTGCGCGCCGTCTCGTCCGTCGGCGAGGTCTTCCCGCTCGCAACCACCGCCAACGGCAAGGCGAGCCTCGCGCTGATGGACGACGAGATGGTGACGCGGGTCGTGCGCGCCGAATGGCGGCAGGACGGGGTCGACGGCGACGTCGACAAATTTCTCGCCGAGATCCGCAAGATTCGGAAGGCCGGGCTCGCCTATGACCTCGACGAGCACACCGAGGGCATCTCGGCCGTGGGCATGGCGTTCCGCGACGCTCAAGGCGGCGTCTACGCCATTTCGGTCCCGACTCCCTCGGCCCGATTCGAGGCGCGGCGACGGGAGCTGTCGGAGGCCATCATGCGGCTGTCCGGGCGGATCGCACGGGTTCTGCAGATGCTGAAGGGCTGAGAGCCTGTTCGGACGGCCGGCGACGAGCCGGCCGGCCCGTCGCCGCAACGGGAAACGGGACGAGGCCGCGGGGTCGCCGGCGACCACCGCTGAGAACCTGACTCAAAAGCCTAGTTGCGGGCGAGGCGCCTGACGGCGAGTTGGATCGAGGCGAGGGAGACGAAGGCGTGCACCGTCTCGGCGAGGTTCTCGCAATCCTTGGCTAGCCGGCGGTTGCGACCGAACCACGAGAAGGGACGCTCGACCACCCAGCGGCGCGGCAGGACGACGAAGCCCTTCATGTCGTCCGTCCGCTTCACGATCTCCCTGCGCAGGGTCGGCACGGCGGCGACTGCATCCCTCACCTGATGCGCATTGTAGCGACTGTCGGCCCAGACCAGTTCGAGCCAAGGAAATCGGGCTCGGATCTTGTCGAGGACCAACACCGCCCCGTCCTGGTCCTGAATGCCGGCGGAATGGACGACGACGCGCATCGGCAGGCCGAGCGTGTCGACGAGGGCGTGGATCTTTCGGCCCTTCACCTTCTTGCCGGCGTCGTAACCCACTGCGTCGTCTTTACCGCCTCCTTTTCGCTCGCCTTCAGAGACTGGCTGTCGATGACGGCGGCCGTCGGGCTGGCCTCTCGCCCCTCACGCTCACGCAAGACCATGTGGAGTTCGACCCAGATGGCGTCCCACGTGCCCTCACGCTG
>Ga0255338_1003769_pt1 | contig 17294 bp, 20 predicted proteins | sample MeOH1_35cm_T4_19_FD_203715 | JGI IMG/M metagenome (GOLD analysis project Ga0255338, IMG submission 203715) | Sandy soil microbial communities from University of British Columbia, Vancouver, Canada - MeOH1_35cm_T4_195 | ecosystem: Engineered > Artificial ecosystem > Sand microcosm > Unclassified ...
ACCGATCGTGACGATCATCGACAAGGTCAGCGCGACGTTGCGCCAGCGCATGAAATCGATGTTCGTATTGTCCGGGACCAGCTTCAGCAGAGGCATCGATCTTTTCCCTTAGATATGCAGTTCGCGCGGGCGCGCCCGGCGGACCCACAAGGCGACCAGCATCCGGGTTATGTTGACCGCTGTGAACACCGAGGTGACGATGCCGATCATCAGCACGACCGCGAAGCCGCGAACCGGGCCGCTGCCGAAGTAGAACATGATCATGGCGGCGATGACGTTGGTGATGTTCGCATCGAAGATCGCGGTCGATGCCTCGCGATAACCGGTCTCGATCGCATCGATGATCTTGCGCCCGCGCCTGAGCTCCTCGCGGATGCGCTCGTTGATCAGGACGTTGGCATCGACGGCCGCACCGATCGTCAGCACGAAGCCGGCGATGCCGGGCAGGGTCAGCGTCGCGTTGAAGACCGCCATGATGCCGAGAATCATCAAGGCGTTGAGTATCAGGCCGACCGTCGCATAGGCGCCGAAGCGGCCGTAGGTCACCAGCATGAACAGGATCACGGCGGCGGTCGCCGCGACGCTCGCGATCGCGCCGCTGCGGATCGAATCCTTGCCCAGCTCCGGCCCGATCGTGCGCTCCTCGATGACCTTGAGCGCGACCGGCAATTTGCCCGATTTGAGCTGAATCGCGAGATCGGTGGCCGACTGGACGGTGAAGCTGCCGGAGATCTGCGCGGCTCCGCCGAGGATCGGCTCGTTGATGTTGGGCGCCGAGATGACGACGTCGTCGAGGATGATCGCGAACGGCTTGCCGACATTCTCCTGCGTGACGCGGGCGAAGCGGCGCCCGCCGGCGGTGTTGAAACGGATGCTGACGACCGGCTCGTTGGTCTGCGGATTGAATTCCTGCCGCGCGTCGATGAGCTGATCGCCGGTCACCATCGCGCGGCGCTGCACGGCGATCACCGGCGGGCCGCCGGGATTGTTGGGATAGGGCAGCACCTGGCTGCCGACCGGAGCCCGGCCCTGCGCGACCTGAGCCGGGTCGGCGGCGAGGTTGACCAGCTTGAAGTCGAGCCGCGCCGTCTTGCCGATCAGCTTCTTCAGCCCCTCGGGATCCTCGAGGCCCGGCACCTGGACGAGGATGCGCCTGTCGCCCTGGCGGATGACCGTCGTTTCCCTGGTGCCGTCCGGGTCCACCCTATTGGCGACGACCTCGCGGGCCGTGTCCATCGCTTCATGGAGCGCCTGGTCGAGACCGGCCTTGGTCGGCTCCATGACGATCCGGCTGCTGTCGATGACGTTGACGTTCCAGTCGCGCTGGCCGAGCCCGACCGGCTGCGTCTGGTTGCGCGCGATCTCGACCGCGGCGTCGACCAGGGCGGGATTGCGGACCATGAAGGTCAGCCGGCCGCCGGTGATCGACGGGTCGCCGATCTCGATCCGCGGCGAGGCGCGCCGGAATTCGGTGCGGAGCGTCTCCTCCATCCGCTCGAGACGCTGCTTGGTGATGTCGCCGGTGTCGGCCTCGAGCAAGAGGTGGCTGCCGCCCGCAAGATCGAGGCCGAGGTTGATGCGCGCGCTCGGCAGCCACGACGCCCATTGGTTGACCTGCGATTGCGGCAGCAGGCTCGGGATCGCGAGCGCGACCGCGATCAGGCACAGCAAGCTTATGCCCCAGACCTTCCACGGCGGGAAATCGAGCATTTTAGAATCCAGCCTCGATCATTTGCCGTCCTCAATCATTGGCCGGCTTGGCGCCGTGCGGCCTGACCTCGGACAAGGTCCCCTTGACGACCCTGACCCGGACGCTGGGTGCGATTTCCAGTTCGACTTCGCCGTCCTCGACCTTGGTCACCTTGCCGATGATGCCGCCCGCCGTCACCGCGACGTCGTTCTTCTTGAGGCCGCCGATCATCTGCTGATGCTGCTTCATCCGCCGCTGCTGCGGACGGATCAAAAGGAAATAGAAGATCGCGAAAATGGCGACCCACGGCAGGATGCCGATGAGGCCGAGCGCGCCTCCGGTCGGTGCTGCGCCGGCGGCATAGGCGGGGGATGCGAGCATGATGATCTTACCTGATGTGGCGCAGCCCAGCTGGGCTCGTCCCGGAAGGGCGCGCGACTATCACGCCAACGGCGGTGTAGGCAAGCAAGACGGGCGCGCGATCGACGCCGCGACGGTGGCTCGCCACCCGCACCTTGGCCGACAAGCGCTTGCCTTCGCCGCACCCGGGCCCTACATCGCGCGGCTTCGGGCGCCGGTGCAACCACTTGCTTGCATCGCGGCGGTTCGATCGGTCGGGGCGTAGCGCAGCCTGGTAGCGCATCACACTGGGGGTGTGGGGGTCGCAGGTTCGAATCCTGTCGCCCCGACCACTTTAGAACATTGCGGCGAGACGGTGGGTGCCGGCTTTTCGCAAGCAGCAATGCGGTCTCAAAAGAGCAGGCGCCTCGCTGCCCTTTTCAGGCGGGCACCCTCGCCGCGGATGCGGGGACGGCCGAGACCGATGCCGACGAAAGATGCGGCATGACATGGTCGCCGAAATCGCGGATCCCTTTCAGATAATCGGTGAAGCACAGCATCACGCCGTCGATGTCGGCTTCCTCGGCGACGCGATCGAGCTTTTCGGCCACCCGCTGGTGCGAACCGTAGATCACCGGCATGCCCATGAACGCGATATTCCCTTCCGCCGGCGGGCGGGTCAGCCCGGTCTTCATCTGCTCGGAGCTCCCGGCCGGGTTGGTGTCGAGCGTCGCGCTCGCAATCACTCTGGCAATCGCGCCCTTGTCCGCCTCCTCGATGATCTTGCTGGTGATCGCCTCGGCCTCTCGATCGGTTTCCGCCGACACGATCTGGATGCACGCGAACGTGCCGACCTCGCGGTCGAATTCGCTCGCAATCGCCTTCAGCTCGCGCACTTTCCCGGGCAGGTTCGTTTCGCTCGCCATCACGAAATTACGGTCGCCGACCTCCGCGACGAAGCGCATCCCGGCGGGCGACTGGCCGGCAGCGACGATCATCGGCTGATGCTTGGGCAGCGGGAAGCACGCACAATCCTCGAGATTGAAGCTGTCGTTCTGGTAGGTGCAATAGCCTTTGGTCCACAGCTCCTTGAGCACCGAGACATAGTCCCGCGCGAGCTGGTAGCGCTGATCGTAATAATCGTCGCTCTTCCACATCCCCATCTGGGTATATTCCGGCTTGTTCCAGCCGGTGACGACATTGAGCCCGCAGCGGCCGTCGCTGATGTCGTCGATGGTCGCGACCATGCGCGCCACGATCGCCGGATGATGGGCCAATAATGTCACCGACGGGAACAGGTCGATCGTCTTGGTTTCGGCCGCCAGCCCGGCCATCAGGGTGAACGATTCGAGGCACGAATCCCAATAGCCGGTCTCGCCGCCGAAGCCGCGATACTTCATCATCGAGAGGACCATGTTGAAGCCGAGATCCTCGGCCTCGACGGTGATCTGCTTGTTATGCTCGAACGTCGGCTCGTACAGCGAGGTCGCTTTCGAGAGGATGTAGCCGTTCGACCCGTTTGGCAGAAATATCCCGTATTTCATCTCTTCCTCCCTGACCCGCCGGCCCGGCGACGATCCTGGCCGACCTCACGCCATCTTATTGAGTTCTCTCGCTTTTCTTGTACCAGTCGATGATCTCGCTGCCGGTCGCCAGCCACACGTCGCTGCGGCTGGTGATATGCTCGAGCGCGTTGGCGAAATGCTTGGCGCGGTGCGGATGGCCGATCAGGAACGGGTGCAGGCAAATCGACATCACCCGTCCCGATTTCGCGCCGTCTTCGTAGAGGACGTCGAACTGGTCCTTGATCATCGCGCTGAACGATTCGCCGCTGTGCCCGCCGCCAAGGAAGGCCGGGATGTCATTGATCTCCAGCGAATAAGGGATCGAATAGATCGGCCCGCTGCTTGTCTCCATCCGGTAAGGCTGCTCGTCGTTCACCCAGTCGCAGACATAGTCGACGCCGGCTTCCGCCAGCAGGTCGAGCGTGTTGCTCGTCTCGGTGAGCGCGGGGCCGAGCCAGCCGCGCGGCCGCTGGCCGGTGGCCTTGGCGATCGTGTCGAGGACTTCGGTGAGCTGCTGCCTTTCGACCTCCGGCTCCATGCCGGTGAACAGGCTCGAATTGTTCTTGCCGTGGCCCATATATTCCCAGCCCAGCTTCAACCCTTCCTCGATGATCCTAGGGTTCTCGCTGCAGACGTCCGAGTTCAGCGCGACGGTGCCGCGCACCCCGTAGCGGTGCATGATCTCCATCATCCGCCAGATCCCGACGCGCGGCCCGTAATCCCGCCACGAATAGTTGAGCACGTCGGGCGTGAGCGAGACGGTCGAGGCGACCAGCGAGGTCGACGGCCGGTCGAACAGGAAATGCTCGATATTGGGGATCACCCAGACCGCGAGCCTGGCGCCGTTCGGCCAGCTCAGCTTGGGGCGATCGACGATCGGCACGTAGGGAAAGCGGTCGTGCCTGGCTGCTGGAGAATCCTGGTTCATGCTCGATCTTCTCCGTTGAGATAATCAAGGGCCGTCGCGAGCGACACGACGTCGGCATATTTCCAGTGGAGATCGGCCAGGCTCTGCTCATGGGCGGCCTGCGACCTGTCCCCCACCGCCTCGCGGACGACGATCGGCCGAAAGCCGTACTGGATCGCATCGACAGCGGAGGCTCGGACGCAGCCGCTGGTCGTGCAGCCGGCGATAATGAGGGTGTCGACCGCATCAGTGACGAGCCGGGGCACGAGATCGGTGCCGAAGAAGCATGACGCATATTTTTTCGGCAGAAGCGCGTCGCCGGCCGTCTTGTCGAGACGCGGATCGAGCAGCGGACCATCGCCCTGCTCGACCAGGCTCGACATGCCTTTCATCTTCAGCGCCCAGACTCCCGCGTCCTTCAGCCCGGGATCGCTGTAGCTGACCGTCGTGAAGATGATCGGGGCGCCTCGCCGGCGCATCGCCTCGATCAGGCGATTCGTCGCTGCGATCTGGCTGTCGAGGTTCGAACCGAGCGGCCTCGCGGCGTCGGTGAACGCCATGATCAGATCGACCACCAGCAGCGCCGGGTGGGTGCCGAAACCGAGCGCCTGGCCGAAGCCGCGCTCCTCGAGGAACTGCTTGTCGCCGCGCTCCGCGCCGCTCATGCTTCACTCTCCCCGCCGCAGGCTGCCAGGCTATTTCGACCGCGCGGATCGGGAAAGTAACGTCTTCGGGCGCCAGACATCATTCATGCTCCCTCGAAATTTAAAAGTGCAGGAATTCCTCCGATAAACAGCGGCTGATCTTCGCCCGGCTTTGTCGGGTCGCTGCAAGATTCGAGATTGCACCCGTAAACGGCGGCAAGGTCAAGACCGCCCTCTCGCTTTGTGGAAGATGTTCTTTACATGAACCGGCGGGGCCGGTCCTGTTTCAGGCTAATCCTGGCCGGGCGATTTCGGCCGATCCCGATTATGCGAGCAGGTCGCGTGTTTTTGCCGTGGCGCTCGAGCGCAGCGAGGATTGCGCCGAACGGAGCGTTCCGCACGGCGTTTGCGACGGCAGTCAGGGGCGGTCCTCCGGCCGGCGCCGCGTGCCTCAGTCGCCGTTGCGGGTGATCCAGGCCCACATGCGCTCGATCACGCCGCCGGCGAATACCCTGCGTCCCTCGACCTCTTCCTGGCTCATCACGCCGGTGTCGGGAGCGAAGCCCATCGCCCTGACGTCGCGCTCGACCCGCGCGCTATCCTCGAGGAAGACGGCCATCGTCACCGCTTCGGCGAGCGTTCGCCCGGCCGTGATAGCGCCGTTGCCGCGCATGACGATGGCCGGCGCATCGCCCATCGTTTCGGCGAGCTTCGCGGCGCTCTCGTCGTCGCGCAGCAGCCGGGGATTGTCCCACAGCGGCGGGCACGGCGCGAAATAGGCGCCCATCCCGTGGCGGGGGCGCGGCGTGATCTTCTGGGTCGACAAGGTCATCACGTGCGGCGGTGTCGTCCGGCAGATGCCGCCGACGTCCGGCCGCAGCCGATAGATCGCCTGGTGGGCGCGGACTTCGCCGAGCACGCCTTCGGGGAGCGGGCCGTTGATCGGTACGATCGTCCCGGGCTCGTCGCGGATCATGCCCATCGGCATCGCCGCGCAGACCAGCAGATGCTCCGCATCGAGCCTCAGGCTGCAATGGCCGTAGGCATGGACCAGCCCCGCCCGCGCCAGCCCGCGCGCCGCCTGCCGAACCATTTCCTGCTGGTCTGAAGTCGCGCTCGTCATACTCTCTCCTTGGCCGCCGTTGGACGTGGCGACGCATGCTTTGGGTTGGACTGCCGGAATGGCTGCTGAATTCGACCTTGTCTGGCAGCGCCGCCTATGGCGCGATCCTGTGGCCGCCGAAAGGCATGATCGCCTCGGCGACGAGCCCGGCCAGCAGCGCCAGGACGATCGCCACGACCACCACTGCGACAGTATAGCCGACCGCCTTGTCCGCCGGAGCCTTCATCAGCCGCGGCAATCCAAGATAGAGCAGATAGACGCTGTACACCGCGCCGAGCAGCATGAAGATCCTGCCGACCGGCGGGAACAGGCCGGCAATCCCCGCGACCCACGAGGCGGTCATCGCATAAGCGGCGACCTTGGTCGCCTGCACGCGATTCTTGGTGCCGCCGAACGTCGGCGCCAGCGCATCGATGATCAACGCGCTGACGAAGACCGACAGGATCGCAGCGACATAATTGGTGATGGCGATACCTACAGCGTCGCCGATGCCGGGGCGATAGCTGTATCCCATCATGCTGAAGCCGAACAGCAGCAGGCCGATCGCGCCGCACAAGACGGATACCGCGGCAAGGACGAGCACCCATTGGCGGTAGATGGAGCCGACCGTCGCCGGCTCTTCGTCGATCCGCGCCCATTCTGCCTTGGGCTCGAGCAGGAGCCGTTTTACCCGTTCGACCAGCGGCGATGCGCTTGTGGGTGGTGTTGCCATCAGATCCCCCCTCTTTTGCGTTTCCCCAGTCAAGCACGTTCTTGAGCCCTGCTCAAGCGCCGTGTCCCGTCGCGCGATTGCACCGCCGCTGCTTGGTCACCATATCGGCTCCGAACACGGTTGCGGGGATAGTGCACACTCATGGAACAATGGCACGGGACGACGATCCTGGCGGTCAGGAAGAACGGCCAGGTGGTGATCGCCGGTGACGGGCAGGTGTCGCTCGGCCAGACGATCATCAAGCCCAATGCGCGCAAGGTGCGGCGGCTGGGCGGTGACGGATCGGTGATCGGCGGCTTCGCCGGTGCGACCGCCGACGCTTTCACCCTGTTCGAGCGGCTCGAGCGCAAGCTCGAGCAGCATCACGGACAATTGATGCGGGCCGCGGTCGAGCTCGCCAAGGATTGGCGCACCGACAAATATCTGCGCAATCTCGAGGCGATGATGATCGTCGCCGATAAGGACGTGACCCTCATCCTGACCGGCAACGGCGATGTGCTCGAGCCTTCGAGCGGCGTCGCGGCGATCGGCTCCGGCGGCAACTTTGCCCTCTCGGCCGCGATGGCGCTGGTCGATTACGAGGAGGATGCGGAGACGATCGCGCGCAAGGCGATGAAGATCGCCGCCGAGGTGTGCGTCTACACCAACGAAAATCTCATGATCGAGAAGATCGAGAACGCGGCCTGACCCTAGCTCCGGCCGCCTCTCGTCCTGACTGTTCATCAACGGGAACTTGAATTGAACGACTCTCTTACTCCGAAGGCCGTTGTCGCCGCTCTCGATGCTCATATCGTCGGCCAGATCGAGGCCAAGCGCGCCGTCGCGGTCGCGCTCCGCAACCGCTGGCGACGTCAGCGCCTCAGCGACGATCTGCGCGACGAGGTGACGCCGAAGAACATATTGATGATCGGCCCGACCGGCTGCGGCAAGACCGAGATCTCGCGCCGGCTGGCGAAGCTCGCCGACGCCCCGTTCGTCAAGGTCGAGGCGACCAAGTTCACCGAGGTCGGCTATGTCGGACGCGACGTCGAGCAGATCGCACGCGATCTCGTCGAGGAGGCGGTGCGCCTCGAGAAGGATCGCCGCCGGCTCGCGCTCAAGGACGCGGCCGAGGAAGCGGCGATGGAGCGGCTGCTCGACGCGCTGACCGGCAAGGGCGCCAGCGAAGCGACGCGCGAGAGCTTCCGTCGGCGCTTCCACGACGGCCATCTCGAGAGCGCCGAAGTCGAGATCGAGGTCAGCGAGGCTCCGTCCACGCCGTTCGAGATCCCCGGCATGGGCGGCCAGGTCGGCATGATCAACCTCGGCGACATCATGGGCAAGGCGCTCGGGCAGCAGCCGCGCAAGCGCCGCCGCCTCAAGGTCAACGAGGCATGGAGCCGGCTGGTCGAGGAAGAGGCCGACAAAAGGCTCGACCAGGACGACGTCAACCGCACCGCGCTGGCCGATGCCGAGGCCAACGGCATCGTCTTCCTCGACGAGATCGACAAGATCGCGGTCAGCGACGTGCGCGGCGGATCGGTCAGCCGCGAAGGCGTCCAGCGCGACCTGCTGCCGCTGATCGAGGGCACCACCGTCGCGACCAAATACGGGCCGATGAAGACCGACCATATATTGTTCATCGCGAGCGGCGCGTTCCACATCGCCAAGCCCAGCGACCTGCTTCCCGAGCTGCAGGGACGCCTGCCGATCCGGGTCGAGCTCAAGGCGCTGACCGAGGAGGATTTCGTGCGCATCCTGCAGGACACGCAGGCAAGCCTCACCGAGCAATATCGCGCTTTGATCGCCACCGAAGGCGTCGAGGTCAGCTTCACCGACGACGGCATCAGGGCGATCGCCCGCATCGCCGCCGAGGTGAACAGCCAGATCGAGAATATCGGGGCGCGGCGCCTGCAGACGGTGATGGAGAAATTGCTCGAGGACATCAGCTTCGACGCCGAGGAACGCAGGGGCGAGGAGATCAGGATCGATGCGGCCTTCGTCGACCGGCAGCTCGCGGCCGTGGCGCGCAACACCGATCTCAGCAAATATGTGCTCTAAACCGGGGAAAGCCCGGCAATCGGGCTAGAAGGGCAGCTTCACGCCCACCTGAGCGCCGCTGCGAACCCGGTTGTTGCGCGCGCTGCTCATCCGCGCACCGCCGTAGATCCGGGGCTTGCGGTCAGCCGCCTTGGCGGCGGGCTTGCGCGTACCGGCCTTCGCGCGGCCTTGCGGGGTCTGCGGTGGGAGGAGCGACCATTTGGTCGGCAGGACGTCCGCATCGCCGGGCAGCGCGGCCTCGGTCGAGGTCGGCGCCTGCTCCGGCGCAATGCTCGGCCCGGCTGCGCGAGCCGGCGCCGCAAGCGCCGCCGCGAACGATGCCAACAGAAGCAACCGCGCCTTTCTCATCCTGCTTCCTCATCAGCTCCAACGTTCCGGGCCTTATAGCATGCGACGCAGCGATTGTGATCTCCTTCGTTGAACGACAGCTGAGCAGCCCCCCTGCCGCACGGGCCAGGACCTTGCCGGCCTTGATCGTGCGCGACAAACTCGCCACATGGGACTCATGCTGATCGAGACTGAAAGCACGCCCAATCCGGCGACGCTCAAATTCCTGCCCGGCCAAGAGGTTATGGCCAGCGGAACGCGCGACTTCGCCACTCCCGAAGAAGCGGAGGCTTCGCCGCTCGCCAACGCGATCTTTTCGACCGGCGATGTCGAAGGCGTCTTCTTCGGCCGCGATTTCATCTCGGTGACGGCGGCGCCCGGCGTCGAATGGACTCATCTCAAGCCCCAGATATTGTCGGTGCTGCTCGATCATTTCTCGAGCGGTGCGCCGCTGTTCAACGCGGCCAGCGCGGCCGCGATCGGCGTTCCCGCTCCGGAAGATTTCGAGGATGACCCGGAAGATGCGGACGTCGTCGAGCAGATCCGCGACCTCATTGAGACGCGGGTGCGGCCGGCGGTCGCCCAGGATGGCGGCGACATCGTCTATCGCGGCTTCAAGGCCGGCACGGTCTATCTCGCGATGCATGGCGCCTGCTCGGGCTGTCCTTCATCGGCAATGACGCTCAAGCAGGGCATCGAAGGCCTTCTCAAACATTATGTGCCCGAGGTCGAAGCGGTCGAAGCGGTGTGATGCCATTGCTGCGCCCGCCGACCGCGTGACTCTCGACGACGATTTGTGAGCCGCATTCCGGCGCGGCGCCCGGTGCACCCACCAAGCTTTTAGGGTTCCATTTGCGATGCTGCTGGTCATCGACAGCGCCACTGCCGCCTGCTCGATAGCGTTGATCGAGGGAGATCGGCTCGTCGACGAGCGGCATGCGCTGGTCGGCCGCGGCCATGCCGAACATCTGCTGCCGATGATCGAGAGCCTGCTCGGCACGCGGCGGCCGGCGGCGATTGCGGTCGATTGCGGGCCCGGTAGCTTCACGGGATTGCGCGTCGGCCTCGCCGCGGCGCACGGACTCGCGATCGGCTGGCAGGTGCCGCTCTCGGGCTACAGCTCGCTGGCGGTCATCGCTGCTGCGGCCCCACCCGCCGAGAGCCGGACCGGCGATGGTGGAGACGATCAAGTGGCGGTTGCGCTGCACGGCGGACATGGGCAAATCTTCGTGCAGACCTATGACCGCTCACCCCTTGCCGCCCGCGACGAGCTTCGCTCGCTTGCCCCCGAGGATGCGGCGGCGGTCATCACGGCGCAGCTCGTGATCGGCTCCGGCGCAGAGGCGCTCGTCGCGGCGCGCGGGTGGGGCCAGGCCGCCGAGGCGCTGCCGCGCGCAGCCGACGTGCGCCTGCTTCCGCTGGCGCTGCGCACCATGCCGCCGCGGCCGCTCTACGGGCGCGCGCCCGATGCCCAACCGCTCGATCCCAAGCCGCTCGATGCCCAGCCGCTCGAGGCAAAGCCGCTCGAGGCAAAGCCCTCCGAGCCCGGGGCCGTGGCATGAGCAAGGCGCACCAGATCACATTGTGCGATGGAGGCCTGGCCGACCTCGACTCTGTGATGACGGTGATGCGCGACAGCTTCAATCCCGCCTTCGGTGAAGCATGGACCGCGCCGCAATGTTCGGGCTTGCTGCCGATGCCCGGGGTCTGGCTGACCTTGGCGCGGGACGAGGACGAGGTGATCGGTTTCGCGCTCGGCCGCATCGTGATTCGCGAAGCGGAGCTTTTGCTGCTCGCGGTGCGGAACGATTGGCAGCGCGCGGGCATTGGCCTCTTGCTGATCGACGGCTTCACCGGTAACGCGCTGCGGCGCGGCGCGGAGCGCATGCATCTCGAAGTCCGCGATGGAAATCATGCGGTTAAGCTATACAATCGAGCTGGCTTTCAGGAAGTCGGCCGCCGCAAAAACTATTACAGAGGTCCCGACGGCAAAGTGTACGACGCACTAACCCTATCGAAAGATGCAAAAAATAGCGCGGCATGACAGGATTTCTCTTGTAAATCGCACCGGATCGGACCAATTGCCGCGCAGGAGCAATCCCTCTCCCATCACAAACCGATAGAGCTTAGCATGGAAAACACCGAAAACCTGGACGAGACCTTGATCACTCTTACTGCGGACATCGTGTCGGCGCATGTCAGCAACAATAGTGTCGCGGTCAATGACCTCCCGGTTCTGATTCAGAATGTCCACAGCGCGTTGACTGGCCTCGGCAGCCGCTCGGAAGAGCCCGAAGTCAAGCAGGAGCCGGCCGTTTCGGTGCGCTCGTCGATCAAGCCCGACTACATCGTCTGCCTCGAAGACGGCAAGAAGCTGAAGATGCTCAAACGGCACCTGATGACCCACTATCAGATGACCCCTGACGAATATCGCCAGAAGTGGGGCCTCAATTCGGACTATCCGATGGTTGCCCCCAATTATGCCGAGCAGCGCCGTTCGCTGGCCAAGAAGATCGGCCTCGGCACCAAGCGCCGGCGTACCGCGAAAAAATAAGCGGCCGAAACGTAATCGGCCAAAGAGTCAATGCGGAGCCCGCCTTGGGCTCCCTCCGCTTTGAAATACATCCGCTTATGGTCTAAGGCCCGAGGCATATGACCCGCAGGATCGACATCGAAGCATTGTGCCACGAGAAGGGCCTCCGCATCACCGAGCAGCGTCGAGTCATCGCGCGCGTGCTCTCCGAGGCGGAGGACCATCCCGACGTCGAGGCGCTCCATGCGCGTGCCTCCGCGATCGACAGCGGCATCTCGATCGCGACAGTCTACCGGACGGTGCGTCTGTTCGAGGAAGCCGGCATTTTGGAGCGCCACGATTTCGGCGACGGCCGCGCGCGCTACGAAGCCGCCGCCGAGGTGCATCACGACCATCTGATCGATGTCGTGACCGGCAATGTCATCGAATTCGTCGACGACGATCTCGAGACGCTCCAGCGCCGCATCGCCGAGAAGCTCGGCTTCAGGCTCGTCGACCACCGCATGGAATTGTACGGCGTCGCGCTCGACCGCAATAAATAGGCTGTTCCCCGGCGTGCAGCGGGCCTTGCGCCGTTCTGCCGCCCGCCGCTCGCGCCTACAAGATGGATGCGAACGGTGAGAGCCGCATCCCGCGTGCTCGCGATCGTCGCTGCGATGATGGCTGGCCTCATCCTCCACCACCTCTGGCTGCTGTTCGGCCGGCGCTCGCCGTGGCCGCCGCGTTTCCTCGCCTTCGTCGGGTGGACGGCCGGAATGCGCCCGCGGGTCGTCGGCACCCCGTTGCGCGACCACGTCCTGTTCGTCTCCAACCATCTCAGCTGGCTCGACATCATGCTGATCGCCGACGCGACCGGTTCGGCTTTCGTCTCCAAGGACGATGTCGCGCGCTGGCCCTTGATCGGCTGGCTGGCGCGGCTCAACGACACCGTGTTCGTGGCGCGCACCGATCGCCGCGACGTCCATCGGCAGGCCGAAGCGCTGCGGGGCGCGCTCGCCTCCGGCCGGCCGGTCGCGTTGTTCCCCGAAGGCACCACCGAGGGCGGGCGCGACGTGCTGGGGTTCCGCGCAAGCCTGCTCGCGGCGGTGGTCCCGCCTCCGCCCGGCGTTCGGGTCCAGCCGGTTGCGATCGACTATGGCGAGGCGGCGCACGACATCGCCTGGGTCGGCGGCGAAGGGGCCGCAGCCAATGCGATGCGCATCCTGTCACGGCCGGGCACGACACCGGTGACGCTCAAATTCCTGACGCCGATCGATCCCGCCACGATGCCGAGCCGCAAGGCGCTCGCCCAAGCCGCGCGCGACGAGATCGTCGCCCAGCTGGACCGGGATTTGCGCGATGCTTCCGCCGACTCGCGCAATCGCCTATAGGCGCCCGATGAAGCAACCCAAGACCTTCCACATCAAATCGTTCGGCTGCCAGATGAACGTCTACGACGGCGCGCGCATGGCCGAGCTGCTCGAAGACGAAGGCATGGCTGCGGCCCAGAGCGACGACGCCGATCTCGTCGTGCTCAACACCTGCCACATCCGCGAGCGCGCCGCCGAGAAAGTCTATTCGGACATCGGCCGCCTCAAGCGCGACGACGGATCGCGGCCGATGATCGCGGTCGCGGGCTGCGTCGCGCAGGCCGAGGGCGCCGAAATCCCGCGCCGCGCGCCGAGCGTCGACATCGTCGTCGGCCCCCAGGCCTATCACCGGCTGCCCGAGCTGATCGCTGAGGCCGGCGGCGGCCGGCGCGGGCTCGACATGGCGCTCGCGGCGGAGACCAAGTTCGGGGCGCTGCCGCCGCGCCGCCGCCAGGGCCCGAGCGCTTTCCTGACGGTGCAGGAAGGCTGCGACAAATTCTGCACCTATTGCGTCGTCCCCTACACGCGCGGCGCCGAGATCTCGCGCCGGTGGGGCGCGATCGTCGACGAGGCCAAGGCGCTGATCGACATGGGCGCGCGCGAGATCACCTTGCTCGGCCAGAATGTGAATGCGTGGCGCGGCGAAGATCCGGCCGGGCGTGCGCAAGGCCTCGACGGGCTGATCCGCGCGCTCGACGCTCTGCCGGGGCTCGATCGGATCCGCTACACCACCAGCCATCCCGCCGACATGACCGACGGCCTGATCGAGGCGCATCGCGACGTCGCCAAGCTGATGCCGTTCCTCCACCTCCCGGTCCAGTCGGGCAACGACCGGATCCTCAAGGCGATGAACCGCAGCCATACCAGCGCGAGCTACCGCGCGATCATCGACCGGGTTCGCGATGCCCGCCCCGACATGGCGATCTCGGGCGATTTCATCGTCGGCTTTCCCGGCGAGAGCGACGTCGAGTTCGACGACACGCTCAAAATTATCGAGGCGGTGAACTACGCGCAGGCTTACTCGTTCAAATATTCTCCGCGGCCGGGCACTCCCGCCGCCGCGATGGATGAGCAGGTGGCGCCGACCCTGATGGATGAAAGATTGCAGCGGCTGCAGGCGCTGATCGACTCGCAGCAATATGCCTTCAACCAGGCGTCGGTCGGGCTGCGCACGCAGATCCTGATCGAAAGGCAGGGCCGCAAGCCTGGCCAGAAGCTCGGCAAGTCGCCGTGGCTGCAGTCGGTTCATCTCACGACCGAGGCGCCAATCGGCGCGATCGTCGACGTCGAAATCGCCGCTGCCGGTCCGCACAGCCTGGCCGGTGCCGAATTGATCCAAGTCGCCGCCTGATGGCCCAGAAACGTCCCGCCGAGCCCGCCGGCCCCCGCGCCAGGCTCGAGATCGAGTTCGATCAGCCGCATCTGCTCGGGCCGCTGTTCGGCGAGTTCGACCGCAACCTCGTCGCGATCGAGGATCGGCTCGGCGTCTATATCGCGGCGCGCGGCAACCGTATCCAGATCGAGGGCGAGCCCGAGGCGGCGGCGCGCGCGCGCGACGTGCTGACCGGTCTCTACAACCGCCTCGACCACGGCCAGGACATCGACGCCGGCGCGGTCGAGGGCGTGATCGCCATGTCCGGCCAGCCGGTGCTCGAAGGCATCGTCGGCAGCGACGTCTCCGAGCCGCCCAAGGTCATGATCCGGACGCGCAAGAAGACGATCGTGCCGCGCTCGAAGACGCAGGTCGCCTATATGGAGGCGCTGGCGCGCGACGATCTCATCTTCGCGCTCGGGCCGGCCGGCACGGGCAAGACCTATCTCGCGGTCGCGCAGGCGGTGCAGCAGTTGATCGGCGGTTCGGTCGATCGGCTGATCCTCTCGCGGCCGGCGGTCGAGGCGGGCGAGCGGCTCGGCTTCCTGCCCGGCGACATGAAGGAAAAGGTCGATCCCTATCTCCGGCCGCTCTACGACGCGCTCTACGACATGCTGCCCACCGAGCAGGTCGAGCGGCGCATCGCCAGCGGCGAGATCGAGATCGCGCCGATCGCCTTCATGCGCGGCCGCACCCTCTCCGATGCGTTCATCATCCTCGACGAGGCGCAGAACACCACCCCGCAGCAGATGAAGATGTTCCTCACCCGCTTCGGCATGCGCAGCCGGATGGTGGTGTGCGGCGATCCGCTGCAAGTGGATCTGCCCAACCCCGGCATGTCGGGCCTCGCCGACGCCGTCGGCAAGCTGGAAGGCATCCCGAAGATCGCGACCGTCCGCTTCGGGCCTTCGGACGTCGTCCGCCACCCGCTCGTCGGCCGCATCGTCGAGGCCTATGAAGGCCCTTCGGCATGATCGTCATCGAGAGCGACAGCGACGGAGATTGGGACAGTCGCACCGATTGGCACGCGCTTGCCGAGAAAGCCGCGCGCGCGGCGGTCGCGTGCAGCCGCTACGGAGCGCTGCTCGACAGCGCGCTCGACGCGGAGATCTCGGTCAAGTTCACCGACGACGCGCAGGTGCGGGCGCTGAACGCCGCCTATCGCTCGATCGACAAGCCGACCAACGTCCTGTCGTTTCCGATGATCGAGCCCGAGCTGCTTGCGCCCCTGGTCGAAGCCGATGGCGGGGAGATATTGCTTGGCGATCTCGTCCTCGCGCACGGCGTTTGCGCGCGCGAGGCCGCGGCCAAGCAGATTGCAATCGAGGCGCATGCCGCGCATCTGGTTGTGCATGGCGTTCTCCATCTGCTCGGCTATGATCACGAAAGCGGCGACGAGGATGCCGAGGCGATGGAAGCGCTCGAGCAGCAGGCGCTGGCAGCGATCGGCGTCTCCGATCCTTATGCGGTGACAGAGGTGCAAACCTAAGCAAGATGGCCGACGGCAGTACGAACAACGCCCGCGGCAACGGGGGCAGTTTCTGGAGCGGGCTCCGCACCTTCCTCTTCGGCGATGACGAGGCGACGCTCCGCGACCAGATCGAGGAAGCGATCGAGAGCCATGAGGGCGAAGCGCCCAAGGTCGGCGATCTCTCGCCGGTCGAGCGGCAGATGCTGCGCAACCTTCTCCATTTCGGCGAGCGCACGGTCGACCAGGTGTCGGTGCCGCGCGGCGACATCATCGCGGTGCCGAGCACGATCAGCTTCGACGAGCTGGTCGCCGCATTCGTCGACGCCGAGCACAGCCGCCTGCCGGTCTACGAGGAGAGCCTCGATCATGTCATCGGCATGGTCCATATCAAGGACGTGTTCCGGCTGACCACGACCGGCGCCGAGCCGCCCGAGGACATCAGGACATTGCTGCGCGTGCCCTTGTACGTGCCCGAGTCGATGGGCGTGCTCGACCTGCTCGCGCGGATGCGCGCCGAGCGCGTGCACCTCGCCATCGTCGTCGACGAGTTCGGCGGCACCGAGGGCTTGGTGACGATCGAGGATCTCGTCGAGGAGATCGTCGGCGAGATCGAGGACGAGCATGACGAGGAGACGCCCGGCATGCTGACCCTGCTCGACGATGGTGTCTGGGACGCCGACGCGCGCGCCGAGCTCGAGGATGTCGCCGACCTGATCGATGCGCGGCTGGCGATGGTCGAGGAGGATGTCGACACGCTGGGCGGCCTCGCCTTCGTCCTCGCCGGCCACGTGCCGCAGCAGGGTGAGATCGTCGAGCACCCGAGCGGCTGGCGCCTCGAGGTCACCGACAGCGATCATCGCCGGGTCAACCGCCTGCGGCTGCACGCCCCGGCCGAGACAATGCTCGCCGGCGAGGATTGATCCGCCTCCGGGCAGGCGGCTTTATTCCGCCGCCAGCAGACTTTCCGCGCCGCCGAGATCGACGCTGACCAGCCGGCTCACGCCCTTTTCGATCATCGTCACTCCGAACAGGCGATGCATGCGGCTCATCGTCACCGCATTGTGGGTGACGATCAGGTAACGGGTGTCGGTCTCGGCGGCCATACGGTCGAGCAGGTCGCAGAAGCGCTCGATATTGGCGTCATCAAGCGGCGCGTCGACTTCGTCGAGGACGCAGATCGGCGCCGGATTGGTGAGGAACAAAGCGAAGATCAGCGCCACCG
>Ga0255338_1003770_pt1 | contig 17287 bp, 15 predicted proteins | sample MeOH1_35cm_T4_19_FD_203715 | JGI IMG/M metagenome (GOLD analysis project Ga0255338, IMG submission 203715) | Sandy soil microbial communities from University of British Columbia, Vancouver, Canada - MeOH1_35cm_T4_195 | ecosystem: Engineered > Artificial ecosystem > Sand microcosm > Unclassified ...
GAGTAAGATGGCCGGCAACCAATTGCCATTGCTGTCTTGCATCGTGCCGCTCTGGCTGGTGAAGAGCATGTGCAACTGGGAAGAGACTCGGGAGGTCCTCCCGGCTATCGGCGTAGCGGGCGGATCCTTCGCGATCTGCCAGTTTTTCTTCGCGCACTCGAAGGCCTTCGCCCTCACCGACCTTGCCGGAGGCCTCATCTCGCTCGTAGTGACCGCCATCTTCCTGCACTACTGGAAGCCAAAGCGGATCTGGCGTTTTGAGATGTATCCCGAGCGCTGCTTCAGTTCGCCCAAGGAGGACAAGGCAAAGAAGGACACAGCGAAGCACAAGTCAGCGCACGGAGAAGTCGATCCCGAAGCGATCAAGCCGTTCGTGCCGGCCGGTAAGATGGCCCCGAAGGACGTGCTCTGGGGTTGGGCGCCCTACATGATCCTGTGCGTCCTGATGGTGGTCGTGGGCACCCAGAAGGATGTCATTAACAAGTGGGAAGTGGGGCCGATTCACGCGGCGTACAAGATCCCGATCGTTGGCCTCCATCAACAGGTACAGCGAACGCCGCCGGTGGTCCCAGAGGGCGAGAAGCCGGAAGACGCGGTCTTCAACTTCAACTGGGCCACCATGCCCGGCACGTCGATCCTCCTGACTGCCTTCGTCACCCTCGGCCTGTACCGGGTGTCCGGAGCGCAGTTGAAGAAGGTGGTGAAGCGCACCGCCGACCAGATGGCCTTGCCGGTTCCGACCATCGTTTGTATGTTGGGGATGGCGTACGTAACACGCTACGCGGGTCTGGACGCTACGATGGGCCTGGCATTCAGGCACTCCGGCGCCCTCTATCCGTTCTTCGCTGCCATTCTCGGCTGGCTGGGGGTGTTCCTGACGGGCACCGATGCCGGGAGCAACGCGCTCTTCGGCAGCCTCCAGCTCATCACCGCGACACAGCTCGGACTCAGCCCGGTACTCATCACCGTGGCCAACTCAACCGGTGGCGTGATGGGTAAGATGATCGACGCGCAGAGCATCTGCGTCGCCACGGCCGCCACCAACCGCCTGGGTACGGAAGCGGACATCTTTAAGTGGGTGGTGTGGCACAGCGTGATCCTCGCCTCCATCGTCGGGCTGATCGTCATGCTGCAGGCCTATGTGTGGCCGTTCACGCTGATGGTCCCGGCCATGCCGTAGAGGCTTGGGCCAACCATGCCGGATCCTGTCGGCATTCCGTAGAATATGGGAGAGCAAAGCCCGCGCGATCGAGGTTGCCGCGGGCTTTGCCATACGGCTGGAGGCGGCGATGCGCTTGGCGGCCCCCGCAGTTCCAAAGGATTGGCAGCTTCAGCGGCTGCCAGACGGCAGCGCTCGAGCCACCATCACGCGACAGCCCGTAGGGTGGGTCGCTGGGCTGTTTCTTGCCCTCGCGCTCCCGTTTCTCTCATTCCTGATCTTCCTGGCGAGCAGCGGTCTGCTGATGTGGACGATTGCACTCGCATTGCTTCTGGCTTTGCTCGTCCATCTAATCGACCGGATCGTTCACGGAGCATTGGGAACGGAGGCGTGGCACTTCTCCGACTTGGGATTGAGCACCCGCAAGACCGTTCTCGGGATTACCTGGTGGAATGCGGACTACTTCCGCGGCACACTGAGCATCGCGAGCGAGGAGAGCGGAATCTGGGACTTACGTTTCCAGGATCGCGGGGACCTCTACTCCTTGTTCCGCAGCGATGCGCTGGACGACGTGCTCGGAATGGCTGCGTTTCTAGAAGAGGAGTTGGGATGGCCACTCCAGGTTCCGGAGAACGTACCGATGTTCTTCCGCCAGGCCGTGGAGAACGCACTTGCCGCGCATGACGAGGAGCGCATCCGGCTTCTGCTGCAGGACGAGCGCAGCGTGGCCATGTTGGCACGGGAATGCGGACCTCTTTACCGGCGCCGGCTTCGCGAGATTCTGACGACACTGGAGGCGGAGACGGCACTGCTTACGGGCATCGCCGAGCAGGCAGGGCCTGAGGCGCGCGCCGGTGCGGTGGAGCTGCTCGGAGAGCTTGACGATTTAGATGCGCTCCCGGTGCTGCGGCGGGCATTAGCGGATTCGTCGGGTCAGGTGCGTGTGCGCGCGGCTCAGGCGCTTGGCCGCAGGCGGGACATGGCGTCGGTGCCGGCCCTCTGTGCCGCGCTTCAATATGCACCGGATCTGCGAGGTGCGGCGGTCTACGCCCTGGGCGAAATCGGCGACGGAAGCGCACTGGACGCCCTGGCGGCCCTGTTGGTCGGCCCGGGGCGCATTGCGGATGCAGCTGGCCGGCAACTGACACTCCGCGCGTTGGGTCAGCTCAAAGACCCGGCGGCCATCCCGATCCTTGCGGTGGCGGTGCGGGACACGGAGCCGGCGGTACGGGAGACGGCTGCTGACGTACTCGGGATAATCGGCGGAAGTGCGGCCGTGGCCCCACTCGCTTCTGCACTGGCGGATCCAGCGGAGCGCGTGGCGCTGCGGGCGGTGATGTCGCTGGGCCGCATTCGCGATCCGCGAGCGCTTCAGGCGCTCGCCGACGCATTGACCGATGACCGATTCGAGCTCCGGGCGTCCGCCGCTCGTGCCCTGGCCCTGATCGGCGACGAGGTGGCGGTGCAGGCGCTCTGTCGGGCGCTGAATGACCCGGCCGAGGCCGTTCGTTATGAGGCGGCGGCCGGATTACAGCGGGTCGTCAAGCACCGCAGCGTGATGCCGATTCAGATACGGGCCGTGCTCCCACTGCTCCGGCGCCTGTGCTCGCCCCTCTCCACCGAGCCTGCGGACGTTAAATATGCCTGCCATGAAGCGATTCAGCAGATCGAACGGGCCACAGCCAGCGTCAAACAGCTTCCACTCCCCGCAAATGGGTTGTCTATGGAACCTGAATTCCTCCCGCTCCCTGCCAACCAGATCGCACTCGGCACGGGCGTAGAAGCAGCGGAGTGGGTGACTGCGTTCTGCCGGTATTCGGACTGCAATCTGTGAGATTTGCCGTACCCGAGCTTCCCAAGCGCTGGAAGTTGCAGCGCAGCATGGACGGTCTGGCTACGCTGGAGGCTCCTAGTTCCGCGCTAGGGAAATTGACCCCCGCGGTCATCATCTCGTCTGCCCTTTCCTTTCTGGTCTATGCGCCCGCGTTCTTGCTCGTCTGCAGCTTCTACCTGTTCCAACTCTGGCAGGGTCGAGAGATCTGGCATTTCTCGGCGACGGGAATCCGGATCCGCAGCACCCTCCTCGGCATTACCTGGCGGACCCGTGCCTTCGCGAACCGGACGTTGAGCGTCGCTCAGAGAAGTGGGGGGTTCTGGGAGTTACGGCTTCACGAGCCTGGGGATTACAGTACGCGCTATCGAAGCGACAAACTACCGGAGGTGCTGGCCCTCGCCGCCTTCCTAGCGGAAGAATTGGGCTGGCGTGAGGATCAGCCGGACGTCGTACCTCCCTGCTTCCGTCCAGCGCTCAACCTGGCGTGGATGGAGAGTGATGACACTCGGCTGCGACTGCTGCTTGCTGATCCCCGGTGCGTGCCGGTGGTGATGCAAGCGTGGCTTGAGGCAAGTCCCGTAATGCGGATCCGCATCAAGTCCAAGCTGGCCGCGATCGAGCCAGAGGCTTCCTGGCTCACGAAGGCGGTCGAGGCGGGACCTGCTGCCAGCCAGTCGCTGGTCATCGAGATCTTGAGCGGGTTGGGCGAGCCACGGATCCTGCCGGCACTCAGGCGATTGCTGGCCGGCCCTCCGGGTGAAGCCCGGACCCAGGCAGTAGTAGCGCTCGGTCAGATGCGAGATACCGAAGTGGTGCCCGTCCTATGCGAAGCACTACGTTTCGAGCCCGGCTTGTGGTTTGCCGCGGTGGCGGCGCTGGGCATGATCGGAGACTCCCGGGCTGTGCCTCCGTTGTCAGAGCTTCTGAATGATCTGGTGCAGGGGAATGAGGCAGACCTTCGGCAGCAGATCGTAGTCGCGCTCGGAAAGCTTCGGGATCCTGCGGCGATCCCGGCGTTGGCCAACGCGCTGCACGACCCGGATGTGAATGTCCGCGCCAGCGCCGTCGACGCGCTGGGCAAGTCGGGACGGGCAGAAGCGGTACTGCCGCTCCTACAGGCATTTCTCGACCGAAGCCCGGAAGTGGCCGGCAAAGCCGTGACCGCTCTGGGAATAATACGGGATCCACGCGCGGTCGAGCCCCTAACCTATGCTCTTCGCAGCGGCGCCCCGGAACTCCGGGTGCGTTTGGTTCAGGCGTTGGCGGAGATAGGCGGCGCAGTGGTCGTGCCTGTTCTGTGCCGTAGCCTGGACGACCCAAACGGCCGCGTTGCAAGGGAGGCCGCACTCGGGCTCGCACGCCTCGCACGGAGCAGTCCCACCCTACCCATTCAGTTACGTTCCGCCTTGCCCCATCTGAAGCGCCTCGGCGGCACCTTCTCGAACGAGACGCCAGAGGTCAAGCGGGCCTGTGGGGATGCGATTCGCTGGATCGAGGCCGGCACCGGTTCCATTAAGCAGCTACCTCTGCCTGCCGAAACGGAGCCGCTCCACCCCCACACGCTCCCCCTCCCTGCCTCTGATTCCGAGCAATTAGCTCGTTCCGGTGCCCTTAATCCCCAGTTGAACGCCGCGGATGGCGATCTCCAGGAACTCACGGGCTCGCAAGGCTAGGGCGTCCACCTCTTCAGCACGGGTGGCAGGTGGGAGGAGTGGCGCGGAGATGTTCTCGCAGCAGAGGGGCAGCTTTGGATCCCGGCCTGCCGGTGTCCGGGCGACCGCGTGCAGCAGCTTGTAATGGTCGATCTCTCCGAAGCCGGGACCACAGTCCTCGTCTTTCGGGAAGTTGCGATGGTCTTTGATGCAGAAGCTCCGCACCTCGTCCACGCAGCTCTTCAGGTCGGGGATCGGGTCCACGTTCAGATAATCCATCACGTTCCCCGCGTCAAAGCATACCTTGACCGCAGGGTCGGCCAGCTCCCGGGTGAACTTGGCGCAGGCCGCTCCAGTTCCCGTTTCGCCGCCGTGCTGCTTGATGACCAGCGTAACCCCGGCCGAGCGGGCGAGTGGCGCCAGCACGCGAAAGCGCTCCAGCCAGCGCGGATAGGCCCCGTTCTCCGTGTGGCCGAAGGTGAGGACCTGGGGCATGCCCGCCGCGTGTGCCTGTTCGATCCTCCGCTTGAGCACCTCCAACGCGTCCGGATGCTCCGGGTAGACCATCGAGAACATCATCAGCGGCTGCAGGCCCAGGTCCCGGCAGCGGTCGCCCAGGCGCTTAGCTTCGGTGGCGGGTGCGTCCTTCGCCAGTACCGGGACCTTCCGCCCGTCCGTTTCCAGGTGCTCGGTGCCCCAGGCGACGTAGCGGTAGCCGCTCCTGGCGATGCCTTCGAGGGCGCGCTGCAGCGGAAAGGCGCGGTAGACGTAGGTCATGCAGGCGACCTGGAACTGCGTGGGCACCGGATCGGCCGCGCGAGCCGGTTTGAGAGGCAGGAACGCGCCAAGCCCGCCTGCCAGCAGGCGCCGGCGATCGATCCGCAGTAAATCAGGACGTGAGCTCATTGAAGACCTCGCACGGGAAAAGATGGGACCATCCTACCGTGGAGCCGCTGCCAGCCGGCGCCGGTGATAAAATCCCCTACTAGTCTCATTATTTACAGGAGCTTCGCAGATGGCTGATAACGGTAAGCAAACAATCAAGGTACGCACCTCAAGCCATTCCGATGTGGCCACGACTCCCGCGTCTAAAGCCTACCAAGCCGCGCAGACGATGCGCCAGTTCGGCGACTCACTGGTGGAGCAACTCCGGCAGGCCAATGCCCCGGTGCGCCTGGGAACCGTTTTGGAAGAGTGGATCTCCACGGATGACGGCATTGTACACGAACTTAGCGTTGAGATTGCGCCGGCCGAGTAATCCACAGGCTCGCATCGCCTGATCAGGCCCGTCCCTTACAACAGACCAGAGACGGAAAACCGGAGACGGACGATGGCGCGCTTGCGCTGCTATTGCCCCGGGTAGAACGAACTTGATGATCTGCACGTGTGTGCGGTAGATGGATCGGTTCGGGCTGCGAGGCAGGGCATGCGTATTCAAGAGCTGTTAGGGATGCCGGTGGTGGCCGTAGACCGCGGGGTTCGCCTCGGCACCGTCAAGGGTGTCGAGCTGGACCCCAACCTGGGTCGGATCCGTTATCTCCGGATCAACGCGGACGACCGCCGGCCGGATGGCGTGATTCCCTGGGAGACACTGCGCTCCATCGGGCGCGATGCCGTCACCGTCGAATCCCCCAGCGCCCTCCAGGAGACGATTCCGGGTGCGGACTGTGACCGGATGATCTCCCATTTTGGTGATCGTCCGGTCGTGACGGAAAGCGGCAGCCGCATCGGCACGATTACGAGTTACGAGCTCGACCCTACGACTGGTGTCATTACGAACTACCACGTCGCACTCAGCGGGCTCCTCAATCGCCTGACCCGCCGGGACGTAGAGTTTCCCCAGGCCGCGATCCGCAGCGTGGGTGTCGACGCCGTCATCGTGTCTGATGCAGTCTTGCCCGCTGCGGCCGCCTAGCCCTAGCTCAGCAAAACAGCGGCGATCACCTCGCAGATGCCCAGCACCACGCCCGTGGCGAAGATCGCCGCCGCCACGTTTCGGTTTTCACACACCTCGCGCCGGACGTCAAAGCGGGTGGCAAGCTCCAGGAGCTTGAAGGCGCCGATCACCAGGCCAATGGCGAGCAGGCTGAAGAAGATCGCCGCAAAGACCTGATCCCAAAAGGGTCGCGAGCGGGCCACGTTAGAGGGTCCCGGCGCGATTTGCGCGGCGGTGGCCGCGGAAGTTACCAGGGTGAGGGCCAGTCCCCCAAGGAAGCTTCGGAGCCGCATCGACACTTCTCCCGACCGGATTCGAGCTGCTTTCGCCAGAGTGGTCGCTTACCTGTCAAAGTAGCGTGTCGGGGCTCGAATTACCTGCTTAATCTTCGGGTTTGTTACCGTTGCTGCTGAGCTGGCCCACGAGGCAAAACGTGGTGAATTGTCGCGGCCTCGACTCTAAGGCAATGAGAGGGGCGCGACAGATACTTGCTCGCGTCCCTCTACTGACACTCCAGTGCTTAGGCTTTGCCCGCCCAAGTGCTACATTCCCGCCAGGATGACCTTGGCGGCGATGCGTCCGGAGGTGATTGCGCCGGCGATACTTCCGCCCGGGAAGTTCCAGTGCCCGGCCAGGTAGAGGCCGCGGAAGGGGGTTTGCGGACCCGGCCGGTTCGCTCCGGACTGCTCTGGCACGTTCGACCAGCCGAACGCCGCGCCCCCGGTGTTGAACGTGTAGCGCTCCATGCTGAGCGGAGTGCCGACCTTGCGTGCCTGAATCTTGCCGCTGAGCCCGGGGAAGAGGTCCTCCGCCCGTTGAACCATGGCGTCACCCAGCCGCTCGCTCAAGGCGACGTAATCCGGCAGCGTGCGGTAATCCTTGCTTCGGCGCGCATCGAATGGCACGTTCCAGTTGTCCGCCCGTGAGTAAGGCGCCAGCGTGAAGAGCGACAACATGTGCTGGCCTTCGCGCACCCGCCCAGGATCTCCCATGTCGAGGACCGTACACGCCATACCGGCGACTTCGGGCTGATCCCGCTGGAGATCCACGTAGGCATCGTGGAAATCGTCCGTGGTGTAGAGCAGCGTGGTACGGGCGGGAGGCTCCAGCGGTCCGTTCACTAGCAGGTGCACTTGCATCGCGGAGACGGAGAATACGTAGCCCTGACGCAGCGCGGGATAGCCCGCTTCGGATTCCCCTTCCGCCGCGAGGAGCTGTTCGAACGTGTCGTACGGGCTGGCCGTGGAGATCACGGCCCGGGTGGTGAACTCGCGACCATCTTCAAGCCGGGCGCCGGTGACCCAGCCGCGGCTGCGGATGAGCTGCTTGACCTGCACCTTCGTCTCGACCGTTCCGCCGCGCTCCGTAATCGCGTCCGCCAGTGCCTGGGACAACGCTTTGACGCCGCCCTTGATTGACGCGGAGCCCTGCACCAGGTACGTGTGCCAGAGCATCACGTAATGCATCAGAGAGAGGCGTTCCGGCGGTAGCCCGCCGAACAGCCAGAGTGCGGAGAGTGCGGCTTGCAACTCCTCATCTTTCGTGTAATCGTCCAGGAAGCTCGCCAGGGTACGGTGATGGTGGCGCGCGAGTAAACCAGATTCCGGCATGCCGTCCACCAGCGTCAGGAAGTCCCGGCCCATCGTGGCCATGTCTTCAAAGAAGCGCTGGATACCGGGTGCCTCAATGGGCCAGAGGGCGGATAGCTCCTGCCGGAATTTCTCCGGGTCCGCATAGGCATTGAAGCGCTGCCCCGGCAAGATCGCGTGGAACACCGGGTCTAAAGGCAGCAGCTCCACCCGGTCCAGCACACCGGCCTCGTGCAAGGCAGTCTCGGTCCAACCCCGAGACCCACATCCGCCGATCAGATGCGTCGAGGCATCGTAGGTGGGATCGTTTCCGAAGTACTGGGCATAGCCTCCCAGCTTGGAGTGCTTATCGAACACGGCCACCCGGTTCCCCGCGCGCGCCAGCAGAGCCCCCGCGGTCAGGCCGGCCATCCCGGCGCCTACAATTACAAAATCTACAGTCTCGGGCATGGGGAATTTCCACCACAAAGACACGAAGGCACTATGGGAATACAAGTTGAGTGGAGCGCTTTAGATAGCCGACTCCCCGCAAGAGTCACTCTGCAATCTGGAGTGCCTCTGCCTTGACTTGGTGTCTTCGTGTCTTTGTGGTTAATAAGAGAACCCGCTTTAGCGGGGCAGGAGCTTTTGGACCCGTTTACCGGTTATTTCGCACACATAAACGGCGCCCTGATCGTCGACGTTCAACAGGTGCGGGAGCTGGTATTCGCCGGGTCCGGTGCCGGTAGTCCCGGTGCGGCTCAAGCGCTTGCCGTCCAGGTTGTAGACGCTCAGGGTGTTGGCCAGGCCGTCCGTAAGGAAAAGGCGTTGGTCCGGCGTTAGGTATAGCCCATACGGGTGCCCGGTGTCGCGCCACTGGGTGAGGAACTTTCCCTCCGGCGTGAACACCTGGACCCGGGCGTTCTCCCGATCCGCCACGTAGACCCGCCCGGAACGGTCAATGACCACCGAATGAGGCAGGTTGAACTCCCCCTCCCCGGTGCCCTTGCGTCCCCAGGCGCCCAGGTACTTGCCGTCGCGCGAGAAGCGCACCACGCGAGAGTTGCCATAGCCGTCCGAGACGTAGACCTCCCCGTTGGGCGCAAAGGCGACGTCGGTGGGTTTGTTGAAGTGCGTCGCATCCTCGCCAGCCTGGCCTTTGGTGCCGAACGTGGCCAGGAGCTTCCCTTCGGGGGTGTACTTCAGCACGCGGTGGTCACCGTTATCCGTCAGCCAGAGGTTCCCGTCCGGATCGAAGCGGCAGCCGTGCGGGCTGGTGAACTCACCGGCGCCCCACGAGCGTACAAACGTGCCGTCCCGCTGAAAAACCAGCACGGGATGCGGCGCGCGTTGGAACAGGTAGACGCGTCCCTGTCGATCGGTCGCGACCGCGGAGACGGCACCGGTCCCATAGCCGGGTGCGGAGCGACCTCCGGAGGGCCAGCCCTCCACCGGCCGGAAAGCGGGTCCTTCGCCGGTAGCGCGAGTGCCCAGCGCCAGCAGCATACAAGCAGCCCCCACAAGCAATCGTAAGCGCATCTCATTCACCTCTATCCCGTTTGGCTCCGGCACAGGCCCGATTCGAAAGCGAGAGTCGCACGGTAACTCTTGGCTGCGCCGGCAATCAGGTCCATCAGCCAGGGTCCACCGCACCGATGTATGAAAGGTTCGTCGCGGCGGGGCTGGTTCCTAACCGGCGTCTCATTCTCACCTGCCGGGTGGGGCACTACTTGCTTCCATGTCAATACGACAATAAGTAGATTGCTTAACCCGTAAATCGGAAGACAAAGACGTGAAGGATACGGATCACTGCGCGCAGTAAGGTTTCCCTGAAGGCCGTCACGCGGGATTGCATTGGTGGTGGTTGAAGCGCCATCGAGACAATCCGGGCGGGACGCGGGCGGGTATGGAGGACGTCGATGTTCAAATTACCATTCGGTCGCCGCACGGAGGGTGCGGACGCTGCCGAGCCTCGGGATGCGGAAGAGATCTGGGAGCTACCGGATATGGAGTCTGTCTCCCAGTCGGAGTCGATTTCTCCCCAGAGCGCCTCCGCGTTTGGTTACGACGACACGCAGATCCATCCGGAAGGGGTCTTCACTGCGGAGTTGATCGGCTGGCGACCCTTGGACGGCCAACGGGCGGTCTGGCGCTTTCGAAGCATCGCCGAAAACGGAACCGAGCCCCTGCCCCGAGACCCGTTGCCGTTTGTCACGGGCACGGTGTGCCGGCCAGATAACCATCTGGGCCGATTGGCGGCGGCCCTGCGCATCGTGCCAGGTATCGAGACGCCGGCGGACTTGCAGAAGCCCGAGATCCGAACTGCGATCCGGGACGCGATCGCTTCGCTGGAGCCGGATACGCTGCAGGGCCGGCAGTGCCGGATCGAAGTGGAGCACGTTCGCGACGATGTCGGCGACGCGACCGCCCGCATCAAGTCCGTAGCCCCGATGGGCTGGATCTAAAAGTTACCGAGCTAGCTGGGGAGGGACGATGGCGTTACCTGTGATCGAGAAGCCCGCGACGAAGGTGCCGCTGGACGTGGCGGTACGGCACGACAAATGGTGGGTGAAGCCGCTGTTGACCGTGTTGGGCCTGGGATTCTTCGCGCTCTATGCCACGTGGCGAGCGTTTGAGAACCAGTTTTACGCTTTTCCGTGGCACGCGCCCGGTGCCGCGGGGCACACCGAGCCGGTCTACATCTCACCGTTCTATTCCCCGCTCGTACCGATCCACCTGGAGATTGCGGGATGGGTCGTCTCGCCGGCGTTGTACATCCTCGTCTTTCCCCTGGCCTTCCGGATGACGTGCTATTACTATCGCCAGGCGTACTACCGCTCGTTCTTCGCCGATCCGCTCGGATGCGCCATTCCGGAGCGGCCCAAACGGTACACGGGCGAGCAAACGTTTCCGTTGATCCTCCAGAACCTGCATCGCTACGCGCTGTATGCTGCGCTCCTCTTTCTGGTGTTCCTCTGGTACGACGCGCTCAAGGCATTGAATTTCGACGGCCGCTTTGGTCTTGGGCTGGGCAGCCTGATCATGATCGCCAACGTGGTACTGCTGACGGGCTACACGTTCGGTTGCCACTCGCTGCGCCACCTGGTGGGCGGTAAGCTGGATTGCTTTACCTGTCCGCTTGGGGGCGATCACGCCAATGCCCAAATCCGCCCCGGTTACAAAGCGTGGCGGATCGTCACCTCGTTCAACCGGAACCACATGCAGTGGGCCTGGACTTCCCTGGGAGCGGTTATCCTCACGGATTTCTACATCCGCATGGTCGCCAGCCAGGTCATCCCGGACGTGCGGTTCTTTTAGCCGGGTCACGAGAGCCCTGGAGTATTGGAGTGTTGGAGTAACGCTCGGACTCCACGAGTCCAGGTAGCGTCTCTCCTCCCCCATTACTCCACGACTCCATTACTCCTCACGCGGACGGTGGCCACTCCCTAGATTGGGCCCACCATAAGTAAAGCAAGTCGCTAATGGCTGAATATCAAACACACGAATACGACGTACTGGTGATCGGCGCCGGCGGGGCAGGGCTGCGCGCAGCCATCGAGGCTTCCGGGGCCGGAGTGACGGTGGGGCTGGTGTGCAAGTCGCTGCTGGGCAAGGCGCACACCGTGATGGCCGAGGGCGGTGTGGCGGCGGCGCTGGCGAACGTGGACGAGCGGGATGGCTGGCGCGTACACTTCGCGGACACGATGCGCGGCGGCCAGTACGTGAACAACTGGCGGATGGCAGAGCTGCACGCAAAGGAGGCTCCCGAGCGCGTACGCGAGTTGGAAGAATGGGGAGCGGTATTCGACCGCACCAAAGACGGCCGGATCCTCCAGCGGAACTTCGGCGGGCACCGCTACCCGCGCCTCGCCCACGTAGGGGACCGGACGGGGCTGGAGATGATCCGGACACTCCAGGACCACGGCATCCATCAGGGCATCGACGTCCACATGGAGTGCGCCATCTCTCACCTGCTGAAAGATGGAGACCGGGTGAGCGGCGCGTTCGGCTATACCCGGGAGCGGGGCCGGTTCGTGCTGTTCCGTGCCAAGGCGATCGTCCTGGCGACCGGTGGCATTGGCAAGGCGTACAAGATCACCTCGAACAGCTGGGAGTATACCGGTGACGGTCACTCCCTGGCGTACCACGCCGGAGCCGAGTTGATGGACATGGAGTTTGTCCAGTTCCACCCGACCGGGATGGTGTGGCCTCCCAGCGTGCGCGGTATTCTCGTGACCGAGGGCGTGCGCGGCGAAGGCGGCGTGCTGCGCAACAGCGAGGGCAAGCGGTTCATGTTCGACGACATCCCGGAGAACTACCGAACCCAGACCGCGGACAATGAAGAGGAAGGCTGGCGCTACACGCAGGGGGACCGGAATGCGCGCCGTCCTCCGGAGCTGTTAACGCGCGACCACGTGGCCCGCTGCATCAACCGGGAGGTCCGTGAGGGGCGTGGCAGCCCGCACGGCGGCGTGTACCTGGACATCGCCTGGATTAAGGAGCGCATTCCCAAGGGCGAAGAGTACATCAAGCGGAAGCTGCCCAGCATGTATCACCAGTTCAAAGAGCTGGGGGACATCGACATTACCAAAGAGGCCATGGAAGTGGGGCCCACCACCCACTACATGATGGGTGGAGTCCGGGTGAACGGAGACACGCAGATGTCCACCGTCCCGGGTCTGTTCGCCGCCGGCGAATGCGCGGCGGGTCTGCACGGCGCTAACCGCCTGGGCGGCAACTCCCTCTCCGACCTCATCGTCTTCGGCATGCGCGCCGGTCAGTACGCCGCGGCCTTCGCTAAAGAGCACGGAGCCGGCGGGATCAACAACGACGAACTGGACGCCGCCGCCGCCTGGGCGGTCGAGCCGTTCAGCCGTCCCGGTTCCGGCGAAGGACCGTACCAGGTGCAGTACTCCCTGCAGGACATGATGCAGGACCTTGTGGGCATCGTCCGCCAGGAAGAGGAGATGGAACGCGCCGTGGAGGGGCTGACGGGGCTCTGGGAGCGCGCCAAGAAAGTGCGCGTAGAGGGCAACCGGGAGTTCAATCCCGGCTGGCACACCGCCATGGACCTGTACAATATGCTCACCGTGTCCGAGGCGATCGCGCGAGCCGCCATCCTGCGGAAGGAAAGCCGCGGCGCCCAGTTCCGAGACGACTACCCGACCAAAGACCCCGAGTTGGGCAAGGTGCACGTGGTGGTCCAAAAGGCGGCGGATGGCTCCATGCGCGTGGAGAAAGTGCCGATCCCGGAAATGCGGGCAGAGCTCAAGCAGGTCATCGAGGAGATGGGATAAATGGCCAACGCGACCTTCCAGGTATGGCGCGGCGATGCCGCCGGCGGCGAGTTCAAGAAATACACCGCCGAGGTGACCGAGGGCATGGTGGTGCTGGATGCGATCCACGAGATCCAGGCCACCCAGGCCAATGATCTTGCAGTCCGCTGGAACTGCAAGGCCGGTAAGTGCGGATCTTGCTCCGCGGAGATCAACGGCAAGCCGCGCCTGATGTGCATGACGCGGATGAATGACCTCCCTCTGGACCAGCCGATCACCGTCACGCCGATGAAGAGCTTTCCGATCATCCGGGATCTGGTGACGGACGTCTCCTGGAATTACACGGTCAACAAGCGCATCCCCAAGCTCCAACTCAAGGCGAAGGAAGCGGACGGCACCCGTCGCATGAGCCAGGAAGAGGTGGACCGGGTACAGGAGTTCCGGAAGTGCATCGAGTGCTTCCTCTGCCAGAACGTCTGCCACGTGCTGCGTGACCATGATCTGAAGGAGCAGTTCGGCGGCCCGCGGTTCATGATCCGAGTGGCCGGGCTGGAGATGCACCCGCTCGATAACGGCAACCGCCTGCCGCTGCTGAAAGACGACCTCGGCATCGGCCTCTGTAACATCACCAAGTGCTGCACGGACGTCTGCCCGGAGCACATCAACATCACCGACAACGGGATCATCCCGCTCAAAGAGCGCGTGGTCGACGAGTATTACGATCCGCTGAAGCGGCTTTTCCGGATCTTCGGCGGTAAGTGAGCCGTGGGGACGGGCCTCACGCAGAGGCGCAGAGACGCAAAGAAGAGAAGGCGTCTTTGGTATGGGAGTGGGTGCCGGGGCACGGCAAGTTTCGACCCGAGGCAGTAGCAAGTCCTCGCGGCTGGTACGGCGTGGCTTTTAGAATTGTTCAGAGCGCTGTTATGTGGGATGATCTGATTAGGTGTCGGCTGCTAGGTCGCCTCTGGCCGTTACTTGATGCGCAGAGTGACTGCATTACGCCGCCGTAACCGTGATTCACAGAATTGCGAGAAACACTATGCGCCTTGCACGTCGGATCTTCTGCCAGTTGGCAATCTTCCCTGCCAGCATCCTATTTGTAATTGCCGCCGTGGGGATTTTTCTGCTCTCGCTCGTTGAGCCGGCAGCGCGCATCGTGGTTCTGGGATTTTTGGGCCGCCCGGTTGGCGAATATCAACGCTGGCGCGTGTTCAATACTCCACGTGTTGCCCTAAGATTTGTCGGCTTTGCGCTGTCGACGGTGCTCGTTGCCCATTCTGCGCGGGTCGGCGAGATCTAGGGGGGCGGACCTAGCGTCGACTGCGGCCGATGTACTGCAGCAGGATGGGGAATTTGCGCGATGCCGGAGCAAGCGCCAGTGGCGACGCAACTGACCCTGGCCGATTGTAGGCGTCAACTGCGCAGCCCAGACGTTCGGGTACGCTGCCGCGCAGTTGAGGGTCTGGCCGCATCTGGTCCGGAAGCCGAGCCACTCCTGCAGCGGGCGCTGGTTGACACCTCCTTCGAAGTGCGTGCCTCTGCATTGGAGGCCGCGAGTGGCCGGTGTGAATTCCAAACGCAGGAATCGCTGCTCAAGCTCCTCGACAATCCTTATGCGGATATCCGCGAATACGCCGCTCGAAACCTCGGCGAGGTGGGCGACGAGCGAGCGCTGATCCCGCTAATGGTGGCCTACCGGCGTTGCTTTCCTGGAGGAGTTCCGCGGAAAGCGCGAATATTAGGTCCCGTACTCGTGATCTCTCAATGCCTGTGCGCCGCAATGACGGTTTGGCAGTGGACCTCCGGAGACTTTAGCGCCAGGGACCTCTTTTCATTTGGCTTCATGGTTTTCTGGGCTCGCTCGGGACTCCAGACCAGGGGCGAGTCCTGGCGAGGCGTGCTCCAGGCGATCATGCAGGTGGCTGAGCGAAACCCCCGTCCGGAGTTGCATCGCCTCCTTCCCGATTTGCAAACCCTCGCCACTGATCGCATCCTGATCCATCCCGAGGCCCGCGAAATAGCCCGCACTGCCGCCGAGCGTATTGTGGCCATGACGGCGACCATCCAGGACCTGCCACTCCCGGCCGTCGCACCGGCTCAAGGCTCAGGTGCGCTCCCGGTTCCGTCCATGACGCGACCGGAGCAGGTCCGCTCCGTAGTAGTTGTCCCCGAGCACTGCGAACCGTGAATTGCACCGTTTCTGAAGGCATGGCGGAAGGAAAATCCATTGAAGTCTCTGGATCCACCTCGAACCGTGAACTGACGGCAGAGGAGTTATTAGCCTTCAGGGAGTGCTGCCGGCAACTACAAAGCCCAACTCCTCGCACCCGCCGCCGGGCCGCGGAGCGGCTGGGCGATCTCGGACCGGCAGCTTTTGAGCCCTTACGACGCGCGTTGATCGATCTCGACGTGGAGGTTCAAGTTGCGGCTGTCGGCGCAATTTCGAGAATTGGCGGCTCTGAATGTCACGAATTGCTGTTGGTGGCGCTTGAGAGCGACCAGCTGAAGACCCGAACTGCCGCCGCGAACATGCTGGAAGAGGTCGGTGGCGTGGAGTCAATCGCTCCGCTGATCAGGGCTTACAACCAGTGCTTCGCTGGTCGCTCGGCGCGGCGGCAGCGGTTAGCGGGTCCGATTGCACTGACGGTTGTGGCGGCGCTCTTGGGTGCGATGGCCTGGTCAGCCGCTCACAACGGTTCCGGCGTCGTGGCGATGATCCAGCTGTTCTTCTTTTTGATCATTTTCTTGGCAAAGATGCGCTCGCGGAACTCACCGCAAACGTTTCTGTGTGCCTTGCTTAAGATTGCGGACCGGACTCCCGGCCCTGGTCTCCATGTCCTTCTTCCTGAATTGCGCGCCGTGGCCAACGACCGCCTCCTGAATGACCGCAAGACACGGGATGCCTCACGTAACGCCGTGGAGCGTATCGAATTGCTGACTGCCTCGTTTCAAGATTTGCCGGTACCAGCGGATGCGTCCCGGCAGAAGGCCGCTCAGCTCCCCGTACCGGCAGGCGAGGACGAGGCTCGGTCGCAATTCGACACCGGTGGAGGCAAGTAGATCCATGAACGAGCTGCGCCTTGATCCCCAGATTGGGGGCGGGCTGGATAGCCCGGAAGAGCGCCGCGCCGAGATCGAACGACTTCGGCGACAGCTGGACAACGCTTTTCCCGGCACCAGGACTCGGGCAGTAGAGCAATTGGTGTCGTTCGGTGCCGACGCGGTAGCGCCCCTTAACCGAGCCCTGGCACTTCCCCACGCGGATGTGAGGGTGGCTGCGGCAAAGGGCCTGGGAGAACTCAAGGACCCTGCAGCCCACACGCCCTTGATTGCCGCCCTGCAGAACTGCGAGCCCGCCTTGGGCGCCGCGGTAGCTACCGCTCTCGGCCAGATCGGCGATCCGCACGCGCAGGGGGTGTTGATCGATCTTCTGAAGCACCGCGATCTAACGATGCGGGCCGCAGCCGCTGGCGCCCTGGGGGAGCTGGAGCGAGAGGAAAGCATCCCTGCGCTGATGGATGCGTACCAGGGATGCTTCGTGGGTCGCTCCGCGTTCACCCAGCGGCACATGGTACTCTTGGTTATAGCGACCTTTGTGCTATTATTTGGGCTCCTCGTCTGGGGAACGGCAATCGGCAAAATAGGCGGGCTGATGGCCCTTTCAAACGTCATCGTCCAGCTTCCAATGCGTTACTTTGCGGCACGCCGCGCGAAAAGCAAAGTCGCGTGCGCGATCACGGATGCGCTGGTCAAAATCGCGGAGCACAACCCCCGCCCCGAGTTGCACCGCCTGGTGCCGGAGCTTCGTTTAGTGGCGCGCGACCATATTCAGCAGGAGAAGGCGACGCGAGACGCTTCACTG
>Ga0255338_1003771_pt1 | contig 17279 bp, 16 predicted proteins | sample MeOH1_35cm_T4_19_FD_203715 | JGI IMG/M metagenome (GOLD analysis project Ga0255338, IMG submission 203715) | Sandy soil microbial communities from University of British Columbia, Vancouver, Canada - MeOH1_35cm_T4_195 | ecosystem: Engineered > Artificial ecosystem > Sand microcosm > Unclassified ...
GAAACTGACCACGCCATAGCGTTCGGGATCGTTGACATGGTAGGCGAAGACACTCGCCCCTTCCTTGCGCGACGAGGCGCTAGCGAGAATCTCGGGCAGGCCGTGGCCGTGATAGATATTGTCGCCCAGGATGAGCGCAGACTGCTGCCCCGCCACGAAATCCGCGCCGATAATATAGGCCTGCGCCAGGCCGTCGGGGCTGGGCTGCACCGCATATTCGAGGCTCATGCCCCACGCCGACCCATTGCCCAGCAGCGACTGAAAGGCAGGCAAATCGCGCGGCGTGGAGATGATCAGCACCTCGCGGATGCCTGCCAGCATCAGCGTGGTAAGCGGATAATAAATCATCGGCTTGTCATAGACAGGCATGAGCTGCTTCGAGGTCGGCAGCGTCATCGGATAGAGGCGGGTGCCGCTGCCCCCGGCGAGAATGATACCCTTCATAGCTTAGGTCCCCAATAAATCAGTTGGCCGCCGGTTGGAGGCGATCCATCACTTCGTCGAGCGAGGCCTGCCATGCCGGCAGCGTAACGCCATGCACCTTCGCGATCAGCCCGCAGTCGAGCCGAGAATTGGCGGGCCGTGTAGCGGGGGTTGGATAGTCGGTCGTGCCAATCCGGCGGACCGAGGCGGATGGACCGCCACGCACCGCCGAGGCGGTGAAGATCGCTTCGGCGAAATCGGCCCAGCTGGCTTCCCCCGGCGCGGTCATGTGGAAGACGCCGCGCAGCTTAGGGGAGCTATCCGATACCAGATTGGTAGCCACCTTGAAGATGCCATCCGCGATCGCCAGCGCGCTCGTCGGATTGCCGACCTGATCAGCGACCACGGATACCTCATCGCGCTCGCCCGCAAGCCGCAGCATCGTCTTGACGAAATTGCCGCCGAACGGACTGTAGACCCAAGCAACGCGCAGCACCGCACAGTTGTCCGTGGCCGCCAGAACCGCCTGTTCACCTGACAGCTTCGATGCGCCATAGGCACCGGTCGGCCCGGTGGGATCGCTCTCCACATAAGGCCGATCCAGAGTTCCGTCGAATACATAGTCGGTCGAGATATGGATGACCGGCACGCCAAGCGCCTTGGCGGCCTCTGCCACCGCGCCCGCGCCCGCGCCATTGACGGCATGGGCGAGATCGCTCTCACTCTCCGCCTTATCGACCGCAGTGTACGCTGCGGCCGAGACGATCACGTCCGGCGCGATCGCATCCAGCGCACGGGCGACCGAAGCGGGATCAGCCAGATCCAGCGCCGGGCGACCGATGGCGATCACCTCATGGGCCGCAGCCTTGCCGCGTTCGACAAGGCTGGTGACGACCTGGCCCGCCGTCCCGGTGACGGCGATCCTCATATCTTCACCGCTTCGGTCACCGGTGCAGCCTTGTCAAGACCAAGGCGTTGGCCATCATACTGGTCGCGCAGCGGGCGCCACCACCATTCATTGTCGAGATACCAGCGCACCGTCTTTTCGATGCCCGTGTCGAAATTCTCCTGCGCCTTCCAGCCCAGTTCCTTTTCGAGCTTGGTGGCGTCGATGGCGTAGCGAGCATCGTGCCCAGGACGGTCGGTGACGAACTCAATCAGCTCCCCGCGCGGGCGGTCGGCGGGACGTAAATCGTCTAGCACGGCGCAGATGCGGCGCACCACATCGATATTCCTGCGCTCGTTGCGGCCGCCGACATTGTAGGTCTCGCCCGGCTCTCCCTTCTCGATGATGAGGTCGAGCGCCCGGGCATGATCGTCGACATAGAGCCAGTCACGGATATTCTCGCCCTTGCCATAGACCGGCAGTTTGTGCCCTTCGAGCGCATTGAGGATGGTCAGCGGAATGAGCTTTTCGGGGAAGTGGTAGGGCCCGTAATTGTTCGAGCAGTTCGATACCACCACCGGCATTCCATAGGTGCGTTGCCAGGCCTTGGCGAGGTGATCGGAAGCGGCCTTGGACGCCGAATAGGGGGAACTGGGGTCATAGGGCGTGGTTTCCTCGAACAGCCCTTCTTCGCCCAGTGAGCCATAAACCTCGTCGGTCGAGACATGGAGGAAGCGGAAGGCCTCCTTCGCCGCGCCTTCAAGCCCGTTCCAGTAGCCGCGCGCCGCTTCCAGCAGGGTGAAGCTGCCCACGACATTGGTCTGGATGAAGTCGGCCGCGCCGGTGATCGAGCGGTCGACATGGCTTTCGGCGGCCAGATGCATGATGCGGTCGGGCCGGAACTCGGCGATCGCCTTGTCCATCGCAGCGGGGTCGCAAATGTTGGCGCAGAGGAAGCGATGGTTGTTGCGTCCCTCCACTTCCTTGAGCGACGCCTCGCAGCCGGCATAGGTCAGTGCGTCGATGGTGAGCACGTCATAGCTCTTCTGAAGCACCAGATAGCGGACGAGGGCAGAGCCGATGAAGCCAGCGCCGCCGGTAACGATTGCGCGCATGGGTCAGGCCCTCCAACTGAAATAGGCGGGGAGGTCGGCAAGCAGGGGCTGCTTGCGATCCTTGGGTGAAAGCGTCTCCGGGTCCGCGACCTCGGGCCAGTCGATGCCGATGGCCGGGTCGGCCCAGGCAAGGCCCTTGTCGCATTCGACATTATAATAGCCACCCGTCACCTTGTAGCAGATGACGGTATCGGGCTCGAGCGAGCAGAAACCATGGGCAAAGCCCGGTGGCACCCAGAGCTGCTTGCCATTGTGCGGCGTCAGCGTTTCAGCGATCCACTGTCCATGGGTGGGCGACCCCTGCCGGATGTCGACGGCGACGTCGAACAGCGCCCCTGCCGTGCAACGCACCAGTTTGCCCTGCGCGTGCGGCTCGCTCTGGAAATGCAGGCCGCGGATGGTGCCGACCTTCGCGCTGCGGGACTCATTGTCCTGCACGAACTGATAGTCGCCCACATGCTGCGCAAACAGGTCAGCGCGGAAGGTCTCGGCGAAATAGCCCCGCTCGTCCCCTATATGGCGGGGAATGAGAAGGGCGACCCCGGCGAGGTGGTAAGTATGAAACTCCATATTCCAACCAAACTCACACAAATGGCATTTTGAATAATGCGGTGAAAAGAGACACTGATCGATTGGAACTAGCCCGCCGTAGTGGCCGCTTGCAACCACGGGTCGATCATAAGCCGAACTGGATGCGCTTTTAGTGGCCATGCGCCCACTGTGCCAGCGATGCCCTGATGGTATCAAATCGGGTCTTGGCCTAGCGAGCACCCGCGGTAAGGGCCTTCCGGTGGCGACGATTGACCCGCTCGACCCGCCAGTTCTAAGACCTATACCGATGGCAGCTAAACAGACGAGCAAACTTTTCGGATTGCGCGGCTTTGCCGCGAGAGGTGCCTCGCGCCTATTTTTACTGCTCGTTCATTTTGCCTCATAAGCACTTTGAAATCCCCCGCATTTACTATACGGGGCGGATGGAAATGATCCTTTACGACGCATTCTATATTATAATGAACCAGATCAATGGAGATATACATGCCGGTCTTCGGGAAGTTAAATGGCAATGGACCGTTTAAAATTCTGAATATTTCTGTTCATCCTGTTTTAGAATATGATCAACTTGGAATATTTGAAGGTCTCGGCCATGACATATTTAGTGTTGGATTTTATTCGGATCGATCCTCCGATAATGGAGTAAGACCGAAATTACCCAATAGCCCTTGGCATCAAGAAATTGGTGCATCATTTCATCATTTTGGATGTAGAGGTGATAATCCAGGATCGTCAAGATGGAAATTGTCTGCGGACTTCGTCCAGCAATTTGATATTGTAATTGTTGATCATGATATTGATTTCATCAATGATAGCCTGGATGAACTTGCTGGTATGCCAGTCGTATGGCGAACCATCGGGCAAGACAGCGAACGCACAGAGCAAATAGCGCACCGCCTGATCCCCATGGGCATGAAGGTTGCGCGCTGGTCGCCGGTCCAAACGCAGCTTGAGAACTATGCCGGTGGCGACGCCTTCATTCGGGCATCAGCCGATCCTGATGTTTGGAAGGGATGGACAGGTAGAAACCGACGGATAGTTACATTTAACAACGATTTTCAGCAGCGATCGGAAAGTTTAAGCCTACCGTTCTGGCAACAGGCGATTACGGACTTGCCCGTCGATCTTTATGGATTGCGCAATGAGGGCCTTCCGATATGGCGTGGAACGGCGTCTTTTGACGAGCAGCGCGAGATATTGGCCAATTCGCGGGCGGCATTTATCACCGGCACATCGCCAGCACCCTATACTCTGGGCTTCATAGAAGCATGGATGACCGGGATCCCGGTCATCCACATTGCACGCGAATGCGCCCCCAAAGGCACCTTTGAGATCGATATACTAATTGAGAACGGCGTGAACGGTTTTATTGCTCGCACCCCCGAAGAAGCGCGCTCAATCATGACAAGATTGCTGGACGATTACGAGCTTGCCCAGCGCGTCTCGGTTGCCGGAAGACAGGCAGCGATTGACACTTTTGGCCTTTCCAAAATAAGTTCCCAATGGGGCAATTTTCTGAAATCGATATCTATTTGAAATATAATTATATTTGAAATTTTCAGAAATGAACGGATATCCAATGTCGATTAGCAAGACATTTTCGAATAATGATGGCCGGACGGCTATATTTACGATCAGCTCGAATAACTACATGCCATATACCAGTACTTTGGTAAATTCATCTGTGTTTCATCACAAGGATGCAGATCATTACCTTTGCCTTGTCGACAAATTGATCAATGACAGCCATTTTTATCCTAAAGACTGCGAAATATTAGAAGTGTCCAATCTGGGAATCCCCGATTTTTCGGGATTCTCCTTCCGTTATGATATCATGGAGCTGAATACCGCAGCAAAGCCCTATATGTTTCTCTACCTATTCGACAAGGGCTATGATCGGGTCGTATATTTCGACCCCGATATTAAGGTATATTGTGAAATCACGCCGGTTTTTGACGCGCTCGATGCAGGCGCCCGCGCAGTATTCACGCCGCACCTGACTGAACCGGCCGAAACGCTAATGCCGCCCGACGACATCACCATCATGCGCGCAGGCATCTACAATCTGGGCTTTGCCGCGTTTCGCCGCGATGACAGTGTTGAGGAGGTTTTACGCTGGTGGGCGCGCAGGTTGCGCTATCAGTGTATCAACGCTCAGGATGACGGCATCTTTGTCGACCAGAAGTTCATGGACCTCGTACCCGGGTTCCTTCCCGATGTGGCCATTTTACGCAACACGACGCTTAACGTGGCCTACTGGAACCTGTTCCAGCGCGATCTGGCCGGCAGTGGTGACAAGGGGTGGGTTATCGACAATAGCCCCTTGATATTTTTTCATTTCAGTGGCTATGATCCGCGCAATTCTCGCCAACTTTCCAAGCATACATCCATGTTTTCTAAAGAAAATAGTCAGGCATTAATTGATTTACTAGAAAATTATTCGAATGACCTTAAGAGAAATGGACTGTACTCTACACCAAAAGCGAATTATTGCTATGAGCGCTTTTCAAGCGCAGCCAAGATCCCAACTTTCGTCCGCCATTATTTTCGCGACCAGCATCTGACATGGGATGGAAATCCGTTCGAGAATTTTCAAGACTATCTGGAAATGCCGACTCTTGGAACGGCCGAAGCCCCCGACGGAATGGTTTGCAGCAATCTGATGCACGCGTTCTGGCAGACGTCGGCTTATCTGAAGGACACCTTTGACATCACGACGCAAACCGGCGTTGCTGGTCTGACCGAATGGTTCATCCGTCACAGCCACCGATCGGGCATAGATCCGCGGCTGACGCATGGCATGGTTGAGCGTATCAGCGCCGCGCGCCGGTCGAAGGTGATATCCGCAATTCCAGCAGTCTCATCTGATACTGCGGATATATCGGTTGTCGGATATCTGACCACGGACACCGGCGTGGGCGAAGTGGGACGGCGCACCCTTTCATCTCTTGCCGCCTCTGGCCGCCGGACCGAAGGGTTCGACGTCGATCTGAATGTTGCGGCGTCGCGCACCAATATGGAGGTTCAATCGGCCCTTAAGGAAAAGGCCGATAGCCGATTGCACATATTCAATGTCAATGCCGACCAGCTGCCGCTGGTTCAGCAGACCTACAGCGATCGCCTGAACAAGGGCGCCTATCGAATTGCGATGCCGTTCTGGGAACTGGCGGATTTCCCTGATCCCTGGATAGGATCATTTGATCATGTCGACGAAATATGGGCGCCATCGCGGTTCATTCAGGCAGGCCTTGTAACCAAGGTCAAGAAGCCCGTTGTGTATATGCCGGTCGCTCTGGATTTTTCCATAGAGCGGGTTTTGAGCCGCAAGGAACTCAAAATTCCGGAAAATAGATTCCTGTTTCTATTTTCTTTTGATTTTCTATCCTTTCGGAGCAGAAAGAATCCAGAGGCGGTCATCGCGACATTCACGGCCGCGTTCCAGGGAACGCCCTATCGGGACCATGTTTCGCTCATCGTCAAATGCGTCAATAGCCGCTACGCGACTGACGAGCTAAAACGCCTGCGCGAAACCATCGACGGCGGTCTGGACGTCCATATCTTGGAAACGGAGCTGACCCGTTCGGAAATGCTAGGCTTGGTAAAGGCCGTCGATTGCGTCGTCTCCCTGCATCGCAGCGAGGGGCTCGGACTGCTCGTCGCCGAAGCGATGGCGCTAGGCACCCCGGTGATCGCAACCGATTACTCAGCCACGACCGAGCTGGTCACGCCGCAAACCGGCTATCCGGTCGATTACAAGCTCAAGGAACTGCGCGCGAACGACTATCCCTTCCCCGCCGGTCAGGTCTGGGCTGATCCAGACATCTCCCATGCTGCTTGGCAAATGCGAAGGGCGGTGGACGAAGCAGATAGCAATGATGAAATGCTTGAACGTGCGCGGGAGCGTATTTACGAGAATCATGGAATAGAAGCGGTGGTCCGTGCCCAAAGCGGGCGCTTGGAAGAATTGGGCGTATAGGACCGACTAGTCTCGGCGCGTGGCGACATAACGATAGGAGCAAGCCGATATCATGGATAATATCGACCATAGCGATCTGCCGACGAGCAACGAGGATTTGCGATTTTCTTCGTCTTTGGCTAAGGTAAAGAATGTAACAAGCGACACACGTAGTCGTGAAGCCTTCGAGCTTCTCAAGCTTGGCGAGGCGATTTGTAGCCTTCAGGTTGATCAGCGCAAGATGAGGTTGAGTGTCGAAGATTTGAGATTTGAGCGCGATCGCTACAAATCTTCTGCTGCTGCATTTCAGAATAAATTGAATGACGCGTTGCATGAAAATTCCAGGTTACGCGATCTTCGAGATATCATGAAGGATATTGCTAAATCCGAACAAAGTTCGTCATTCCATCATCAGGAATTGTCCAGGATAAATATAATATTGGCGGATAAGGAACAGGATATTCAGAGGAAATCCTATACTATCCAAGAGATTGAATCCAAGCTGGGGAACGCCATGGCCATGTTAAACGATGCCAACAGGCGAATAGAAGAACTCACCAACGATAAAATCAATCTTGTTAATTACGCAGAAGAATTAAGAAAATATTGCGTTGAATTTTTCAGAGACTTATCTTCTTAATTTACTTACATGATCAATTTAACTTAAGGAATGTTTATGGGCAGGAATGATGTTGTTTGGGCGTACCGCATATTCCTAGGCAGGGAGCCGGAAAGCGACGAGGTGATTAATTCCTTTTTGAATAGCGTGAAAAGTCGTCGTGAGATGGTAAAGGCAATAATGGAGAGTAAAGAATTTTCAGAAAAACATATTACAAGCTGAAATTTCAGGGTTACAGCGCTTGTTGACCAAAGCCGCTCCTTCCCTGATAACAGGAAACGCTTGGGACGCGGCTTGGAGACATGGGTAATGTAGGTGGAGCGAGGTTGTGATTCCAACTGCCTAATGACACCGTACCCTTAACCAGCAGTGAGACGCAAACGGGCTCGGAAGGCTGTTTACAAGGTTCGACGTTTCGGATTTGCCTCCGGCTAGAACGAGAAATCCGACACTTCATCGGCCGGATTGACGCTGGCCGATAAAGTAAATACGGCGGATGTCGTGAAGCCTGAAATCTGCGATAAGAACTGTGTGCGGGGTAGGCATTCGGTGAAGACCACGACGCCGGCGGCTTTGGGTTGATCCTCTGTGGGATACCAGTTCCCGGGAAGCAGATTGTGGAGGTTCTGGGGGATGTCGGCGATGCAGCTGAGCACATCGGCCAGCCAAGCATATAGATCGACGTCGTTGAGTCTTGCCGTAGTGATGAGGCTCAGCATGAAAGCGGTGCGCTGACCGTCGCGGTCCGAGCTGGACGGCTCGAAAAACGTCAGGCTTTTGCGCTGACATGGAGGCGCAGGCGCGGGGCGGCCTAATTGGCCGTCTTGCGGGCTTGTTTTGCCTGGTTTTGCGGGCCGACGTTTGTCCTGTCGGACCATTCCGATCTCATACAGGCGCAGTTCGGCCTTCGAGCCATGCGAGGCGCTGGAAATTATAGACCAGGTTGGCCATGCCGATCTTGATCCTGGCGCGGGCGATGCCGATGGTGCGGACGACGAGGCCCATGCGGTGCTTTTGCCCGGCAAAAACGTGCTCGACCGCAGCGCGGACCTTTGACCGCCTCGCGTTGGCCCTGGCTATCCTTTCGGGCAGCGGCCGCCTGGGCAACCGCTTCTGGTGGATGTTGCTGGTGAACATGCCCCTGGCAAGGAACGCTTCATTCTTCTTCGATCGATAGGCGGTATCGGCCCAAACGCCCGAGGCGGTGTTCTCCTTGCTGATCAGATCGGGTAGTCGAGCCCCATCATGGGCATTGGCGGCGCTCGCATCCCAGATGCGGATCAGTCCGTGGGCCCGGTCGATGCCGATATGGTTTTTATAGCCGAACATCGGAATGGCCAGATCGACCGGCTTTGCCGCCTTGGGATCGGCGCCTTCCCTGACCTTGGCCTTGGTATATTTGATCGACCAGCGCGCATCGCGGTCTTTCTGTCGGACCTTGGCGGGGTTCCAGTCCTGGGGGATACGACCTTCCTTGATCGCCACCTTCTCCTCCTGGGTGTTGCGCTGCTTGGGCGCGGGCACGACGGTGGCGTCGATGATCTGCCCGCCCATGGCCAGATAGCCTCGATCCTTGAGCGCGGTATCGAAGCGCGCGAATAGCCGGTCGATCGCCTTGGCCTTTACCAGCCGTTCGCGGAACAGCCAGACCGTGGTGGCATCGGGCACGGTGCCATCCAGCCCGACGCCCAGGAAGCGCTGGAATGAAAGCCGGTCCTTGATCTGGAACTCCGTCGCCTCGTCGGACAGCGAATACAACGCTTGCAGGACGAGGATCTTGAACATGAGCACCGGATCAAACGGCGGGCGCCCGCCCTTATTACGGGGGCCACGTCGCAGTGCTGTCAACGGGCACCGAACAGTCCGCAAAAGTGGGCATCTAAAATTCCCTAGTTTGGCGGTATGGTTGTTATCGGTGATCAACCGGGATGGAGATCGGGCTTTTCCTTTGCTGGCGGGCGCCCGCGCCGTTTCGGCAAGGGCGGCGGGTTGATTGATGGAGTAGCGCGTGCATGCTCAGGCAGCAGGTCAGCGTGCTGTCGCATGCGATAGCTGGATCCCTCGATCTGGATGACCACGCCTTGAGCATATCATCCATCACTTCAGCGACATCGCCGTTCTTGGATAGCCTCGACCGGCTCTCTCGCATGTTTTCTTCCGGATCGGCTACCCGCAGAGCGCTGTGTTCCTGTCGCAGAGCGAAGATCTCATCGATGCGGCGGACCCCGCCTCCATCGCGAGCGGTGAGACGAAAGGCGTCTACCCGCGTTTTTGAGTTATGCGGTGACATCGTCCAGTTCGAAGAAATAGCGGCGCGCATAGCTCCAACATAGTACGCGGGTCTGCGGCGCCGGCAGTCTATCGGCATGGAACAGCGCATTAGATAGGCATCGGCCCGGAGAATGCCTCTCCAGCTACGCCAATGGCAAACGGGATGCTCGCACGCCGGTCGCACAAATAATAAAAGATCGCCACTGGCGGCGATCAGCCCGGACATAGATCGAGATTCGACCCGTATCGGTCTTGGTCTTTGCCACCAGGACCGTCGTATCATCGCCATGCAGCCGCTCGGCAGCCAGAACATCGTGGTTAACCCAACCGCCCGATCATAGCAGCCCACCTGCGATTAAACGCATCATCTTCAGCCGCCTCGCCACTCAAGACATAGGTCATTTGCGCCACGGCGGTTTCCGCCCGAAGCCGCTCCTGCTGCGCAACGTGCTTTTCCAACTCAAGGTTTTTGACCGCCTCGGCCAATTGCGTCTGGATTTGCTTTTCCTTTTCCCGCGCTTGTTGCAAAGCCTGCCGCGCTGCGGCCTCCCCGGCTTGGCTAGCGGCCAGTTGCTGCCGAAGCGCATCAAGGCTTTGCAGGCTGGCGTCCGATGCTTGCGTCAACGCGCAAATGCGGTGGTCCATTTCATCAAGCGCACTTTGCACGCGGGCCCCCTCCTGCTGCGCCGCCTGCTTCTCGGACTCAAGCCTTTCCACCGACTCAGCCAATTGCGCCTGGATTTGCCTTTCCTTTTCCAGCGCTTGTCGCAGCGCCTGCTGCGCCGCGGCCTCCATCGCCTGGCTTGCCTCCGACGCCCGCGTCAACGCGTCAATGCACTGGTCCTTTTCATTAAGCTCGCTTTGCGCCTGCGCCCGCTCTCTTCGTTCCGCTTCAAACTTATCGCTAATCTCGATTACCTGCGCCTGCAAGGCCCCGATCTGTTCAGCGGCCGACTGGTGAAGCGCCACCAATTCCGCGCTTCTGGCTTCTTGCTTAGCTCGGCACCGCGCCAACTGACTGTGGGCCGACCCAGCGATCGCGACGTAGCGCTCATATTCGTCCCGAAACCCGAAAAGTTCACGATCCACAAACGTATGTAACCATGCGCTATCGACGCCAGGAACACCTTTTGCAAAGAGCGATCGGACCATGAAGACGACGCGATCAATATCGTCGATTAGCCGAATGGGCGCGGATATTTTTTCCCTGTAATCAGAAAGATCAACGTCTAAAGAGGTTAGATGCCTTATCGTATCGGAAACATCATTTAACTGCGAATCAGTCGTTTTTTCATTAAAAATAATTTCAATATCAAAATGATCTCTACTTATTGCATACATAAATAATTGTAAAAATAAGAATGAAACAAGAATCAAATCATTTTTTTCATATACATCTGAGCATGAATTTATATCATTATCTCTAATTATCTTTTTCAGAAGTTTCATAATATCGTAATTATGACAATTTTCTATTGTTTTTATTGTCGATTCAATAAAATATAAATTATCATAAAATGCCTGATTCAAATATGAAAACCATTGATGCAGGAGACTTCTCTTAATTAATATATGAGTTCCGCCAATCATATCTTTTATTATATCTATACGACCAATACTTCTAGTACAGGATAGAACAGGAATACGTTCGTTTCTACGCCCCATGTCCACCAGTGACGACAAATAGGCTTTATGCTTTTTTAATCTGGCGCCGTCCCCATTCTTTTGCAAAAAGAAATCTGCAAATGCCATGTCACGGTCAAAACCAATTACGCCCTTATCTTCTGCGAGAAGAGGGGAAAACTCGGAGAAATAAGGCGGGCCTGAAGGATGGCCGGAATTCCAATCTGAACTGGAATGAGATATGGTATTGAAATCGATTTCTTCTAAAATCTCATTGAATATTTCGTAATAGCAATAACATTTCGGGTTTTCGCGAAATTTCGACCAAAGCCATGTACTTCCCACTCTAAATGAGGAATGAATGAAGACAGGGTTTATCGCGCTCCGTTTTTTCACTGAAGATTCCATCCATGCCCCACAAGCGCTTTTGACGGTCATGTCGCCAAAGTCGATCAGACGCCTCCTTACCAGCCCAGCTGAAACGATTTCAATATTTTGTCTTCAAAGTGACGCGATTCCACAATCCACCGGGAGGCGCGCAATCCATCCTCCTAAGGGCGTCCTTCGGTTCGAACAAGGCTTCGCCCACGCCCGGTGTTTTCCGCCGATAATCCACACCGGGCGTAGAAAAACCTTGTCGCTCACCCCGCTTGCTCTCTAGGGCGCTGCGAATGCAAGCAATGCAACGCTGGTGGACCAACCTATCACGCCGGATCAGGCCAAGATCCAACGGGGTACCTGTGCGACCGGGCACAGCAGTTCATATCAGATCGGCGGACATAGCGCGCGCCCAGCAGGACTGGATTAGCGCCGCTGCATCCTATCGCTTAGCACTGGCCAGGGAACCGCATCTGCACCATCTGTGGGTCCAGCTCGGCCATATGGAGAAAGAGGCCGGCGCCATTGAACGGGCCGCGGCCGCTTATGGCGAGGCCGCGCGGCTTCGACCTGAGGACGCGGAACCATTGCGGCATCTGGGTCATATGGCGAAAGCCTGGGGGCAACCAGGCGATGCGGCAGCATATTTCATCCAAGCCCTGAAACGCGACAGTGACGATCTCAAATCCATCGCCGAACTCGCGCGTCTCATGCCGGATTATAGCGACGCGAACCCTGAATTCTGGTCTGCGGCGCTGGACGTTCTGGGCCTGAACCCGGCGGCTCAAATTGCCGATGACGCCCGCCCGCTGCCGCCGCGATCGATCCTTTTCGACGTGACTGACCTGCTCGCCTTCTTCGGGCATCGTCGCCTGCCTACGGGCATTCAGCGCGTGCAGATCGAGATATCCCTGGCGCTTCTCGCTGATGGCCACGACGTACAGCCGATATTCTGCCTCTATGCCAGCGTGCGCCGGGGCTGGATCCGTCTGCATCATGACATGTTCAAGGCCCTTTGCGGACTTGCCAAGCAGAGCGACGATGTCAAAGAACCGGCGTGGATGAATCAGTTGGCGCAAATATATCGCACCATCGCGATATCGCGCACTATGATATTCGCGCCCCAGACCGTCCTCGTCAATCTGGGCACGTCATGGTCAGATCGCAACTACCTGCTTGATATTCGCACTGCCCGAGTGCGCGACAATATCGTCTACGTCCCGCTAGTATTCGATCTCATCCCACTCATCGGGCCCGACTGGTTTTCGGGATCACTCGTTCGTGACTATCGCGCCTGGTTTACCTCCCTGCTCCATTCAGCCGACGGGTGCGTGGCAATATCCCAAGCCACACGCCGTGATCTGATTGAAAAATCCGGGCAATGGAACGCGCCCTTTCCAGCGGATGCTGTCCCGGTGGTGCGGCTCGACGGGGATTTTCGACACAATGCAGCGATAGCCAGCATCGTTCAGGATCATGATCTACGATCATCAAGTTATGTATTGCTGGTATCCACACTGGAGCCACGCAAAAACCATTTAGGGGCATTTCGCGCATGGCTCCGCCTGGCAGATGTGCTGGGGGAAGATGCGCTGCCGCTACTGGTATGCGTGGGCGGCCGAGGCTGGCTCAACGATGACCTGCATCGGATGATGCGCGATCAGCCGCGACTGAAGCGGATGGTCCGCATCCTGCATGGCGTACCGGACGACGAACTCGCAACCTTGTACGAGCATTGCCTGTTCGCACTTTATCCCAGTTTTTACGAAGGCTGGGGCCTGCCGGTGTCGGAAGCCTTGTCCTATGGCAAGGTTCCGGCCGTTTCGAACACGTCATCGCTCCCAGAAGCGGGGGGCTCCCATGCCCACTATTTCGACCCACACGATGCAGACGCAATCGCCGCGACCGTGCGGGTGCTGCTGGACAACGATGTCCGGAGCGCGGCCGAAGCGGCCATCCGTCATGACCATGCGCCCCGGACATGGTGGCAGATCGCTCAGGATCTGGTCGCCAAAGCGCAAATGGTCACTCCGCGGGTGAAAGATACGTTGCCCCGCCTGACAGGCACAGGAAGCTGGTCCCTGGCGATTTGCAGATACAGTGATGAAGATACCATGACCGGCGAGGCCCTGCGCCATGGCCGCGGCTGGCTGGCGCCGACTATGACGGGATGCAAAATCTATGGCGATGACGCCGCGCTGTGGTTTGACTGGTCGGGTATGGAGGGCGCGCTTTTTCACGTCCATATTGCAAAGGATTGCGACGCCGCATCGATTCACGTGAGCGTGAACGGCATTCACCAAGTGACGCGCGATGCGCGCGAAGAACCCGCAGCCATTATATTCCCCCTTCCTGCCGTACCGGGTCCGGTGCTGGTAGATCTAAAGCCGATGGCAAAAGCCGTTATCGTAGAAAAGGTCACGATTGTGCTTCGAGACCAGCATGACGCACCTAGTGTCAGCGAACCAGCAGCAGCATGACATCCTCGGTCAGGGGCGCCGAAAGAATCGCTTCCCGGTCGATGGGCTGAACGCCCCCTTCCAGCGTGATGACCGAGATGGAGAAGCCATCCAACAGGATGCGGTCGATGAATGCGCCCGGATCCTCATAACGCACCCGTGCGAATTCCAGCACAACGGTTAGCGGGCGACCATTTTTCAAGATCCCCGACATGCCGTGCCAGATCGTCATTTCTGACGTGTCCGCATCGATTTTGATAATGTCCGCGTCGTACAGTTCTGGATAGCTGTCAAGTCGACGAGTACGCATAAGCCGGCTTTCCGTAGCAACGTCGCCCGCAATCGGATGATCGGCGGGGAGCAGATGGGCATTTTTGGGTTCGTCGGTCGGCACGACAAGCAGCACGTCTGCCTCCGTGTCGGCCAGCGCCTGCTCATGCACCGTGGTGATGCCATCAAATCCGTTAATCGCCAGACTCTGCGTCATCCGGCGCGCCAAATCCGCGTTGGGCTCGAAGGCATGAACCTGTCCATCTGACCCAACCAGATCGGCCATCAGCAACGAAAAATACCCGAGATTGGCTCCAACGTCGATCACCTTCATGCCCGGCTTGACGAGTTGAGCCAGCAGTTCGGTCAGCCACATTTCCCAATAGCCGTCGAGCAGCAAGTGACTCGACAAACCGACATCCGTGGTATCCACGATCATCTTGTACCGACCTAACACTCGGCACAAGGATCGCCCCTTACCCAGATAGGCATTCGCGCAAAGCTGGCGGATCACCGCCTCATTGCGTTGTCGCGAATGCGTGTGAAGGTGATCAAGATGGAACAGCCTTATGCCTGGGTCATTTGCAGACGCTTGTCTAAGGTGGGCTGCGATGGAGGAAAAAACAGGGATTCTCTTCATATGGTCGCCCATAGGCGATAGCGAAAAATAAAGCGATCACTGAAGTCTGATCGCGGCAGTGCTGAATTTATATTCTATAGTGTCACCTAGCTCGCTAGAAGCCTCCCCATGACGATGATTTCAGATACATCCGGCTCGACCGGGGATCGCGGCTTCTGGCGCGGCCTGAAAGTCCAAGGGAATGTGATAGGCGCGCTGTTGATGCGTGAATTGCATACTCGCTATGGACGCGAAAATATTGGTTATCTCTGGGTGTTCCTGGAACCTCTTAGCCTGGCAAGTGCTGTTGCGCTGCTTCACATGGGTCACGGCTTGCCGCATGGTGGTATCCATCCGGTTCCATTTGCCATTCTTGGATATTCGCTATTCATTATGTTCCGAGGTATGGTAACGCGCGCAGATGGCGCCTTAGAATCTAATATGCCGCTTCTCTATCATCGTCGAGTTACCATATTTGACATGATGCTCGCTCGAGATTTGCTAGAAGCAGTTGGGACTATAATGGCATTTATTGTTCTAATGGCAACTACAATAATAATTGGAATAGGTGAATTTCCTGCAAGACTTTTTGAGTTATTATTAGGAATTGCATTATTATTTTGGTTTTCTTTTGGAATATCTCTACTGATATGCGCTTGGACACACGATAATAGGCTTGTCGCACGATTTGTGCATCCTATCACATATATACTTATGCCAATCTCAGGAGCATTTTATCAGATTTCTTGGATACCTGAGCCTTATAAGACTTGGATCACATGGTTTCCTTTAGCAACAATTTTTGAACTTCTACGCTATGGCCAATTTCACGCTGCAAAAGATACTTACGTCGATATACCCTATATCGTTGGCTGGTGCTTGTTACTGACATATGCGGGGCTGGCGTCTATCAAGGCGACCAGACGTCACATTCATCTCCAATAAGGTTGTAGAACTTGGATCATTCCCACTCAATGGCCGGATCCCGAGTGATCGGGTGGCTGCGCCAGCATCGTAACTGGTGCTTGATAGTGCTTCTGCCCACAGTGCTTGTCGCGATCTATTATTATCTGATCGCGGCCGATCAATACCAGTCGGAAGCCCACTTCGTCGTTCGTACATCCGAAACGCCAACGGCTGCTCCCAGTGGCCTGAGTCAAGCTCTCACCATGGTAGGCGGCGCTTCTTCCGAGCGCGATGCCTTAGTGGTTGCAGATTATCTGGAATCGCATGACGCTGTCGCTGCGCTGCAGTCGAGAATAAGGCTGAGCGATCGATTTCGCAGGCATGAAGCTGATCCCTGGTCACGGCTATGGTTCGTGAACCCGAGCCCGGAGCAACTCCAGAAATATTTCAAGGGGAAGGTCGATGTGGATGTCAGCACCGAGACGGGCATTACGACCCTGAAGGTGCGAAGCTTCCGACCCGAGGATTCCTATCGTATCATCCAGGAATTACTTAAGCTGAGTGAAGCACGGGTGAACACGCTCAACCAGCGCAATTATGCCAACGCCATCAGTATGGCAGAGCGGCGCGTGCAGGAAGCCGAGAACAGCTTGTCTCAGACGCAGCGACAAATTACCCAGTTCCGGCGCAACGAACAGGATTTCAACCCGCAAGTCACCGGGGCGTCGCGAACCAGCATGGTATCTGATCTTCAGGGTCAACTTGCTGTCGCGCGTGCACAAGAAGCCTCGATGGCCGCTGTCGTTGGGGCCAATAGTCCGCAGCTGGTGGCGCTGCGCAAGCGCGTCGCCGCCTTGTCACGTCAGGTCGGAGCGGAAGCAGCGAAGCTGTCACAGGGGCCCGGGAACGTCGCCGCAGGATTGGGCGCCTATGAAGGCATCAAGGTTAGACAGGAAATGGCCGGCAAGCAGCTGGAAATCGCATCCGTCGCGCTTCAGCGCGCGCAGGATGATGCGCGACGCCAGCAGCTGTTTGTGGTGCCGGTGGTCGATCCCAATATGCCGGTGAAAGCCTTGTATCCGGAACGCACCAAGACGGTTCTCACCACCTTCTTCACCCTGCTGCTCATTTATGGCATCGGTTGGCTAATTACTGCCGGGGTCAAGGAACACGCGGCATAAGCTGCATGATATGCCCGGCGTT